>Ga0180433_10000613_pt1 | contig 61090 bp, 102 predicted proteins | sample SS_ome_8_FD_132980 | JGI IMG/M metagenome (GOLD analysis project Ga0180433, IMG submission 132980) | Hypersaline lake sediment archaeal communities from the Salton Sea, California, USA - SS_1_D_1 metaG | ecosystem: Environmental > Aquatic > Non-marine Saline and Alkaline > Hypersaline >... | reverse complement strand
ACAGGGGAATTAACGCCTGTGGACATGGCGGCTCTGGCACGGCGGTAACGCCGTACGAAACTGCCGTGGAAGAAGCAGGAATTTCAGTGTGTGCTCACAAAAACACACATAGAAAGTAGCAGAATACCATAATGGCTAAAATGTTATTGATATCTGCATCATTAGAAAATGAGTATCAGATTGAAGACGATATAGTAACTATAAAAGAAGATAATAGTACTATATCTAATATAGAGCAAAGTCTTTTTTTATTACAAATATGCAGTAACGTAACAAGAGATGAAATTTATAATATTCTTAATAATAAGATAGATCCGGATAATACTTATCCTAAATATCCTTTTAGTTTAGCATCTCTTAGTCAACAACAAAAAGATGACTTAGAAAATATAAATGTAAACCACGATGATACTTTATCTATTATAAACAGTATAAACCCTAAGAGCCCTATACAATAATGGAGATAAGTTATGGGAAATGATTCATATTTCGGGGTATGCCCTAACGGACCATCAGATTTTAAGACAGGCACACCTACGCTAACTATCAGTAATGGAGTAGGAACTTTTTCTGAAGCACAAACACATGATCTTATGGGTATTGGCGCTCTTGTGACATATGATACTAATAAGAACGCTTACATAAAATCTAAAACTAGTACTACTGTATGGGATTTAGTAGATGAAAATGGAAATGCCGCAGGGGATATTACAGGTGCTACCGTAGGGTCTATCGCGCATCCATATACATCACTTGCAACCGTTGAGCCTGCTATATCTTCAAAAAATTTAGTTACCGATGAAAAGAGTGTCTGGATTACTTGTTACTGTGAACAGGATACATATGAGGATGACGGACCTGCTGGTAGTGACTGGACTTCGTGGACTGTCTCAGCGGACTACACTGTGAAATTTTACACTCCTTATGATACTTCTACTGAGTGTAACTTATCAATGAGGCCGACACGTAATGGATGGGATGATACGAGATATAGATTTGTAGGTACTACTAGTAGGGCTATTAACATAAACGCCTTATATATAGAGGGTCTTCAAATAAGGACAACTACCGCTAACTGTGTTAGACAAGTACTTGGTGGTCAAGGTTTTATTTTATCGTGCTTTTTATATAATACTGGTTCTGGAGTTCAGACGGCATCCGCGAATGGTTGTGCCTTTTATAACTCAATAATTATAAATACTAATGCAAGTAATCCTAATGCAATTTTTGCAAGAGGAGGGCGACTTTATAGTTGTTATATTAAAGGACCCGTATCGAGTGCCGGTAGCGGTTTTAAGTTAGCTAATTCTTTCCTAGATACTACGGTGGCGTCCGGTACTCCTCTAACTTTTGAAAATGTAATTTTTAGAGGTTATGATAATGAAGTAGAGGGTGGCACTGAAACAACACAAACAGATAGCCAGTTATTTACAACTACTGGAGCAACATATTTTGATTATGATTTTACACCTATTGCAGGGTCTGATTTAATAAATACTGGCGTAGATCTAACTACAGATCCTTTAGAAGATCCGGCCATAAACTTGTCAGAAGTATCTAAAGATTATAGTCATACACAAAGTTACAGACCAAAAGCTATCAAATGGGATGTGGGTCCTGCTGAAGCAGAATTAGTAGTGTACGATTTTTCTGGGACACCAGAAAAAGGTGTACCTATTAGTTGTACAGCTTTAATACAAAGCATATTAGCCTATGCTAATGGTGACGAATATTTTGATGCTTCTAGTAAAATTATTAGAATAGATATACTATTCAAGCATGAAGATGGTCGTCAAAAAATAAATATAATTTACCCAGCTTCACATTTCAGTTCATCTGTAGAGTGGTCAAATACTGCTCGAAGTGGAGTTTGGCATGTAGAGCAAATTAGATTAAAAGACACAGATGGTGCAATTAAGATAATAGAAAGAGGTATCTTAGATCCTATTAATAAAGTAACTATCGCATAAGCTGTTGAGAGCTTTCGCAACGAGGCTAAGGGGGTATGACTCAACTGCCGGAGTTTACCGGAATGTTGTTGTAGATTCAGACGGTAAGATTATAACAGCGCCCTAGTCGCTGTCGGATTCTTCCGGATTTCCTGAGAACAGGTCAGGGTCTGGCTTTTTGCCGCGGATCCTGGCCCGTTTTTTTCTTCGCTGATATTCCTTCAAAAATTCGATTGGGAGCGTGTCGGGCTTTGTTTCGAGTTCATTTTCAAGGATGATTTTATATAAATTTTGATATTTTAGATTGAGCTTTTTGGCAAGATCTTTGATTGTATATTTACGCAGATCAAGTTCTTTGAGACGCTTCAGGACTCTTTTAGAGCGGGGAGCGATACCAAGCTCATCTCGTATCTTGTAAATGGTGTGTCTAGAGACATCGAACAATCGTGCGAATTCGATGTCTTTCGCAAAGAACATAGCGTGGTCTTCTTTTGCGAAAATCTCCTTCATATGTGTTCGTGCGTATGCGGCCCTTTCTGGACCTCCGAAACGTTTAGATCTGATTTCTTCTGCTGACATGCGTGCCCCCTGAACCTTTATGTTATGATAATCTAGATTTTGAAGTTCTGGCGGTCTTCATCGTCTTCTGTGTCTTAAGGGTCTTTTTTGTCTTCGTAGCCTTCTTGGGTTTCAAAGGCTTTTCAGGCATTAACCGAACAGACCCTCTAGATTTCCTCCGCCGCCTTTTCTTGTTCAATCTCTATCAACCTCTCGTATAACTTTTTTTCTTCCTGCGTAACCAAACGGGGAGCTCTTACCATTAAGGTTACATACATATCCCCATGCATACGCGTATTTGAATTCACTAATCCCTTTTCAGGTATTCTCAAGATTTTGCCGCTTTCTGTTCCAGCCGGAATGCGGAGATTCAGATTTACGGTAGGATCAAGAGTCGGCACCGTCTTATTTGAACCTATAGCCGCTTCCGCAAAAGAGACATCTAAATTCATACGTATATCAGTTCCGTGCCTGCTAAATACTTCGTGCGGGATTTCCTCTACGTATACGACGAGGTCTCCGCATCGGTTACCGCCCTTTACAAAGCTCCCCATTCCTTGGACTCTTATCTGGTTACCGGAGGATTGTCCCTGAGGTATGGTTACGATAATGCTTTCCTGGTGTTTATGGACACCACTTCCATCGCATGAAGTGCATGTGCTGCGAGGAATTTTACCGTTACCTCCGCACACATCACATGGAAAAAGATTACTGTAAGCCCCTCCGAGAGAGCTCCCGGTACCGGCGCATGTTTTGCATGTATCGAGTTTAGCCTTATGCGCTCCAGTGCCCTTACATGGTTTGCATTGGATGTTACGTGTATATCTGATTGTTTTGTGGCAGCCCGTGTACATGCTTTCAAGACTGACCTTAACATATACGTTAAGGTCTAGACCTGTAGGAGCAGCTTTTTTTCCTCTTTTTCTTTTGACGACTTCACTGAAAATTTCCGAAGAAAATGAGTCAAAAATATCGGAAAAGTCGTAGTATCTATGACCGTTTCGGTTGACACCACTGAAATTGAATCCTGCATGAGGAGTGCTACCGAATTGATCATAGTTATGACGCTTTGTGCTGTCTTTCAGGGTCTCATAGGCTTCTGTAGCCTCCCTGAATTTAGCCTCAGCTTCTGGATCGTTGGGATTCTTATCTGGGTGGTACTTGATAGCGAGCTTACGATAAGCTTTCTTTAGCTCATCTTCGGATGCTCCCCGAGCTACGCCGAGGATTCCATAATAATCTTTTGTCGCCATCATATGAGGTTGTTTCTGTTATAAACGATAGTAGCGAAGCATGGAGTACCATCTCCGCACCACGCTCCTATCACATTGTATTCAAAATGTTCTACGGCATCTTCATAGCTCATATCCTTCATGAGTATTTCGATACACTTGTCTTTATCTAAAAGGACCAAAGGCCCTGTAAATCCGAATCTCTCTACGTACCCGATAACCGCATCCTCTAGCCCGTCTGTGCAAAGGGCTTCTTCATTCATCTCCCCGATGCGGTTCAGTATCTCCTGATTTAGTGAATCCATGCGCCAGATCCTTCATGTGGCCCCGGACATCAAAAGCTGCCGGAGCATCGTTGTTTGGCGGATCCTCAGGCAGGATAGAAGCAAGGAGACCATCGAGCTCCTTGAGGATCTGTCGGGCGCGGTTCACTTTTTCAGTCACATCCATAAGTACTTGTCTCTACATAGAATATACTAATTTAAACTGAGTTTATCCAGTACTTTCTTGACTTATAGCTTGTACTTTGCGCTCAAGATCTGTCGCCTTCTTGACCTTTTTTGCTTGCCTTTTTAGCAAGCACCCTGGGTGCTCCGTAATAATGTTTTAATATTTACTCTATTTGCATGAAAAAGAAGCTCTTCGAGATCGATCCGGACAGTATTGTAAAAGCCACCAAAGGCGGGTACTATTACTGTACGACTACTCCAGAACACCCTTATGGAGAGAAGCGGAAAGACCGCAAGAAGAAATATATCTATCTTCATAGGGCACGCATGGAACAGCAGCTGGGACGTTATCTTAAGCCTCATGAGCAAGTAGATCATAAGGATGGCGATAAAACCCACAACGATCCATCTAACTTGGTTTTAAAAGAACGCGGACCACACCAGAGAGATCACGCTGAAAATGGAAATCACTTCTGGGAAAAAAGTCCGAAAAACAAACCTAAAAAGAAAAACGCTTCACTTCTGCGTACAGCTCAAAGTGTGCTTCTTCGTTATCTTTCCAAGGTCCAGGACTAAGAGCCTCCTTGCCTAATATACGCGTCTGTACACGTAATATAAAGCAGTATTTTATTCTATATACTTTTTGGCTTTCTCGAGAAAAGAACGCACCTTCTCGAGGTCGAAAGCCATATCATCGTCAGATCTCAAGTGAGTTTCCGCATCTATCCAAATTGTGCCTTCTCCCACAGCCTTCTCAATGAGATCTAGCTGCTCATCCAGGTTATCCGGGGACAATCCTCCGGCATATCCGCAATAACCATCCGGTTCAGGCCATTCTTCAGGCAGCACTCCAGCTCCTCCGGATGTGTCGAAGAGAGGAACGGCATTTATCCCGTTACCTCGGGCTATATTAAGGATGGCGTTATTAACATCATCCAGCTGAAATATGAACTGTTTTGCCTGGTACTGATACAGAGCCTCTAGAAACTTGTCCTCATTGATTTCATGGACGATGGCATGGAAATTAAGCTGAACTCTCTGGAAGAGATCCATCATATTTCTAAGGCCTTCAGCGACGAGTCCTTGTTTGCATATCTCGCGGACCCATCTGCCGCATACATGGCATGAAAACTGCATTTCCGGGGTACGGTTATCCATCATTTCCTTCACCCAGAAAGCAGAGGGAAAGCGCGGACGCGGAGGATTGGAAGATACCAGGATTCCCCATTCCACAAAGGGGTATTCTTGAGATACCTCGATAAGTTGCTCGTATGAAACGCTATTGTCAGCGCCTGTTACTGTAACGCGGTTGATCTGCATGGCTGCTCCTGTCTGCAGTTGAAAGTTATACTCTTACTTCAAGGATACTGAGTATAACTTATTCCTATTGATAAACATTACCCCGGTACTATCATTGACCAGTTTCATATCTGTGCTGAACGGCGGATCATTGACCACCTTCACCGTGCTGTTGTCCTTAAATACCTCTACCCGGTCATCAGCAGGGATATGTATGCACACACCGTTTTTCAAAGTCGTGAAATTGACTCCAGTGAAGTCTACGTCCTCGTCTATACGGCAAGTATAGTGAGTAACCTGGGCATCGAAACACAGGACTGTTCGGTTATACTGCCCATCTTTCTCCGAAACTACTATGCATACATTGTTCTCGAACTTAGCGTCGATGATACGTTGCCCATCTAGCTCAGGGATGTTCAGGTTCGAGAGCTTACCCGGGCTATAGGGTATCGCCATCCAGCATTTACCTAGGATATCTTGTACAGCTACTCCAGGGAAAAGCTTCGTAGCTGGTTCGAAGACATTTCCTACCTGTTTTGTGAGGTGAGCGGTCTTGTTCGGGAAAGATTTAAATGTATTCTCGGTCATTTTCCCGTTGTAAACCGTGTAAATGCACCCGTTGTACTGCATAGCTTGACTGGCAGCAATTGTACCGATATTTGTACCGTCTACATTCTCAAAACGGACCTCATTTCCGTCATGAAACACCACGACAGGTGTAGCCCCTATGACTTGAGCCAGACTGACCTTTTTTATCTTACTCGTGAACGTTTTCAAGACGTTGTGGTTCGAATAAAGGTGTTTTTCTGTGATCCCATGCTGAAAACCGTTGAAAAAGTAGGTTCCAAGAAGCTTATCCTTGAAATCCTTTACCAAAGTGACTTCAAACTTGTCCGTGCCCGTTACTACGACCGGTTGCAAGACACCGATGACCGTTACTCCATCCGGAAGAGGCGGTATCGAGCGTTCTTTGTCCCGGAATACCCTCTGATACCATTCTAGGTGCGGTTTTGGGATCAAATCCCAGGTTTTCCAGTTGTCCGCCAGATCTATATCTTTATGGAAAATAGAGATGTTCTGGTCCATGCGTGCTGACCAGTCTTTAGGCTTGAATTGAGGGTGCCTGCCCTTTTTATAAGGGTGATAGCCCATGTAGAGCTGGAAGCTCACGATGGCAAAGGAGAACCAGTCCGACATCTCAGTAAACTGCCCTTTTGGCGTGGTGCGGTCCCGTACGGTTTCCATAAGAGCTGTGGCTTTATGCCCCGGGGTTTGGTATGAATCGACGTCGATAAAAAAGACCTGGTCCCATAAAAGGCTCGTTAAGAAGTTCATTTCATTGATGTCTACCACCAGGATTTTGTGCTGGTGTATCTTCGCCAAGGTCTCCTGCATGATCTTAACCATCTCCACGACCATGTCAGGAGATATGTTGTTGTCTTGTTTGAAATTCTTGTTGAAGAGCCGACAGAGATACTCCGTTTTCTTCATGAAGGGCATCGTGAATCCGATGGGTGTGTTGCTCTTCGGGTCCAGCAGGATGTCACGAGGACCGAGGACGTTGGGGATCCCTTCCAGTTGTTGCAGCTCCTGGATTTTGCTGACCGGGATCATTCTTTTGGGGTCATGGTAGATTTTATAGGCGAGGCCACCTTTTTGGCAGACGGTACCCTCACCGCCTGCCGCGAGGTAGCTTTGCTTATTTAGAGTCTCTACACCCTTCCCTTTGATAGCTACTTTAAGCGGGAAGTTCATAAGTACGAATCCTTAATTTAGGTTTATTTTCATACCTTCAAAAGCTGCATCTATTGTTAAATTTTCAGCGATCTTTGCAGCTTCGTCATCGCATAAAGTTGCTTTTTCGTTTTTGTAATTACGTGCTTTCGCCTCTATTTCTTCAATCATGTCATCCGTGTGCTCGGGCTCATGATGAAAGAGTATTAATCTTTTGACGCCAGCTGCTATAGCTGTTTTTACCCCCCACTCGTATGTCGAATGTCCCCAATCAAACCGCGGGATGCCTCCAATACCCTCGTACTCTTCTGGTGTGTACTGCGCATCGTAAATAAGCACGTCTGAATTTTTTGCTATTTTAAGCAACCGGGGATCAAGAACATTTCTATGTTCTGTATCAGTGGCATAGGTGATACTCTTACCGCTTATTAGGTGAAGTATGTTGTACGAAAAGACTCCATCCGGATGGCTGAGTTTCGTGCACGTGACGACCATGTCTCCTATAGTAGTTTGCTGTCCTGGGAAGAGATCTGTAAAGTCCATGCAAGCTCCGGTTACTCCTATTTCCTCTATAGAAATGGGGAAGTTCGGATATTGCTGCTGACCTTTGAGTGTATCTTCTAGGCATGTCCGCACTTTTTTCTCTCCGTACATGTGAACATTGTTGCCTTGGATGAAAAGGGGCTTAAAGAATGGCACGCCTTGTATGTGGTCCCAGTGTACGTGAGAGAAAAAGAGATGCATCGTCAAGGGGTATGGACCTTTTGCCCCAAACTGCCGATTCTTCATGATTTCTATGCCACACTCCCGTAGCCCGCTACCACCATCAAAGATTAAAGTTTCATCTTTATCTTCGATGGACACGCAGCTCGTGTTGCCTCCATAAACTTTGGTAGACTCACCGGGAGTCGGGATACTTCCTCTTACACCCCAAAATTTGATCTTCATATACTACCCTCCGTTAAGGTTTTTGTAAATGTGACCACATCCTTAATGTAAATACTAGGAGGGTTACTTGTCAGTGATGTACGTCACAAGTCCTTGATTTTATTTATATCATGTGATTTTGATCACAATTTTTTTCGTTTAACCAAGATTCTTTTTCTGAGCACTGCGTATTCTTCTTTCAAGCTGTCAAGAGCAAGCTTTACTTTTTTTAGATCGCCAGTAGTTTTCACGAGAGCTCGTCCCCCGGCAAAATGCCAGTCTACGGGCTCGCCTGAAACCTCTGCTACTCTTTTCACCCAACGTTCCATGGCATTGGATGATACAGAATCTCCTATGAATACGACCTTGCCTTTTTCAAAAATTTGAGCATCACAGGGTGTCGGATCGGGACCGTCGGTCGCCATATAGTTACCCTTTCTTTTTTTGTGGTGTATATGTCCAAATCACGAACCTCTTCATATCTCTTTCGTGTTTGTATTGTACCTTGACAGAATCGAGTAGACTTTCGAACATGTGCAGAGAAGCGCTCATTCCTTCATACGGGGGTATGATGTCGTATACCATACCGTAAGAAACTAACAGCCTCTTTCTGACTTGTCCTTTATTCAGAGCTCTGAGAGACCATTCAAAGTAATCGTAATAGGTCATCCGTGGCCTTTTATTTTTATTCGAAGTCTACGGTTGATCACCCAGGCTGCCCACAAAAATAGATCTACGAAAGCGAACACCGCCACCATTACAATGAAGTGCTTAGGGCTCTTAGGTTCTGAAACAAAAATCAATAAGGCTTGTACGCAAACAAGCATAAAAAGAGTCCACACAGACATCCTGTTTCCTATCTATACTTTGTAGGACCGCGCTCGAGTTTCTCTACTCTTCTACGTAAATCCTGAAGTTTCTCTTCGGTTGTTTGAGCATTCCACGCAGCTACTTTTTCTCGGTGTGCTTTCTCTTTACACAGCTGACAATCCAAATGATTGTGTGTGGTTATTTTCTCACATCTGTGACAGTATTTCTGGTGTATGTAAGCCATGTGTTATTCCTCATAGCCGTAGATCGCTGCTACGGAAACGTCGTCTTGGTGTATTATGTGATCTTTTTCACAGTCTCTCCGGAATCGGTTCATGCGCCGAACTGCGAACTGTCCTACCATATTCTTGAACCCCGTCACATGGGGGATGATATCCATGACTCCCGGATTTTTAGGTCTTTCACCTTCAGGCCATGTTATCTTAGGGTCATATTCATATGTATTGAGGCCATCACTTGAAACAGCTAACTGGATAGTATCCGTGAATCGAAGTATATCCTGTATTTTTAAATTGGCTAGAGATTCTGCAGGTTTAGAACCGTTATCAAAAGTTTGATAGAACCCGCCATATTTTGCCGGACAATCTTCTTTTTCCATTAATGTGATACTACCTTCAGAACCTATAACGTATTCCTCATAGTAAATGGGAACATCCCCATATTGCTGCTCGTATGCTGTCTTTTTATCGAAAGACATTTCATAAGAAAGGTAGTAAGGAGCGTTCGATTCGTAATTGAGAGTAAAGACTTGAGATACCCCGTTTTTCTTTTTGGCGATAACATAGCCGTCCCCTCGGACATATGCTATTCTTTGATACGGTCCAATAGACGCAGCTACCAACAGTGTAGCGTCAAAGACATCAACTTTGAGCTGAAGTGCTGTTCGGACTTCCTGCGCTTTTTTTATCACAAGCTCCTCAAAAAGATTTACGAACTGCCCGTGTATGAATGCCCCGTTATAGAGGACTTTTCTTTGTTTAAGATATAACAGTACGTCCTTGGCTATATGCGCTAGAAGACGAGCTCCGAGGTCTGTGTCTTTAGAAGAACTGCATCCATCAGACACGATGGCATAAGAAAGGTCATCTACGGTACCTGCAAGTGCGTAGTCTTCGCAGACTGTGTGCGATGCACCTATTTCGAAATATGCGTCAGCGTTCATTTTCTTCCTTAAGTTGTTTAATGATATCTTCTTTCAGTTCAGGCACTAACTTGAAAAGTTCTGCTCTTGCTGTAGAGTATGCTCTCAAAACTTCCTGGGGTGTCATACCTCTTTTATTACCCGTACTGAACGGAAGGTCCTCTATATCGATATCGTTCATGTCTACAGGAGGTTCATCGAGGCGCTTCATCGACGTGAATCCAGGGCCCCCCCACGTCAGGATGCCTTTGGTAAGCTTCTACTAAAGAACTTATTGCTTTATGTATTTCTGTCGCGACTTCTTCTGTGCATTCCATGCCCGAGGTTATTAACCATTCCATTTATGCCGCCTTTTTCATCGGATATACGTTAGCCATTTTACGTGCTTCGTCTTCATTGGTTTCTATCATTATCTTGAGAGCGATGACGCTGTCGGTTTCGGGTATTCCTCTGTCTGCTATGCGTACGCATATCTCTTCGATTAGTTTCCCGTCTTTCCACACCTTGGTGTGCTGATTTTCCCGAAATACCTGATATATTCTCCCACTGATACCTCGGACAAGAAGGAATCCGTACTTGATATACTTTCTGTATTCTGATTCAGTTATCATTTCTCTCAAGGTGTCGATAGCTTTCCATTCTTGGTCGGAGATCCCGTTAAGAGGCCTAGTTCTGGATTTGACTATGATGTCAAGTCCGTGCCAGAAAGGCTTTCTCTCGAAAACCGGGTGGAGTAGATAAGTTTTGATCTGCCACTTGTCTTTTAAACCCGGTATTTGTTCAGACTTAATAAGGTACCCATTACGGACCCTACGAAGGGGATATCGGCCTTTAATTTTCTCGAAATTTTCAGAGGACATCGTTGTACGGTCTCCAAAGCTCACACGAGCTCCGAGTATTGTACCCTCTTTTTCTCCTGGAGTAAACGGGGGCTGTACTACATTGGTGTTTTTCTGGAGATGCCTAAAATCCTTTTCGGGTACTATGATTTCCTGTACTCCCAGCCCTTCACTCTGGAACTGTTTGAACCCTTCAGCTAAGTCATCTAGAAGAAGCATCGTTCTGGCGTCGTTGGTGCACATCACCTCATCCAGCACACCCCTTGACATAGGGTTACAGGCGGCTATCTTATACATACCTTTTCGATGGTACTCAGCGAGCTCTTGTTGCTTTCGTACTTCTTCGGCTATGTTCATGCAGCTCTCCGCATGTTGTATACGTTGCTCATGTGCCGGAACTCTTCCTCATCCGCCTCTATCATCGTTTTAAAAGCTATGACCGAATCCGTAGCAGGTATGTTTTTGTCGGGGATGTATATACAGATTTCCTCTACTATTTTACCGTCCTGCCACACCCGAACCTGATGATGGTGCTGCCTAAAGATCTGGTACCTTAAGCCACTTGCTCCCGCGACCATGATAAAGGCGTCTTTCATATACCGGCGATAATCAGTTTCGGATATCATCTCCCGAAGCGTCTCGATGGCTCGAGCTTCCTCTTTAGTGAAACGCTTCAGAGGGTTAGCTCGAGATTTGATGTATATGTTTAGGTTGCCGACGTACATCCTGAACGGTATGGGTACGCGCACTCCTTCCGGGCCTGCTATTACGTTTCCTTTGATCCTATCACACACAGGACCATTAGGTTCTTCATATGTGCAGAATGCCGAGGGCATAAAACCGGGCTCAGCAAAGACCTCAAACTTATCTGAAAGTACGACGTCTGCACCGTATATAGAACCAAACCGGAATGGTTCGTCAGGACCAGGAGGATCAAGCTGTGCACGCCTCTGGCGTACCATTTCTCCAAAGGTAGTGGCAGGGTCAAAAGGATGACATTCGGGGTCACTTACTATAGCATTGTAAGCCTTTTCTGTTATATTTACCTTATGAACTCTTAAGTCCAGAGCTTCTATTTTCCCAAAACCATCTATGATAGCGCTGAGCGTTTCATTCATACGATGTTCCTCAAGGCCCTTTTTGTGATCGCATCATATGCTTTTTGCATAGCATTTACAAGTCTCTTTATCATCCGGTGGATGAAGTCGTGTAGGACAGCCCAGACCATAGAGAAAGGCCAATAAGTTATCCATTCAGCTATAAGCGCTTTGCTTTCTGAAGCTTTCGGTAACTTATACTTGACGTGGCTGCTCCACTCATCCGCGTACTTATCGGGTACTTTTGTTTTTTTAGTGATCTCATTTACATTCAATTCTTTAGGTATCTCAAATCCGCGGTCTTTAACGATTCTCTTTTTTTCTTCCAGGAATTTGATTTTCTCACATTCTAGCTCTTCTGCTTTTTCGGATACTTTCAGATACCATTTCACGAAAGACCATACGACTCCAACCACGAGATATCCTAAACACCATAGAAGCGCGTTGATTGGGTGGTCTAAACAATACCGGGCTATATTAACGTCAGCAATCCACTGCAAGAAAACTAGATAAATAGCCAGTTCCAGGAAGAGTGCGATACCGTTCTCACGGTCCAGAGAGACAATGACCAGTATAGCCCATATAGATGTAAAACCCCAATACCAAAAAGTACCGAATACAAATGCTGCAAGTAAAGCGCTCATGCTGCCCTCCTGTATCTATTTCCACATTTTTTGAATTCTTCTTCATCGGCCTCGATCATTGTCTTGAAGGCCAGCACGTCATCAGTGAGAGGACACTTATGTTCGCTTCGCAGATGAATACAGATTTCTTCTATTAGTTTCCCGTCTCTCCACACCTTTACATGTCCCACACGTGGGATCTGGTATATGTCACCACTTTCGCCACGTACGTTGATGAAACCGTAGCGCATGAATTTTCTAAAATCAGTTTCCGAAATTTGTTCGCGAAGAGTTTCGACAGCAACCATCTCATTTGCAGGCAGGTCGATCATTGTAACACCGCGTTTTCTTACATTTACCGCAAGGTTTCTTCTTATCCGAAGCCTTTTTTCCGGAGTAACGTTGAAACCATTGGGTCCCAGCTCTACATGCACGTAACCATCTTCAGGCAGCGTTAGATAGTTATTTGTTCCAGATACGACATTTAGCGTAAATTCTGCGGTATTTGTTAGTGCATTGTAACACGAGTCTGTCACCCAAGTATGGGTCGTGTTACTGGCTGTACAGTTGGCGTAGATGTTGTTAGGATCCGTAAGAGCCGTGTATATACCGCCGGTCGTTATACGGTCGTTGTTAAAGTGATTAATGTAACTGTTCAGGTCTGTTTTCATGTTAAGCTCAACCTTTTTGGTGAAAGGCTGATACAAATATTTATTCGAGAAGTAATCCCCGAATGAAGATTCAGTACTGTCCGTTTTGTACGTGTAAGCGCCGACAGTGCCTACAGTCAACCAGTCTGTTTCTGATGTGTTGTAAACAGTCGCCATTATGCAACCCTTTTCATTTTGTAAACATTTCCTATAGACCTGAATTCTTCTATATCTGCTTCAAGCATTGTTTTGAATGCTATCACACTGTCTGTCGGAGGCACATCCCTCTGAAGCCTAACGCAAATTTCTTCTACGAGCTGTCCACTTTTCCATACCTTGGTGTGCCATCGGTCCCGGAATAACTGATACGTCTTTCCGTCAGGACAGGTTACGGAAAGAAAACTATATTTTAGGTACTTCTTAAAGGCAGATTCAGATATCATATCTCTGAGCGTCTCAAGAGCTTTTGTCTCTTGAGGATTTGCAGCGAGCACAAGGTTCCCGCGGACTTTCCGCCGATCTGCCATGTTGTCCCATAACCGCTGGCGTAGTTTGTTGCTTGTAAATCTTTTATGAGATTTAGCGTATACGTTGTCCCCATAAGGATTGGGTACGTTAGGTTCATTCTGCCAGTAGCCTTCAGTCGGGAGCCCGTCAGAATTTCGTAGCTCGTAATGCTCGGTAATTATGTGCACACTGATGATGGATAATTCCGTGTCATACTCTATGTAATCCACATAGCTATATATCCGATTGAGTTCACCCTGAACGAGCTCCGGTACAAGTGTGCCATCTTCGAGAGCTATTTGGTTGCTTCGTTCTTTCTGAATATACAGTCTAAAGAACCTGCCATCAGGTGAACGATCAGTCCTCGATATATCATCTATCATGATGTAGTGACAATCGAATTGCGATTCTACACGGGGTTTTATGTTAAATCTTCCAGGGTTTTCACGTATGAATTCCCTAAGGGTAGAATCTCCGCTATGGAGGATTTCGCTGTATGTCTCCATGAAGTCTGCCTGCATATTTATGCGACGAACATTCTTCCTAATATGGTCCCGATCCTGAGCTACCATCCAGATCTCAGGGATCTGCATCTGGACCTCTTCAGTAGGATCCTCTGGATTGTGCACCCACTGAGCCCGGGGCTGGATGTAGGCCAGCCTCAGAGGAGGAGATACGTATCCTATGTGTCTTGGAGAATTCATCAGCAGCCCCTTATGAACTCCTTGAGCCTTGTCTTTACGCTTTTGTCATCCAGCAGGAACATAGAGAATGTTCTGCCATCCTTCATAAGACAGAGGTCATTACCGCACTCTGCTGTGATTTTGTATACCCCATCCTTGTTATCGAGTTGTTCAAGAGCTGTTTCTACTTCTTCCTTGAACTCTGTGACATCTCTCTCGAATTTCTTTTTTGAACCATCATCATGTATGTGGACATCACCTTTGTTGACATGAAGTCTGAGTCCGTTTATGAGGTTTTCGTTCGTTCCTCCCATTTTTTCCTCCTGATGTTTTCATTAATAGTGCTTCTTTTGTTTTTGTTAAGCTCTACAGTAGGGGTGTGGCCGATGTGTATCTTGAAGCATACCCTGCACAAATAGGGCCGCATCGGTTTACGATTCCCAAATTTGTCTTCAGTCTCGCCGTTTTTCTCAAGTTGAGAAATGAAACGCTTCGCCTCTGAGAGACTAGAAAACCTCTTTTTGGATTCACACTTTTTAGCTTGTTTACGCTGTGCGCCGCTCATTTTATCCCTTAGCTGTGGGAGGGATCATGATGATCTCCTCTGCATCGACGTCGAATTCCTGAATACGCCGGTTTTTCTGACCATCAGCTCCTACACTGTAAGCTTTGTACCCCTTTTTCACAAGGTCTAGGAATTTCTTTTTAGCCTGTTTGGCTTCCGTCCCATTTTCCTTGTCCCATACGACGCGTTCATCACCTTTGTCACACAGGATTTTCATGACTTTTTTCCCGACCTTTTTAGCCACCACAAGGACTTCTTCGAGGTGGGGACGGAAACGCTCCATGGGCTTACCGTTGTCGAGGAGAATTTCGTATCCTTCCCTTCTGCGCTGCATGATCTGAGCTTTAGCCCGATCAACCTGCTTGAGGCTCGAGGAATCCCATACGATTCTCTCATTTAACACCAGTTCAGCAGTACCCATAACACACTCCTTTGATATGTGATTTTATTTGATTATTTTCACATCTCCGTCTGGACGGTGCAGCCCAGTACCGATGACCATTTTAGGTTTTTCACCCGCTTCTACGCTTGCCGGAAGCTTCTCTATAGGAGATTGCATTTGTTCAACCTTACCTAAGGCCAGAAACCCGCACGATCTCCACCAGTTTCAGCGCAATTCCACCCAAGACAGCCCACATACCGTTTTCTTCCTTTGATTTCGTCATGCACTACAGCATGCTCAGGCATTTTTACGTCATTTGGTTTTGTTGGGCTATATAGAGTGACTGCGTCTCCTATGAAAATGGGATCTCCACACCAGGCACATCTAATAGCCATTTTACCAAGACACTCCAAGCAGTAGTCAGTAGAGCCTTCGTTGTTTTTAGGCATCGTCGTTGTAACGTGTTTTCCGGAGGCTTCTACCTTTCCTTTAAGTACTGTTTTATGCCCGCACTTTGCTTTATACCTTTTCTGAAAAAGCATGCTCACATCCCTTTACCGACAGGTATCGAAGACAGAAAATGGAGCATAGTATCATGCTTTTCTGTCATGTTCAGTTTTCTTATATTTGAAAGCCCTACCTTTGCTTGTTCTTCGTCCATACTTCTTGATAAGTACCGTATACCTTCTTTGGACGTATCCTGCGTAATACCGCTTACGTATCTGTGCCCGGGCACCATGTAAATCCACCATCCTGTCAGGACATTATTCTTAATAGCCTCCACACTTTTGCCGTATCCTGCAAATTCCAGGTCTTCCTGGAAAAAAAGCATGGGCTGCTGATGCTCACTGTAAACTATGAGATAACGATCTTTGTAAAGCTCTATTAAAGCATAGTTGAAAAAGAAGCATGACCCATCGCTGTGAAGCACAGTGACTTCTGGTTTGAGGTCATAGCACGTAATCTTACGATTACGTTTTTGCATATGCATAATAGCTGATCGATACTCGGAATAGCTCATCCTACCGCCTTTTTTCTTTTGCCCCTTGTGAGGATGCCTTTGAGCTTGTCGACCATGCTGTACCCGCGACGCTCAAGAGTGATGTCAATATCATCCCCATCACATTTGAAGACAAGATTGTCATTGTCACCGGAGCCCTGGATAATTTGTGTCTCTCCGGCACGCATGTTATTCAGATCCAGTTTATCGAGCTCATCCTCGAAGATGTCGCAATCTTTTTTGAACATGCATTTGTCGTTGAAGATATGGATAGAGCCTCGTTTGTAAACCTCATATTTAAGCTTTCCATTCTTTCCGAGATGCCCGTGGTCTACGATATCTCCGCTTCCATTGGGTCCTTTCTTCGGTCCCCGGCTTACCATAGGGATTACGTTGTCAGGTTGTGACGCCATCTGTACCTCCTGATTTATGTGTATTGTTTACGGTCCTATTCTTTTTCCCATACCGGTTGCGCGATCCCACGCCCAAACGTCATATCCAGAACGAAACGGTGCGGAGCCTACAATAAATGGAGCATCTTTAACATCTACTGTTACGGCAGTCTGCAGAGCTTTTTCACGTTCATCTTCAGGAAGCCAATTAACAAGCAGGCCTCCCACCTTTTCTTCCTTTACAGTAACGTCAGGATGTTCTCGCAGTTCATCAATAGACATCTTGAGTAAAGCTTTGTCAATGTTAGGGATATAGGACATCCCTATGTGTAAAGCCTCAATTTGATGGTCCACGTAAAAGCTCACGGGATCCCCCTATCTGTCCTTGTTTGTTTTCTATCTGTTTTCCTGGGTCTACCTCAGTAGCAAGCACACATCCGTAAGAACCATAAAGTTCGCCGTTGTCGTAAACATCCACCACGGTCCCAGGTTCAAGGAGGTCGTCAGCTTCTTTTTTATCTGGAGTGACGAACTTCCCCTTGAAAAAACGTTTACTTACGACGAAGAGTCGTTCGAACATTCATTCTCCTCTTCAAGAATTTTTACCCAGTCTACAGGACCGTATTCTTCCGCTTTTTTATTCAAATATTCTAATTTTTCTGCTTCGGTCTTGAGCTCAGGAGCTTCTTCGAGCTTTTTCATGGGTTTTACGGTACCATATGGCGCTCCTGTATCCCAGTGATACTCCGTAAATGTGTAATTGTCCCCAAACTTGAACCGACTGATCTCAAAACCCTTCTCAGATGCCCTATAGATGCCGTAGGAGGCGTTACGGGCACATATCTGGTAGAGCCGTCCATCCTCGCACTTATCTATCGGTATCCAATTTTTAAGGCCTTCCATCATACGCGTGCTCCAAATCTGTCTGCCCATGCGCGGTGCATAAAGCCTTCCAATGATGGGTTGACTTCAGAATCTAAGGCTGTTTCTCTCTGTGTATCTCTTTCGCAGCCCTTCATAGGACGTATGTCCTCTATGAGAATCTGACAATCGTTTTCAGGGAATCTAGTGTCCGTGATCTTGCCTTTGATAACCTGACGGTAATGAACATGACCGCAGTTCGGGCAGTGTATACGGTAATTTCCATTAAGCTTCGTGTTTAGCTTTACATCAAAGTACTTGGTGCAGTTTGTACAATAGAATTCAAGTTTTACCTTCGCCATACAGATCCTCAACAATATTTCGAATATGTTCCTAAGTCCACGGTCCATTCATGAGTTGACCGTTCTTGCCATTTTTTTCTTGATTCATCGACATGTGTTTTCCACTCTTCCCTGGTGCACCCATTTATGCGGCATGCATGTTCTGTAAGTTTTTTCATGTTCATACCGCGCAACTGAGAATACCCCCAGTGGTGAACAGCATGGCATGTAGGGCATACGCACTCAAATTCCGCAAGAGTTTGCACATGATTTTCGTCATCGTAATGCCATACTTCATGTAAGTGTGTGTATTTCTTTCTTTGGGCGTCTTCTTTCCACCCACATATGTCGCAGGTGCGCTGATGCCTGTCGCGGATATTCCTGGACAGCTTAGACCAGCTCGATCCCATCTTTGTACGTAAATTTGCGCCGAAACTTTTCTCCGGTACAAGATGTACTTCCAACACGAATTTTAGTTCTTCCTCAGGCTTTTTCAGGGTTTCTTTGAGCTCTTCATAATGCTTAAACATTATTTTAGATTCAGCCCTATTTAGCATGCGGTAAGACATGAATGTAGGCATTCCATTTACGGAACGCGGGCCTGCTTCTTCCATGTACTCATATATGAAATCGATATTGTCGTCGATCATTTCCTGGCGATGCTTGTCTGTCATAAATACGATAGGCATGAACACGAATCGCATGTCAGCAGGATCCTTTAGATGTCTGTCAGAAAATATGCGACCAGCGTGCAGGTCTATCGCGATTTGTTTTAGTTCAGCGTCAGATTTCATGCTTTGTTGTCCACAAGAGTTAGACTGTAGTCAAACCACATTATCCACACAGAAAGTAACGCGTAAGCTTGCACATGACTGTCAACGTTGTGTGGATGGTATGACACCGTTTCATCACGATCAATCCGGTCTAGGTCTATACCGTCTATTCCTAAATCGCAGGCGTTACCAGGTGCTGAACAAAAACGAAGTAACATGGTATCTTCAAGGAACACGTAAGGCGTTCTTATATGTTCCATGCCGTTCCATAGAGACCGTAATACATTCTTGCCGAATTCATTGAGTTTTTCATCAAATCCTTCCGGCCTTTTTTTATTTACACATCTCCGTGCGTAATCACCATCTAAATTTACAGAAAATCCGTACCCGCTAAGCGTCATAGCTTTAGCAGGAGGGCTGTAGCCTATAACACGATAGAGTAGTGTGTCTTTTATTGCGTACAAGTAAATCCTTTCTCAGTATATGTTTTTATAAAGTCCTTTCCATTAAAGCGGGGTTCCGCGGCGCATGCACCGCAGAACCCCATAGGCCGCTTAGCCTCCTCCCGTTTTCAGAAAGTAAGCGGCTGTGAAGGTTGACCGGTTCCAAGTGCTTGTGAAGTCGAGCTGATGCTCTTGCTAACGAAATCAGCTAATTTCGCCAGCTTACCAGGGGTAGCGTCCCCCATCTTCACGAACTGGTCAATACCTGCGTCATTCTTCAAGTCATCGAGAAATTGAATGATGTGTGGGTCGGTACCGACTCCCACGAGCACAGTATTGAAGGATTCAAGAGTCTCGTTGGTGCGGATTCTCTTGAACGCCTCTTTGATAAGCGCCGGATCCCGGGCTACCGTAGAAGCATTGTCGTCTCCATCTGTTACGATGAACATGATACCGTTGCAGTTGTAGTCCATGTCCACAAGCTGCTTCCCGTAGACCTCTGTGGCTTCAGTCGAGTCGAGGATAGCGTCTTTGAGGGCAGTCATGCCCCGGCAGCTGAGCACATCATCATACTCGGTTGGGTCAATGTCCCGGAGTTCTCTGAACCCGTGGAGTTCGTTGAGCCCCGAGTTGAATTCTACTAGACGGAGAAGAAGGTTTTCCGACCTGGGCGATTTCTTACACGCATCGAGGATCTGCTTCAGAGTGCTCTCCATCTCAGTCTTGAAATCTGTGACCGAGGTCGAGGTATCCTGCACGATAGTTACGATGGTGTAATCCGGCGCGCCCAGGTTGCTGACTTCTACAGCGCTGAATTGGAAATTATGCAGAGTCTGGTGAGTCTGCATGGGCGTGTTACCGAGGAGCTTAGGCATTAGTACCTCCTGTGTTTATGTGTTTGCTACTTGAGCTTTATGTACAAGAACTTTGTTATTATCCTAAAAAGAGCATCAATACCCATGTTACAGCTGCTACCGGAAGACTAGCTTGACCGATGCCTGGTATGAGCCCGAGTACGAATCCTTGCCACCATACGATAGTATTTTCCTTCCCGAAGAAAGAAAGCCACTCATTGATGGCGTAGGGGTATGCGAATCCTCCGATGACCCCGAAAATCATCCAAACAAGAAAAACCACGAAAGCATTTGCAGCTATAAATCTACCGAGTCTCATATTTACTCCTTATGTGAGATGCCATCTCGAAGAAAAATGACCGATATACCCGTCAATATGCACCCGATACCGCCCCCAATGTCGAATAAAACAAACATTAGAATGCCTGTAAGGAGTGTGATTATCCCGATCCTAAAGCTCTTTGTCCTCTGAAGCGGGTCACGGCTTGTTTTAAAGGTGTACCATACTACTAACGATATGACAGCCACCATAAGTAAAAAGCCGAGTACCAGGATGCCGTCTAAATCTGACCTGAGCATTTGTACCTTTCAAAGAAGATGACAGGAGGCGGGATTCGAACCCGCGGCGATTTACCCGCTAGTTATCTCTTATGTGAGTACTTGTAGTCACCATCAGGGATGGTTTTCCTTTCCTCAGATAAGCTCAGCGGTTTCCGGATGAATCCGGTTCCCCATAAGCCCGCCCCATGTAGTATTAGGCAAAGCTACGAGTAAGGGCTTTGACCGGTCTCGCTTAACCCGGTCTGGTCTGCGTCCTGCCTCGTTCGGACGGTGTCTACCGCTCCACCACTCCTGTCATTTACACCAGTTCAATAATGGCACCGACTTCTTCGAGCTGTTTTTTGATAGCTTCAGCATCGTTTTTGTCGGTGTCTTCTTTTACTTTAGCCGGAGCTCCATCGACCAGAGCTTTTGCTTCCTTCAATCCTAAAGAGGTAAGAGAACGTACGGTTTTGATAACTTGCATCTTCTGCTCACCTACCTCTTTAAGCACAACAGTAAATTCAGTTTTCTCTTCTTCAACCACGGCTTCCTGCTGTGGGACTTGAATGACCCCGGAAGGCATTTCAATTCCAAAGCGTTCTTTGACCGCTTCGATGAGTTCACCGAGCTCTACAGACGTTTTTTGCTCGATAGCTTCGATTATTTCTTGATTCGTTGGCATTTCATTCCTCAATCAATCTCAAAGTGACCGAGCATCCATGATTGGAACATACGGTCACTGGCTGTACATATGAAGTGCATCTCTTTATCCCGTTGCTCACGAAATTTTTGAGCGCACTCTTCAGAACAACAGAAGTCCCCATCCATAGTAACAAGTACCCCTGAAGGATAACCTAAAGCTAAAGGGTCGTCGGGCACATCGTTGTTGCACCCACTCCTATGGCACTTCAGGCTCACAGCAAAAACTTATCTGACGTGCTGACCTTCATGCCGCGCCCGGTCATGTCGTCAAGAAAAGCTTTCTCCAGGTTTTCGAAACCAGGGACAGGCGAACAGGTGTCTTCCAGATACACAAACTTCTTGATGTTGTCCTCACCGAAGTTGTTGGCTAAGTCCCTGACACTGTTTGCGACACAGTGCGAGCTGGCCTCTCCGGCAATAGCTAACACGTCAGACTCTTGGAGCAATGTTATAAGGTCAGTGTTCAGACCAGTTTTAGGATCTTCCGGGTCGTACACGTCTGCCATGAAAACGGAATAGTGCTCCGTGAACATGTTCGAGCCTTTTGTGACGTAATTAACTGCGGCAAAAGCCCTTTCCCACTCACAAAAAGCATCAAACAATTCCGGGTACATGGCCGCGCCTGTGCTCCCTATCCTGCAATGGGGGGGCCATATGCACAACACATACCGACCATTTGCAGCCAGAGTTTTTACGTATTCCACCGACCGCTGCTGGTAACCCGGGTTGTAGGCTCTCCACTTAGGGTTGGGGCCTTCTATGTCATCTAAGCCAATAAGAGTAAAGGGATCAGGATTTTTACCGTTCCCATCTACCCACCAAATAGGGTGAGCTATGTGAAGCGTGCGGTGCATGTCACATGTCGCCACGCACTCATCCAAATCACCCTTTATTCTGCGTATCATAGTGGACAATCGCTCCATGTCCTTGTCAGCGCCAGGAACATAAAGGCTGCCTGCAGGGTCGCAGAAATCTATCTGTCCGTCGACCACTAAAAGAGAAACCTTGCTCATAAAAATCCTCCTTGTAATAATTTATTAATACATTATATTATCATAAATACGCGCATATTGGAGATCCGATATGAACATGAAACTAAGCAAAGCACAGCTCCCCATTATAGCAAAGAGGTACAAGAGAGGGGAATCTTCTATCACTATATCTAAAGACTACGGTGTTTGCAGTGAGACTGTAATTAACTTCCTTAGAAAAAACAAAGTCACTATCAGAGAAGCCGGTCCTTCTAGAAAGTATCATCTTGTTGAAGATTTTTTTGATGTGATAAACACACAAGAAAAAGCATACTTTCTTGGTTTTCTTTTTGCAGACGGGTGTAATCACGGAGGCCGCGTCTCTCTCAACCTCTCGGAAAAAGACCTTTCTATTTTGAAAGTATTGAACAAGCTTGTGCACCCTCGAGGTAAACCTATTTATCGAGGAAAGAGTCGTGTAACTAAATTTCCAAACAGGAAAAAAGAGGCTGTGACAAAAACAAACTATACTATAAATATTGAAAGCAAGCATGTTTCTGAAGCACTCGCTAAACACGGATGTATCCCAAGAAAAACAGATATTATTAAGTTTCCTATAAAAAGTGTTCCAGAGCACCTTATCAGCCACTTCACTCGAGGTTACTTTGACGGCGACGGTAGCGTGTCCATATACCGTAGCGAAAAAACTAAGCACAGAACTTGCGGGTATGTGTCCATTATGAGTACGTTGGACTTTAGTAACACTCTTAAGAATATTCTTGAGAAACGTGAAATCCATTCTAAGATATTCGGAAAAAGAAAAAAGTATAAAACCCGTAATGTTAGAGAGATGCGTATAACAAAAAATCAAGATGTACTTCGTTTTTATGATTGGCTGTATGACGGAGCCTCTATTTACTTGAAACGTAAAAAAGATGTTTTTGATACTATGAGAAAAGAACGTAAAAAGTATGAAAGCAAAGAGCTTCATGTTTGTTGCATTTGTGACAGCAAACACTATGGTAAAGGTTATTGCAACCGTCATTATCAAACGTACATTCGTAAAAGAAAAGCTATTGAGCGTACAGCTAAGGATATTCTTGATTTTTTCTCTGGTCATGTTAACAATATTTCTAAAAAAGAAACAAAACACATTATACAGGAATGCATAAAAAACGTGTAAAGATTTGTCACACCGTTTCTATTTCTCTGAAAATCCTAACAATACACCCGATACGAGTCCAGTTAAGTGACCCTCCCAGGATACGCACCCAGGTATCGGGATGATACCGAAAAGTAGTGATAGTCCATACGTACATGCTACAAAGATTGATATGAATAACGGTATCAGTCGTCTTTTGTATATACCTGCCACTATCAGAAATCCCGCCAGCCCGTAAATTAAGCTACTGGCCCCGATATGGATAGCAGGACGTGCTATTAACCAGCACAAGAATCCGCCTACTATTATGATAAAGCACACTGCATGCCCCGCTATGTCAGGATAGCTTATTTCAAGAAGAAGGAGCAGTATGAATAGTGGCATCGTGTTGGCGATTAGATGGAACAAGCCGCCATGTAAAAACGGGCTCGTAGCTATTCCTAAAAGGCCGCGCAATGTACGCGGAGTCATACCGTACATCGCAAAGCTACCCGGGACGAAGATATCCAGGATAAATACTCCCCACATAGCAACTACAAAAGCTATCGGTAGGCTAAGCGTTTTCATACGTCTCCGTGTTCCACGAATCTATCAAGTACCAGGAGGGCCTTTGCCCCCTTCATCCGCGTATCATCTTCCAGCAGATTTCTTGCTTCTTCCCTTGTCATGAGGAAGGTCTTAATTTCTTCAGAGTCTTCTGTGTTCGCAGAAGTAGGCTTACCCTCTGCAGTTACGTAGACCATGTAACATCCCTCATTAGTAATCCCGGGGCTGTTGTAAACCAGAGGGGAACTTTTCTTGATGAACCCTGTCATTGTAAGCCCTGTTTCTTCCATGAGTTCACGACCGGCTGCATGTTCGATAGGCTCTCCTTCTTCTAAAAGTCCTGCCGGGAAGCCCCATTCGTATCCATTCATAGGCACACGGAATTCTCGAGTTACAACGATCTTGTCTTCTACCATCGCCACAATGACGACAGCGTTTGCTTTGTTGGTGCGCTCGACCCACTCCCAGTGCATCACCTTTCCCTTGTTGTTCCTGTAGGTCGACAGGTTGAGGTGGGTGTGAGTCCCGTCAGCAATCACGGCAGTATCAGTTACGTGCATCAGTTCTCCTTATTCAATACTTACTTTGGCAAGAAAATTTATCACGACAAAAGGTTTTTCGGGTGCCGTAGTATCGCGATCATAGTCCTCAACGTCCCGGCCTCCATCAACGAAATATTCTTTGAGCATAGCTTGTTCATCTTCTTCGCTGACAACGATGACTTCTGTGTCATTGAAATAAGTGATCACTGCTCTTCCTTTTCTATGGTTTTGTCGTGAATCGGAAACTTCGTGAGCTCCGTATCTAAGGTGTATACATAGGTATCCACACGCATCGTTTTTAAAATGACAGCTTCAATCTCTTTCCAGTTTCCACCAGCAAGTCCAGCACCTATCCGAGGCATATGTACTGTAGCATTTTTGGCGATTGCCGCGGACTGCACATCACTCAGGCATTTTTCCAACGCATCGTAACGGATAGGTGGACGCCCGTTTTTAGCGTATATACCCTTCTGGGCCACCATGTTGGCGACCGACACATCATTGCTGAAGTTCAGGATCTGAGTGTAATTAAGGTGCAAGACAGACTTGTGCTTCAGGTAGCTCTTTTTAGCCTGGGGATATTTTTTTCCGAGGGGGACGACAAATCCCTTACCCCATGCACCGATATCGTTACATACGTGTGCTATAATAGCGGGAGTTTTAACGGGTTTTGTGGCATCGCCTATAAGGTATATGAGTTTCATCTGTACGGTCCTTTTCTCTGATAACAATATACTTTTATGTAGTATTGAAATCACGAGAAAAGTCAGATTTTTTTACTGGTAGTTTTTTCTCCAGTATTCGATGTACATTTCTACATATTTTGGGATGTCACTTTCCTCGGCATCCATCACTTGCATAAGTACATCACTGAGGTACTGGTCGTTCATATCAATGGGAATATGATTCTCCTTCAGACCAGTCATGAAAAGCGTAGCATTTCGACGATGTTTCTCAGGTATGGACTCCATGAGAGTGCTGAAGAGCTCAGCTATTTTTTGGAGTATGTCGTGTATCTCGGGATTATTAGCTATTGATGATATTTTTTCAGTAGAAGTTGATGCTTCCTGATTTAGTATAGAGTTCTCGAAGACCTTGGGCTTTGCCTTCTCGATTTCAGGGGTGTCATATTCGAACATTTTTTTTAAAAAGTCACAGCTCTCTATTTCTTCTATCCTATATGAATAGTCGTGCCCTTGATCGGTGTGGAATTTAAGAACTTTTTTGTGATATCGGGGCATGTCAGCCATGGAATACCACGCATCGTGCATGCTTTTTTCACGCTCGAAGCTTTTCAAGTTGAATCGTAGTATCGTCTTATCCTTGAGCGTCAGCCGAATCATCTTCAGTCAATCCTTTTTATTTAAAAACATCTGGTAGAGGTCGATCATCGTATGAGTGTGCTTACCAAGTCTCCACCATGTTCTAAACTTGTCTGTATCCGGTTTGTAGTCGCTGCTGTAATGTATGATGTATGCATCTGAAACTGAAACCGGTACGTCCTTAAACGTTAAAAAGGGTGTCTGATAGTTATATTCGTACCTTGCCTGGAAAGGTATCTTTAAGTAGTGACACCAAAGTGATATTGCGCTTTGATCGGCATAATTTAAGTACTTATTGTATCTGCGCGTTATGTCTAAGAGTATATCGTAATACTCTCGAGTACGGTACTTCTTCGGTATGACAAATATCCCGGCATTAGCCATGTCATCCATACCGGAAGGATAGAAAAGGCCGTCTTTAGCAAGCTGCTTTTGTACGTACTCATTCTCTTCCGTTCCCTTCGGGAACACTCTCACGAAATCAAAGTATTCGTGATTCGGGGTAATGAAAAACTCGTCAGTTTCAAAGAGCTCATCTAACGGTTTCATCACGAGCGTGTCAACATCCAGATGAAGAACATTGTCGTACTCATCAAACTGATCCGTCCAGAGGTTATACCTGAAGTAGATCGTTGCTGAGTTAACAGGACCGAGATTGAGATCTCTTACAAGTTCTTCATTTTCCCGGTATTCCATTCTGGTCAAATTATTAATAGATAATAGCCATGTAATTATACTGTCGTCTGAGCCATTGTAATAGACCAGAATTTCAGGATGATTTGGATAATTCGTTTCAACACTATTTAAACAGGCTTTTGCGTATTTGGCGAAATTGTCGTCAAATACCATGAAAATCGCATGTTTTTTCATGGTCTTAAGAGCTCCTAATGTTAATCAAAAAGGGACTTCACGGATGTCGTGAAGTCCCTTGGTATTCGGTTTTTTAGAGCTTCATGCTTTTTCGAATACTACTTTTCCGTTCTTGTAGTCTACTTTCACCGGACTACCGCTCCAATTAACACAGTTGCGTGGGATGCTGACTCGGTAGTCTTTGTTGACATACAGATTCGTTGGAAGTTCTTCATGCACATCGATGAAATCAGGGTCTATTTTATCCCCGGGTTGCCATCCTAGTTTGCGTATGATGGCCCCCGGGATTTTGATCCTTTCCGTAGAGGTAATAACACGAGCCAGAGCGTTTTTGGACCCGCTCGCCGGAGGAGCTACAGACTGTGTCGGAGCACGTGAAGGTTTTTGCGTAGTGACAGACCTTTTGAGCTGGATGTTCCGGTCCTTGAAGTCGTCCGGGTCCTTCCAACACGGGTGATAAAGGAATGCTTGGTGTTTTCCTCCGCACACTTCGATGGTTGTTTGGTCATAATCGCTGAAAACAGAGTCGCCTGCGCGATAAGCTTTGCGCAACCAATCCCGAACGGGAGAATTCCGAATATCTACTCCGTCATTCTGAAGCGCTCTTGTGATTGACACCGAAGTGAACATCACTTCTTCTTTGATGAACTCATCTACCTTTGCAGCGATGACGTCATTAGTACTCATACTAACGTTCCTTTCCTTTTGGAGAATATTCTCCGAGGACTTCTTTAGAAATGATACACTTATGATCTGCTTTAGGTTTGACTATCCACTCGTCCTTGTGGTATTTGATACGAGTGTGGTTGCCGTCTACTACCGTGAACTCAGGCTTGAAGGTAGGAAGTTTCTTCACACGACCTACAAGGTGATCGATAGCTATGATTCGACCTTCGTAGTGATGTACGGTCTCCTTTAACCCATCTTTCCCAGTCCATTCAGACCCTCTACGGTTGGTCCACACGCACCATTCACCGAACGGTTCTCCGGTTTCGTAACAGAGATTCCATCCAGCGTTTTTGACTACGTTGGCAAAACGGAAGAAAATAGCTGTTTCTTCGGGGTTTTCAAGGTCAGGACCTTCGAAAAGGACGTAGGTGTTAGGGGAATGGGACTTAGGCTCCTCCTCACCCACGTAGGAATACCCACAGCAGCAGAAACGGGTACGAAGGCCTATACGGTTCATCTCGAGGACAAGAGGGCGTATAGGCCTATCTATAGAGTCCAGGACGGATCTGTTTTCGGCGTTTTCGTTGAGCTTTTTTTCGCGTTCTGCGACGGATCTGTACTGAGTCGGTGTGTCGGTCGGTTCAGACATATGCATCCTTTATAAGTACGGTTATCGGTTGCTTTAATATACTGGTTCGAAGGCCTTTTTTAAACTAGAATTTGGCCGTTTTATGCTTCTTTCGTCGGAGAGCTCGGGTTTGTATATAAGAGGCAGTATGTGCTTCACTGGATACGTCTCTTTCCTTTCGTATCCTTGCTTCTTTTTTTTCTTTTTCCTATACCATTTTTTAGGCATAAGTTCTTCTCCTATGCCCAATATACTATTTTATAATACATTAATCACAAATTTAATGGCCTATTTCAAGACGCCATTTTAGGACGGTCTCACCGAAGATTTTATGGTTGTGGTTGATGTAAAGGGGGATTTCTTCTAGTTCCTTCTCCATGATGAATATTATTTCACGCATGAGTGCCGCACCCGGATCGTAGTTCACCGCGATCCTGAACGTAAACCAATCATACTTTACAGATTTCAAGAGATCTAAAAAGTCTCTCGTGTACGATCTGTAGTCAGGCTCTTCTTTGAGATTTTCTAGCTTACGCTTCAGCAAAAGCAGTTCACTGTGTGTGAAATCTTTCATCGACCTATCTCCAGACGCCACTTCGCAAAGATTCGGACCCCGTCTTTGGGATGATTGATGTAGAGGGGCATTTGGTCTAGAGGTAGTTTAGCGATACGACGCACGGTTTGTTTAGTCGACTTACCAAATTCATTGATAGCCAAGGATAATTTACCCTGATGTTTAATGCTCACACCCATCCAGAAAACAGTGCTGCGCCATTGTTTAGCCTTATTCCAGTTTCCTTCCGGGACTTCATGTGAACTCACTAAATCGTGGAGTTTTTTCAGTTCTTTTTGCGTTATCCTAGACATTCATTTGCCGATCTTCAAACGCCAGACAGCAACTTCCCGGAGCGCTGTGGAACCGTTATTGATGTATAAAGGCATATCTTCCAGAGGGACTTTAAAGAGTATCCTGTGCCTTTCTTCTGTATAACTGGTAGTCCTGAGTATGCAGCTAAGTCCAGTTTCTATTAATTCATCTGGATCTGTTGTGGTGTAATAATCTTTAGCACTCTGCCCCATGAGCTTACCTAGGTGGTCCAGGAATGAGGTTACTTCTTCATACGTGTATTTAGGTTCATCTACCAAGTGCTAATCTCCATTTGATGATGTAAATGAGATTTTCTGAATCGTTTATGAGAAGAGGGAGCTCCTCTAAAGGGACCTGGAACATTACATCCCTGAATAAAAGTGTTTCCTCCGGTTTCGCCAGCCACCGTATTATTTGTTCTGCGGCTTTTTCTGGGGATACCTGTGACGCGTGTACTCGATAGTACTCAGCAGCTTGTGCTGGTATTCCTTTTTCAAGCTCCATTGTGTAATTATTAGCTGCAGAGTTAGCTGCTACGAAATCCACGGTATCGTAGAGTAGCTGCAGCTCTTCCTGTGTGTAAACATTTTCTGGTATTTGAATGCCGCGCCTCATATACTGCACTCCAAGCGCCATTTAGCTACAGTTCTTTTAAGCCAGTTTGTGTCATTTATGTAAAGTGGCATACTTTCTATAGGAAGATGCATACCATATCTTACTGTCGAGGAACTGTCATGCACTATTTCTGTTTCATTGCCTGAAACTAAACTCTCCAAAAAATGAACAAAATCTACTATTTCTTTCATATCTCCCGGGCCTAAATCATACGAAACACCTCCTCTACCAGGAAGCGGCATGTCCCACTGTTCAAGACAAGCCTCATTAAGTCTTTCTATTAAATAGTTTATTTGTCCGGGACTATAGGTTACACGCATATTTCTAGACGCCATTTGGCGATTTCTTTCATGTGTTTGACACCATTTATGTGTAATGGTACATTCTCCAAGGGACACTGAAATATTTCTAGGATTTCTCTAAGAACCTTCTTTTTCAGATCACTTATGTGTACCAGATAATTAGCCATTCTGTCGGCTCTCATCATGGTCTTGAGAATAGCCATACGAACTTCATCTAAAGGACTGTTTTTTTCACACTCCCATAGTAGGTTGAGTAGGTACCCCATTTCCCATCTGGAAAACTTTGGTACATCATCGTAAAACTTGTAATTTTTATCTTCCAATTTTCATCCTCCAAGCAGCTACGGTTGCGCCGGTGTTATGATCATTTACATGTAAAGGGACTAATTTTATATCTATGAGTGCTACGTGTATGCCCTCTGGTGTGAAATCTCTTGTTCGAAATACAGGATCATTTGGGTGCAGCATGCCATTAGCTTTTTCTTTTAATATGTGCTCCTCTACAGGAGGGATGCTATTTGACAACAGCTGCCGGACAGTCTTCTCCGCAACTTCCAGGATCATACTTTTAAGTAATAATTTTTCTTTGTCCGTGTATATCCAATTGAATTTTTTTACGCGGCGCTTGTGATACCAGTTACATAAGAAGTGAATCATTTTCCCAGCTCCAACCTCCACTTAGCTATTTCAGATATGCGTGCCTTATTGATATGTAGGGGCATGCATTCAAGAGATTCGCGAAACATGATATCCCTAACTTTAGATAGCCGTACAGTACACACCATCTCATTGTTATTAGTCATACTCCTACGACTATGAGCGTTTAGGAGTTCGTAAACTTTGTTAGAGGAATGTACGTATTTTAGTGGGAGAGCTAGGGTTTTAATTCCATTAGCACGAAATTGTTTACGTTTACTAAAGGGTGGAGAGCATAGTGCTGAAACAAAAGGGAGATAATAGAACCTATTAGGATATCTATCTAAGAGATTCCTTATTTCCTTTTTCGTATACGTAATCATTTCCCTATTTGTAGACGCCATTTCGCTATCTCTGTTGTTTCCACATCCTCATTAATCCGCAAAGGCATCTCCTCTAAAGGAGCTATTAACACCTCAGGCACTAAACTTTTAGCGTACCACCCATCCGGGTATAGATCCTGGAACCCTGAGTGTACCAGGATATAAAAAAGGATGTTCTTTATTTTTTGCTGGTTGGAAGTGTAAACGAGCTTCCCTCTAAGCACACGTTTATATTCATCAGGCATCAAATCCTCTAGCTGATACACGTTCCTCCGGCAGTACTGCTCCGCCAGTATTTTTATGTCTTCTAAGGAGAAATCGGGCATTAGATCTTCGTGCTTGCGCATTTACTTTCCGTTCTTAAGTCTCCAGCAGGCTAACTCCCTAATTTTTTCATCCTCATCATTTATGTAAATCGGCATCTTCTTTAGAGGTGTCAATACTCGAAGCCAGTAGAGTTTAAAATCATCAAGAGCTGGGCTGTCTCTCAGCATCCGTATAGTTAAGAACCAAAAAACAGCTATTGCTCCGATCCCGACATACACATCTATCGACTTAGGTAATTCACACAAAAAAACCCAGAGCATAAAAACTGTAACAAGTGACAGGAAAAAAAGCGCCACTACGATACTCGCTGCCTCTGTAAGCGTTCTATACCATGCTTTTGAAAAAAGCATCAGCTCATCTAAATATTCATCATCGATCATCGAGCTACCTCTAAGCGCCATTTGGCTATGATGCGTGTCACTCTATCAGGGCTGTTGATCAAGAGGGGTAAGTCTTCAATCTCTTTCATGAAGAGGAGCTGGAACCATTTGAGAATTTCATCACTTCGTATACCTCGGATATCATTAAGCATGTTGATATACAACATATAGCATGATTCCGCAGAATTAAGGTAGGCAAGGAAAGGATCTTCCATACCGTCTAAGTAGTCCTGTACTTCCAAGACCACTTCGTCCCGATACATGTTCAGGAGCATGTAATACTCATCGACCGTGTAGTCTACGAAGTATGTTCCTACTTTCCTAGCTCCAGCCGCCATTTAGCTACTGACCTCGCTTGAAGAAGAGCATCATTAACGTGAAGAGGCATTTCAGATATATCTAGAAGGCATAATCTGAAAGCCTCTTCACTTATTGTTTTTGGAGATAGCATCCAGGTCCCATCAGGATCCCAGATGAAGGGCATCTCAAACACCCTTTCAACTTCCCCGTACATTACAGTCTGAAGTTTTTTTCGTTCTTCAGGCTTGTATTTTTGGTTTACGTAGTGTATACGTCTACGCTGATTTTTTTCGTACCGCTTATTGTTGCGGTTTGCTTTTTTCATTTAAGGTAGATGCGCCAAAATCCTGTGTCGGTTTCCTCTTTCCACCAGCCCTCGAGTATTTTGCCTCCAGGAAACTGATGTAGTGTAGCGAGCCCGCTCAAATGCGGGCAGTCCAGCTCAAAATGACCCTCAGATGTTTCACGACCGGTGTATATCGCCCTCTTACCTGGGCATCTCTCATCTTCGTATGAGACTTCGATAGTCCCTCCGGCTATCGAAACGTCGCACGGATATTCATTCGATTCATCGCCACTATTGTATGCTGTGAGCATACGATTGTTCCTAAAAACCATACAATCTCCTTTGAGGTGGTAAACTAATATACTCTTTTATACCGTATTTCTAACATGAAAAAGGCAGAGTATTTCTACCCTGCCTTTCCATGAATCTGTGAACGTTTATCGTTACATCATGTGAGGGCCGATGGGTCCGATCCCAGGCATCTGAGGTCCTACAGGCGGGGCCTGCATTCCATTGAAACCCGGCAGCTGCGTGTTAGTAATATCCCGGAAGTTTGCCGCTCCATACGGTCCAGAACTGTACCCTACTTTTCCACAAGGACCAACAATGTCCGTGTTCAGGTGGGGAGTAGTGTTGTTGTGGCCCGAGAAATCAAGACGTTCATTCATGCTGAAGCCTGGGGCTCCATATGGTCCTAAATCCATTTCAAACATCACAAATCTCCTTTTTCAGCTTGTTTATGCAGGATGACCCCGTCTCCTCCTTTCGATGGGCCTGAGTTGGAGGTTTGGGCGTACTTGCCCCTATTACCAATATAATACATTATTGGCAAAAATAGAAAGATTTGTGAATTTTTGGGATAACTTTATTGGAGGTCTCTAATATTTTCCTCGTTTCATCCACGTCCGTACAGCAGCGATTTGTCTGACTGTGTATTTCCGAAAACGCTTCTGAATCTTCACTGAAGTCCAGCCTTTGTCGTGTAGGAGCCGGATCTTGTCTTTGGTAGCATCGGGGATGGGATTGAGAGTAGCTCTTTTGACTTTAGCTACAGTCTTTTTACGGCGTATTAGATCTGTAGTCACACGACCTCCTATCTGATTAAGTTTAACCTCAAATGCTTTCCTTTCTTCTTTTCTCTTGGATTCTTCTCTTTCGTAATCCTTAAATTTTCCAGTACCTCTGCATTCGATGCAGGTCGTAGGTGCAGCTTCTCCTTGATATCGGCGTTTACCTTTGCCGAAACATGAAGGACATTTACCATTCCTTCGAGAGGCGGCTATGATTTTCGGTCCAAACATCAGACTGAGATACCTGCTCTGTTGAGAAGCTTTTGGAAATCTTCCCACCTGTGTTTAACATACCCGTCCTGTGCCGCAGCTTGCGTCCAGAGTTGATGAAAAATCATGTTGATGTCTTTGTGAAGTTTGTTTTCCTGCTCTTCAGTTATAGCATTTTTTTGACACACAGGACAAAGTTCTTTCGGCACCCAAGGCAGTTCATCCTCATCTTCATCGAAACCGTCGTAGATGGCTAAGATTTGCTCAAGGTGTGGTTTAGTGATACACTGTTTACAAAAATGGTGCTCACCGCATGTGAAGAGCCCACTCTCGGGTCCAAAAACATCTGTTATTAGACATATCTCATAAGTTTTACATATGTCACATTCTACATAGTCAGTGCTGTCCATCTTATCTCCCTATCTCCAATCGCCAGATTGCGACGGCGTTCATTATCTCAAATTTATTATGTATAAAAAGTGGTATCTGTCTCAATTCTACAGCATACATAAGTCTATATGTTTCTGGTAGCCTCTTTTTCATCCAATTTCTAAGAGTTCCGTACGGCACTGCTTTTTTATGCCCTCGGTACCCTGGAGCCCATATTTCTTTACCATTCAGCCAGGACATTACTTGTTTTCTGAATGGGGATTTTTTTCTCATATCTGCTATGAGTTTTCTGTATTCCCAGGTACAGTACGGGTCAGTCGGATCGAGTCTTCGATACTTGTCAGTCATTTTCCTATCTCCAAACGCCACTTAGCTATTCTTCGGACATCAGAATTTGGAGAGTTGATGAAAAGAGGTACTTTTCTCAAAGGATGTACGTACATCACATCGAATAAATCCGAATAAGGTTTTTTACTGTTAGCTGCGACGGTCATATCGTGTACATCTAATGGGCTATATCCCTCTACCCTCAGTTTCTCTATCTCTTCTTTTGTATACCTATTCTTTTTGACAGGAGGTATCAAACATTTACGTGCTATATCAGGGAACCAGTATCTCAGATTGTATGCAAAGATCAGATAGAGTGCTGGGATAAAAGCAAGAATAACAAGTGCTGTAGCAACATATCTTATAATATCAAACGACATCCATGAACCTTGCACGAAAATTATCGATGATACCTGTAAGCTCATCAGGCCATCGGTTCCGGATTTCTGTTTCTATTTCTTCAGGGATCCCTTTATAGTATGCCTCAGCGATTCCACCGCAGATAGCCGCTATCGTATCTGAATCTCCTCCTACCCATACAGACCGCCTTATGGCATCTACGAAATCATTGGATTCGAGAAAAGCCCGGATAGCTACAGGTACCGATCTCTGACAACTCACGTAAAAATGGCTGGAGTATGTAGGTTGTATGCTCTTCAGCGATTGATTGAGGTCGTACCCGAATTCTTTTTCGATATAGGACTTGATGTCCCCTTTAGACGCTCCGGCTTTATAGGCTAAATAAATGGCCACTGCGGTAGCCTGGGCACCTTTGATACCCTCCGGGTGATTGTGGGTCACTTCAGCGCTTTCTTCAGCCCACCTGGCGGCTTCTAAAATGCTGTTTGCAGCGAATCCTATGGGGCTGACTCTCATAGCGGATCCGTTCCCCCAGGAGTTGTAGGGTTCAGGGGTATCCAGTTCCAACCATTCCTTGAATGCTGCTCCGAATCCTACGGAAGCATAATTACGCCCGTAGGATTGGTAAGCCTCAACATAAGAAACACCGCAGAGCAGATGTTCCGCGGTAGCTACTGTGAGTACTGTGTCGTCTGTGTACGTTGAGTACTCGTTAAAAAGGGGGAAATCAAAATCTTTGGTATTTTCGAATTCATAGGGAGAACCTATGATATCCCCCGCGATTGCTCCGAACATATGTGTCCTTTTATATGTTTTTCCAAGCCCATACATTTTGGTTTCTGTGAAAGTGTTGATAACCTTTATTATTCAATATGGCCACTAACTCAGGTAAGTCGTCAGCCATTACTCGTTCATTGTGCTTTAGCATTTCTATACAGATCAAACTTGGTTGGTATCGGTCTAAATCCAACTGTTTAAAAATAACGAAATCCTGTCCCTCAGCATCTATCTGGAGATAATCTATACGGTTTACGTTATGTTTTTTTAAAAGATTTTCCATAGTTATAGTTTTTACTATAACAGGTTCGGAGTGTTCTCTATGGATTAGCTGATTCGGTGTTCCTAGTTCAGCATAGCTTATCCCTTGTTCTATTATTTTTTTATATGGAATGTAAAAAAATTTAGCTTCCCCGTTTTTATCTGATATAGCAGAATTTTCAAAAGAAATACTTTTACTATATCCAGCATAGTTTTGTTTTAGTTTTTCGAACCTATCAGGTATAGGTTCTACAAAAAGGCCTCTCCAATTGTTTACGGTTTTTAACCCCACTTTTGTTGCCGCATATACCACAGATGATTTGAAGTCCACCCATGCATTTTCCTCTCTTATTTGAATCTTATGGTTGCTCCCTTGAACATACCTTGACACACGACTCCAGTAACCCGGACTCCGTTGACATTCGTAGCTACAAAACCTGTGGAGTACCAGTCGTCTTGTCCACAACTCCAGGCATCATAACCAGTAAGGGTTATGTCTGTGTAGCCTTGTTGTGTAAGTATCCTGCGTGCACCGTCCGGGTTAGTGCACGCGCAAAAGGCGCAGAGTAGTGCTAAGACAAGTAACTTTTTCATTTCGTATCTCTTTTATATTTTTTAGCTAGTTCTTTTACCATACCTATATCGTCATCACGACCTGGGTTTTCTTCATAAGCTTTCTTTATGTACTCGTCTACTTCTTCTTTAGAGTGCTTACTGCAAGTCGCCACGTTAACGCTGGACCTTGCGCCTGAAGGGCTCCACTTGTCAGTCAGTAGGCAAGAACCTTCTTTATCGATCTTTTCTCCGCACAGGTCACATATGCCATCGAATATGCTCATGGTTTAATCTCACTCGGCACACAGGTGCCGGTTGTCCCTCAAATAAACAAAGGCTTCGTCTCTGAACACCGTATCGTTTAGCCCCCAACAGTGAGCTATGTTACGTACCTCTTCAGGCAGTTTTTCGAAGATTTTTCTTTGTTCCTTAAGGCTGTACTTTTCAGGATCCAAGCCCATCTCAGCTAGAATGTCCCAAATCCCTGTGTCGTCTTGTGTGAATAACTCATCTGTACTTATCATATCTTGTCCCCCGGCGAACTCCCTTTTCCAAGAGGGCCACCTGCTGATGGTTATATGTGAACGCCTCAAGAGCGTATTTCTATCATACGATGACATGGTCAGGAGTGCACTTCATTTTGTACGGTACTTTTGCATTATTTCATTTCCACCAGGTATTTAAGGGTACACTGCTGAAGGCTGTATACTATGAGCTCGTCGTTATATAAAGAGCGTCCCTTTTTAGCCCAGATGCTGTCGTAGCCCCGAGGCGCACCGTTATACACCGCGGAATGTGCATTGTATGTTTTTCCCATGGCGAAGTCGGCAAGAAACAGGAACGCATTGCCGTGCCCGCTCCTACGCCCGCCCCAATATCCTATTGAATAATTCAGGGATTTCGTAGAGTTGTTGGCTCCATACACTCCGTCACCAAACATGCGCCCGGTTACGTGGCCTGCAGAAGACGGAGGGATGATAAGGCCGCCCTTGAGGATGGAAAGCAAGTTGGCGTTAGCTGAACCGTGGAAGACCTCCTGCACATTACCAAACTTTTTGAGAGTCTTATCATAACGATGGCGTTCATCCGGGATCTTGATCTTGTAAATCTGACGGGGCTCGTATCCCCAAACATTGGAACCGCGGTGGTTTCCAGCTTTGCTGCCTGTGATGTACTTCTTGATACGTTCACGTTCTTTCTTATCCTTAAGGACCTCAATTTCGGTACCAAGAGCATTCATCCTCTGTGCCGTACTACCCTGCATAGCGGCACCCATCTGGACGCCGGTAGCCAGCTGATCAAGGATATCGTACTCGAGCTCCAGTTCCTTAGCGTCGAGGATCATGTCCTCTTCGGTGATTTTGCGGCTGAATGGCTTCGGGATGTATGAAAAGAAGAGACTATTGAGCCTCTGTACGTCGCGGTTAGCTGCGTCTACTTCACCCTTCTTACCCATCATCTTATTAAGATCATCCAGGACTGCACGCGCTTTGTCCACATGTCCTGACGTCACAGGTCCTAGCTCCGTAGCAAAACCATTAGCGGTGTACTTGATGGACGTCTGTGTGGTGATGTTGTGGACATTTTCAGCAACTAGCTGGTCGAGAAGCTTACTTACTATAGGGTCGAACGTAGACGTATCGATAGCAGCCTTGACTGTGACCTTTTTCTTGACCTCAGCCTTACCGCGGATGTTTTCACTACCCACTGTAGGAGCTACCGTATCTACATCAACGTAAGCTTCCCTTTCCCGGGTACCGTCTTCTTTCTTGACTGTTTTACCTTTGAGCTTTTTCTGATGAATTTTTTCAAATTCTGCTTCGGCTACACTTATGTCATATACAGGTCGCCCGTCAGCTTCTTCTCGAATCTCATAGACATTACTGATGCCTAATCTTCCGTAATGTGTGAAGATGCGGTATCTTCCGTCAGAATGCTTTTGGAGCTCCAAACAATAATATTTGTTGTGATTGGTCTCTACATTCGCCTGATGCATCACGTAGAATTTGACGGTTTCATTGAACCCATCGTTCGAGTTATCTTGTGCCTTCCGTACTTGGAACTTAGGCATCTCTCATCTCCTTTTTAGAACGCCACATGTTTTCTTGGTGTTCGTCTTCTTTGAATATGTCTCTAAGATGTTCTCTATAGTGGTACTTCCCGAGCATGATACCTTCTTCGTAAAGGTCTATTACGAATCGGACTATTTGCTTTTTGTTAAGGGATTTCAATGTGGCTTCAAAAACTTGTTCAGCAGCTTTCACACCGTCTTTGATGGCTCTTTTATTTTGGTGCCTAATAAAAGCGTAAGCTGGGTGCTTTTCTGGAAACGCTATCTCAAGAATTTTGTTTGGGTGTGGATACACGCTCACAGTTACTATGTAATGCGCGGGGTTCTCATAACGGTTAACAAAAATTCCGAGTTGGTCCGCAAGGATATGTCCGATGTTTGTCGAGGATTGGTCGGAAGGATCCTGTATTTTAGGTATGCCGTTCCTTATGGTAAGTGTTTTAGGCATCGTCTATTAAGCTCCCTATGCCAGAAAAAATGGCTGTAGCTATATCAACAAGACAATCAAGTAAGAAGAGATCAAGAAGGAGTTCGCCAAAGTCGCTTGGCTGTTTGATTATAACGCGGATAATCCCTACAATAATCAAGAGGGCCAGGATAGCTAGCCCGATGATAAGAATGATGTTCATGTGCTTTCTCAGTTGTTCATCTGTATCGAGTTCATATGCTGGCGGACGAGGTATCTAACATCTCTGTATGCCGCCTTGAATTTTTTTATTTTCATACGTCCAGTACAAAAAGACTCAATGTCTTTGAGTGCACGAAGACTCGTATTTGGCTTGATGACCCCTTTTTTGAAGCAGACGGATATGACGATACATGGCAGCGGGCATACATACAACGTACTGTCTTTTTTACTCCAGTAAGCTCCTATCCAGACGTCATACCATGCAAAGAACAATCGAATCTTCATTTCTACCTCCAATATACTTTTATATATGCCTTTTTTTCACCGATTTTTTTGGAGAGGGACGGTTTATATATCTCTTTCTGGGTTCTTTTATGCCCATGCAATACATAACTCTTTCATATGTAAGCGGTTCCACAATAAATTCTATGGGTACATCGAGGGCGTATGCCAGCCTCTCCAAAATGTCTCGGGTCCTGGAACGTGCTTGAGTCTCACACATACACACAGTTTCTTGTACAAAGGCTCCTCTTTCAGCAACTTCCAGCTGGGTCATTCTTCTTAGCATCCGTATTGTCCTCAAGTTTTCACGGACGATTTCATTGTTATGTTTCACAATTTCTTCGGCAGCTGTTCCGAGAGGGAATTTTTCGTATATTTGGGAACAGGTGCTTGGGCTAATACCTAAGTGGTCGCAGCATTCTGTATACGTCACACCTTTTTTAAGAAGTGTGGTTATGATTGTTTTTGCGGTATCTTTGTACTTATTGCGATAAGCTTTTTTCCTTCTTCTAAACTTGTCATTAGGGATGCCGTGCATAATAAGAAGTTGACGCACTCTTTCCCGAGAGATTCCGTAAGATTCACCTACTTTCTCTAAGGTGCCTAATTCTTCCATGCGTTCTTTGAGCTCCTCCGCAGGATACTTGATATGCCAGACACTTTTTGGTCCTTTAGCCACAACATTCCCCATCGATTTTAAAACAAAACTTCAGTTTCTCTGAGAGGTCTCCGGACACTTTCAGGTGAAACTCCCGCTTTCATCGCAGCAAGTATTCCGGCTACCTCCCAATAATTTTCGACTATTCTAAAAGATTCATGCATCTCTACAGGGACCTCTACCCGGTTTTCCCGGACAACGATAATCGGTATCCCTTGCTTAAGGCAGGCCTTATGCGGTCTGCCCATACGGAATAGCATGCTGAAGTGCCGAAGGCATTTGGGCGAAGCCAGCATGCGTGTGTTGTACAAAGTGGTCAAGATTCCTCTTTTGAGGCGCTGTCTTGATACTCCGCCAATTTCAATTCTAACTTATCAATATTTCCATGACGGTAAACCGTTGTTTCATTACCATCCAATGGGCACCCGACAAATGTCATGTAGTAAATTTTACCGTGTTCAGTATCCCTCTCAACAATACAGTATGGACACATTAGCGCCTCCTTAGATTGGACCACGGTTCCGCCAAACCAGTCAGAAGTGAAAGATTCCACGACAGCTGCTTCAAAATCCTTACAAGAAAAAATGTTGACATATGCCTTCTTCAGTATTTCCAAGGTGTGAAGAGTAATATTAGACGTCTTTATGAATTGTATCGCCGAGATGCCCTTAAGGTGAGGCTCGGTCTCTTTATGCTTTTCTTCTGTATATTCGTCATCCCAGAAATGTAAGGTTTCCCTCTGCATGTCTATTCGATTGCAGAGCTCAACGAAATAATTGAATATTGATTTTCTATTGAATGTTTTGGGATCGCAGTTATGCAGATCCAGGATTAATTTTTTGCCGTAGGTAATCATCGATATGTTCCTTCCAAATTAAAAGTGGTATGGTTCTCTCAAGTACAGAGGGACCATAAGAAGGAATATCGAAATAGCACGGCCAATCGCGCTCTACGGTTGTCCAGACCTCATTGAGGTAAAGTTTACATACGTGTTTTTGTTGTGGACTCATTTGGCGTAATTTTTATCTATAAACTCAGTAAAATCTCCGGACAGTACGAATCTAAAGACCTTTCCTTTTTTCTTTTCTTCATTGTAAATGAAGCCGTTCCAAAAATCGTCTAATGTGATGGCATGCCTAAATGTTCATGGAGAACTTTTACCCTTTCTTTCAATTCTCTTAATTTTGTATCCATTAAAGTACACGCTTTTTGTTTTATTCTTTTCCCATCTATTTCTCCAGCATCGACACGACGGATCATTTCAGAGCATGCTTCAAAAACTGCATCTTCTTCAGCGTCGCATATGATGGAGTTGTATTCATCATAAAAGTAATCCCTACCTCCAATGCTTTTAGTAGAAATCACAGGCAAACCACAGAGAAGATACTCCAAAGAAGCTAAACAGCTTCCTTCTCTTTCAGAAAATATACCGCCTACCTTCACTGTATTTAATAAATCTCTCAACTTTTCCTGAAAGATTCTTGTGTAATGAGCTAACTTAACGTCCTTAACACAATCGCCCCATTTATCTTTTTGTACTTTTGTGATTAACAAAACCGAATATTTATCGGAAGTTTTTGCAGCTAAATGAAGTCTTTTATATGGGTACACTTTTGCATTTAACACCAAATCGTATTCTTTCAGTGATGCTGTAGGATAAAACAAGGATTGTGAAATAAAACAGGAGAGAGGAAAACACACAGCGTTAAACCCTCTTTTAATAAAGTTATCTCTAGCTGTGTCGTTATTTAAAACAAATAACGACATGTCTTTTATTGGAAGGAAATTTTTGTAATACTTGTCTTTTATAAAGATATCGTCAAAGTGCGAAAGAATAACCAGGTAATCAGATTTAGAGTTAACACCCAATTGTTTCTTGATATTTTTAAGTCCTCTTGTTATTCCCTGAGTGGTAACAAATATCCTTTTATCACCATATTTTAAAATGGACTCTGCACGCGGAATACTTTTATAAAAATCAGAGTTAGAATGTTTTTCTAAGTAAATCATTGTTTATTCCGGAGGTTCTATAGGTCCATACCACAGGGCGTTAGGGTAGCCTTCTACAGAATGAGGATCTTCTTTTTCGTGCCACAACAATTCTATCCACCAGCCAGACTTATTCCAGCGCATACCAATACAGGCAGGCATGGCAGGTTCATCTGGGTTTTTCTTAAACCAATAGTAACCAGGCTTATCCGGTGGAATATCGCTAAATTTAGAATCACTCATTACAGGCTATCGACGCATTTGCGGTCATCACCGCTTCCCTAAGTTTTCGGATAGCTGCGGAGGTGTCCGCGCATTCTGGGCAATTTTCTAAAATGACACAGGCCATTTCCTTTGCTTTTAATCGTATCTTTTCGTACCTGTCCGGCTGGTCATTTTTTGGTTTATGGTACGTGAACAGGTTTTCGACGTCGATTTTCATAGCTTCCTCCATATAGTGTAAATGATGCATCCTCCACTTAAAACCTAACTTTTTGTCAGATCTTGAGCAGAAACAGTCATAGCACCATACTCCGTCTTCAGATCCCATAACTGCGATCCATACATCGTCTGGCACATTAAAATCGTGAACATTACGCCCGCAGTCTCGGCATCTGGCACATTCTTCAATTTCATCGTAATTGTAGAGGACATTTCTGTTAAACCACTGCAAAATGTTCCAAATGTATATCCCCAAGCACTTCTTGATATAGTGCCACATTATTTTCCTTTTCTTTCCTTCTCTACTTCGCGCCGCACAGCTTTAAGTTGATGCCTGTTATACTCTGGGAAAATTTCCATCACCTTTTCAAGACTGCACCCCTTCACAAAATATTTAGCGATGCGCGCTCTGATATACTTTGTAATATTAATCCGTTTCTCAGGAGGGTTCCGGGTGAGACTGATTTTCGACTTATTTTCTTCCCCGGGTTCAGCAAGAAGATGTTTAAGGGTTTCATTGTTGATATGCTCGATGTTATTAAATACAAACCTCCCAGAGGTGATGAAATCTCCGCTGCGTCGCATATCCTTTACATGACCCTGCAATTCTTGATTCACCTCCGTTTTCAGTAATGGGTTGTTTTTTTGTTTTAGTATTTCCTCGACTTCTCCGAGCTTTTTGTGTGCCGTCCTTGTTTTGTGTACGGCTTTGTTGAACTCTCTTTTTGGGTTTAGCTTTCTCATTTTTCACACCCTCTTCTTTAAGCTTAAACGAACGGCATCTCCATTTTTTGCCCTGCCCGTTGATGCCGTTTCTTCCAGCCACGAGCGGGATTTCCCACTGATACAAATCCTCTTCAAAAACCCACCCTCCGTGTGTGGTAACCTGGCGAAAATTACAGATCCTAAAAGCTTTACATTTAGAACTGTAGTCTACCACGCACACAGAATGATACCCTGTCTTTTTATGATAAACTAGAAGCTCAATAGGAAATGGATGTGAGCTCCTATGTATAATTTTCTTTCCTAGATCTTTCTTGTCAAACTCGTAAATGAAATCAGAGAGGAACATTTTATTTTCATCTACTTCGATGCCCAATTTATCATAGACTGCATAGATATTTATGGCAGCCCCGAATCTCCCTTTGCAGAGATCTACAAGTTCTTCGTATTCCTCGGAGTCAATCTTAATTGATTTACCAGTCAGATGATAGTACGCATTAATAGCGGTTACAAGCTGACACTCCATGTATTTTTGTTGGTTAAGGTATTTTTTCCAGCTCCGGGCCATTCGGCTGCTCCCTGTATCCCATTGATATTTTTGTGTGATCTTCTATAGAGGCCATAGCCTCGTCGAATTCCTTTTCAGATATCTTCAGGTTGCTCGGTAGGTATTCTGGAAGGCTTACCACAAGGGTCCTGCCTGACGGCGTCGTAAGGTAAACGTTTTTCCGCTCCATCTATTTTCCCTCTTTCTTTGAGTGCTTGTTGTTTCTTTTTAGGTATCGCACAACGCTCCCAATCATCGCAGGGCACATTGTCGCACCATTGAGCTCCTGAACTACTCACATCAGCCAGGGGGCACTCACATTTTTCTACGCTACAAAATCCCACTATGTTGTCTTCTCTCCGAGCTCTGACATAAGAGCTCCCATACGATAAAAATCATCGTATGATGCAAAGGTTCGAAAAACCATTTTCTTTTCTGTATTGTAAAACTCTACAGCTATCCCGTGGTTAGACTGATACGGTATGAGGCGTATGGTACCGTTAGGATTAGGACCACTTTTATGCTGTGTTATCTCTATGAAAGGGCCTTTTTGTGTCACATCTACATATTTGCCCTTTTTAGGCATAGGCATAATCGTTCCGTGCATCATGTCTACTTTTATACCGTACCTAAAAAGATACCAAAGCTTTTTGAAATTTTTAGGAAGACACTTGAACCACGACGTTATGTTATACGGGATTCTCTTTAGTTTACTTTTAGTGTACCACTTAGGATTTTCTATAAGTACTTTTTGCATACTATTTTTTTCCTATTAAATACTGCTGTGCTTTATCCCTTAAATCTCTTCCAAAGATTTTATCTGAGAGATCCATCACGTCATCCCATTCGAGTATCGTTTTCAGTGCATCTGTAGGAATATGTTTCCATCTTTCTGTCACGCGTTTTTTATAGGAATTATCAGATAATTTTTTATTTTCGAAGCTACTTCCTAACCATACCTCCGCCACTTTTTCTAGGGAGTTATCAGAATATGTACCCCCTATTTTTACGCACAAGTTTTTGCGGTACTGTTCAGAGGAAATAAAACGGTCGAAAAGGCATATCGTAGGGCGCTCAAGTTTTTCAGTCTCTCTCAATGCTTCCTGCATATGACTCTTTGTAATTCTACGAAATTGTTTGCTAAGAGGATTCTTTATTCCTCTAATTTTATTAGCTTTCCAAATAGAAGCTAACTGATTCAACGGGTGCCTTATATTAAGCACAAAAAACCTGGGGGATGCAGCAAAATCTACAAGATCTTTTCTTATATCTTCCGGTAGATTTGTCGTAAAATCCTCGTTTTTTAGGTTTGAAAAAAGATCAAGATTATTTTCTTTGTGTATAACTAAGGTTGAAGCTTTCTTGTTGAAAGAAAAATATTTATCTTTCGTTATATTATGGATCAAAGCTACATCTTCAGCGGGGAATAAAGATACTAACCAATTAAGAACTGCATGACTTCCGCTACGCATTGATGAGTGGTACAAAATTACTTTTTTGCTAGTTTTTTCCATACAGTAATATACCGTCAGGGCAGTATTTTTTAAAGCAAAAAGGCCGCTGTTTTTTATACAGCGGCCTCAATGTAACTGAAGGGAATACAAAGTCTTACGCAGTTGGTGATTCCGGAGCTGCGGGAGCAGCTTTCTGCGATGCTTCCGGAGTTCCCGGCGCAGTAGTGGGAGCCTTCGTAGCCATATCAGTAGCGGTCTTTACGACGCTCTCAAGATTCTTTCCGAGTCCCATGCTCTGAAGGATCCCATCAACGATAGGAGCCTGTGCACGGTAGCTGAGAATGCTATTCATGAGATTGTCTGTAAAGCCCTGCTGACCGCCAGAAGCTCCATTACCAGAAGCAGTACCATTAGTACCAAGACCTGCGACATTAATGACCTTTATGCCGTCAATCTTCTCAATAGGCTTCACGCTGGCTTCAACGATAGCTGCAACCTGGGACACCATCTCAAGCTGTACGCGCATGCCGATAATCTCAGGAGAGAGCTTGTTCTCGGCTTCGTTGAGAGCTTCCTTACCTTCAGCTTCAACAGCATACCGGCGTTCATCTGCGTCGGCTTTGATCTTGACAGCATCAGCTTCAGCCTGAGCCTGCGTCTTAATTGCCTGAGCTTTGTTGACTGCAGCTGTTTTTTCAGCTTCAGCGGAGACGATGACTTTTGCAGCATCAGATTCGGCAGATTCCTTTGCCTTGATAACCGCGATGTTTTTCTGACGTTCAGCGACTTCAGTAGCCTGAGCCGTGGTCACCTTTTCCTGTGCTTTCACAGCTTCAGCACGGGCAAGTTCAGCATCTGCTTTAGCCTTAGATTGTTCTTCAGACTTCTTGGCAACAGCGATGTCACGTTCCTGGTTTTCGATTTCGACAGCCTTTTCCTTTTGGATTTCCAGCTGACGAACAGTCTGTTCTTTCTTAAGAGTTTCAGACTCGACGTCCCGCTCAGATTCGATACGCCTCATCTCTACTGACCTGTCGGCAGCGATCTTAGCTTCGTCAGCTTCTCTCTGCTGATCCGCTTGTTCTTTTTTAATTGCTGCCTGCTGTTTGGCTGTTTGTGTTTGGATCTCACGCTGCTGAGCAAGGGTGGCGTACTCTTTTTCTTTTGCGATGTTAAGAGACTGCTGCTCGGCTTCAAGGTTTTTCTTTTCGATAGCGACCCGGTTTTCCTGCTCGATGTCGTTACGCAGTTTCTTGCGTGACTCAATCGTATCTGTCAACCTGGTCATGCCTTCTGCGTCAAAGACGTTTTGATCATTAAAGAATTTTATATCGGTTTGATCGAGTCCGGTAAGCGATACTGTCTCGAGTTCAAGACCGTTCTTTGTCAAGTCCTCCGATACAGCATTCTGTACTTTCTGAACAAAGTCAGAACGTTTCTCGTGGAGTTCGGTGAGAGCCATCTCAGCAGCTACGGAGCGCAACGCGTCAACGAACTTACCTTCCATAAGCTCCTTGAGTTTTTCGGGATTAAGGGTGCGGTCACCTAGTGTCTGGGCGGCAAAAGCAATAGCATCCTTGTCAGTTTTTACCCTGAGATAAAATTCAGCCACCACGTCTACGCGCATACGATCTTTTGTGATCATGGCGTCTTCATTCCTACGCGTGATCACAAGCTTGAGAGTGTTAAGAGAAACCCAAATGATGTCGTGCAGCACAGGCAGCACAAGACCGCCACCATTTAGGATAACCTTCTGTCCACCGAAACCGGTGCGCACAAAGGCCAGTTCTTTTGTCGCTCTACGGTACATACGAGCCATGATAAGCCCGATGACTATGAGGGCGACAAGTACGATACCGCTGATGACCAAGATGGGAAGTATACTATCCATCTAAGCCTCCTCCTGGATTAAGGGTTGTGGGATTATTCATCATCACCATATGGTATGGCTTTAAATACATTTCCGTCTTTACGTACGAGGACTATTTTTGTTTTTTTCGGAAAAACGTCCTCTTCTTTTTTCGGTTCTACACGTACATAGTGCGTCTTTCCGTGTTGATCTTCTACTTTAGCCTCTGCGGGCTGACCTACTTTAGCCGTGCCTACTGTGATGTACCCTATCCGAGTCACGAGGGAGTCTAAGGAAACTGCATCTGTTTCATCTTTTATCACGAATTTGGCAAGAATGCCCGTGAACATTCGAACTACAGGGATACTAATTACCAAGGCAGGCCATACGGCGATGTACCAGGGGAGGTAAACAGTAATAATTTTTTTTATAACGGACTGAAGTATGTAACCGCTAAGAGAGAAAATAGTGAGGAAGCAGACGAAAGCAATTAGAATGGGGACGTTTTTAGCCCGTATCCAACCGAGTAGCCGTGTGAGAAGAGGTACCTGAACATCTACATCCGCGGCATCCATACCATCAGCAGCGTCTAGACCGTCCACAGCATCAAGACCATCTGCCGCATCTAATCCGTCTACGCCATCAAAATCTGGTATGAGACTATCGAGGAATGCTGAAGCTGTGCCGGAAGTAATAAGCTCTATGGCTGCTATACATAGCATGAGTACAAGAGCTACTGAAAAAGGGATGCATCCTTCTGCTACGAACAATTCCCACATAAGTACGGTCCTTTCTGAACATCCCGAATATACTCCTTGGATCTACATTTCTAAAACAAAAAGAGCACCTTCTTTCGAAGGTGCTCTAACTGTCTAAAAACAGGCTCTAAGATAGATTACAAGCCTTTGTTGTTGCTCCTTTTCAGCAGGACTTTCATTCCTGCCTGCAGCCTACCTACGTTGGCTGTGAGAGGGCTGCAGATGAGTTGAAGTTGCTTCCGGTCCTCAATTGAACGCCAGCGCCTCTTTATGTCTGCTTGAGCGGCCTGTAGAGCTACGAAGTCGCTTGCCCTACGCCCATGCAGTCTACGGAGGAATCCGACGTCATCCGGCTTTTTAGCGTACTTGGAAAGCACGTATCCATTCTTGGTAGAAAGGATGCCGATGCCCTCTTCACGCATGAGGCGAATGATCCGGCAGATGGAGCCCACACAGAGACCGCATTTTTCAGCGAGCTCACGGGACTTCATGTACTCGTGGTCGACCAAGAGCGACTTCACGCGCTTGATCATCTCAACGGTTTTAGCCCTCAAGGAACACCTCCTTTTTGATGTCCTCGGTGATCCGGTTGGCCTCGAGCACTGCTTCGGCACTCAACCGGTAGAATACAGACTTCTTCATCATGTCAAAGAAGTCATCCCGGTCGTCCGGACTGAGGTTGGTGATTTCCCGGCGCTGTACACGTCCGTTATTAGCAGCCACCGGAAGGGTGATATTCTTGTTCATGTTGGAACGACGGGATACTACAGGGAGCTGTTCAGATGACTGCTCCTGGGCCGGAGTATCCTGAGGTGCGTTCAGCTGCCACCCCGCGAAGTAGACACTGTCCACACTGCGTATGTTCATGCCCTTCTTGCGCAGGGCATGGACGATACTGTAGACACCGCAGTCAGAGGTTTTGAGCATTTTTTTGAATGCATCCTTTGAAACCCCTGCTTGTCCTGCTTCTTCGAGTGCCTTAATGAATCGAGCAGTTTTGGTCATACAAACCCCTTTCGTGTAAGATTATTTAGTACAGCGATACGTTGACGTTTTTCCTTCTATGAATACTTCTACTTTGTTAAAACAAGTTTTCAGAATACGCTTGAAATCAGTAGGGGATACCCACTTGAATGTGTTGTAATGGGGTGGTAGTCCTTGCACGCATTGGACATGATGCACTTTCGTCGGGAAACCATCGTTGTCTCCTATACGCTGTGTCCAGAATATCTCTACATATGTTTTACCACTTATGGTGTAACGTCGAACATCAGGCTCGGACCGAGGTTTATTGTTGAATGTGTTGAAAATAAATACACCACCAGGTTTCATCTTAAGAGACAAAAGCTCTATGGTATTCCGGTCAAACCAGTAGTTGATACCTTGCTGACAAAAAGCCGCAGCGGTATCTTCGTTAGGAAGAAGACGAAGACCTTGTCCTATTGTGTTGAGAAAAACTGAGATGTCCCATTGGTTTAAATGCTCAGTCATGGTAGCTGAAGCATCTATGAGAGTGACTTCTTCTGCGCCTCTCTTAAGAGCTTTGCGAGAAAGACGTCCACCACCACCGCAGAGGTCGATGACATTCTTACCTTCAAGAGAACCTGCGAGGTCGAGCAGTTTATTAGTACGTTTAGGATCCAAGTACCTAGCATACAGGATCTTATACTGCTCATATGTTATCTCATATTGATTTATCATCTAGCACTCAATATACTATAATAAAATGTGAATGGCAAAGTTTTTACAGATTAAGTTCTTTTTTAATCTCTGGAGTCATCTCTATTTCTTGGATCTCCACATCAGGTTCATCTTTGCACTTCCTGATACCTTTAATAGGATCATGAGCCACACCCATAGGGACCAAACGAAAGACATCCTTGCAAAATTTACAGTGTATAGTGGCTATGCGCATGATAACTTCACGTTCACCGATACCTGGTTCATTAAGCATTCCAGGCTCGAGTTTCTTTTCTACTAGGAGTGTTTTATGCTTGCACCCGAAAATGCTTTTCAACCATTTCATATTTGACGTCCTTCCGCATCACGAAGGATGAAACATCCATGCCCCTCGATATTAAACGACCCTTTAACATTTCTGATAGTGTCTCTGACGGTCCCTGGAGGTGCGTAAGACAAAGTAGGCACAAGTGCCATCTTCCAGTGATAATGTTCTATGTAGTGTACCTCTGGGACATTCTTGAAAATATGATCCAGTAAAGGCGCATTCAAGGTAGCTTTGCCTCCGACGGTAGTGACCTCGCGTTTTTGGTGATCTACTTTCATCACCCACACAAAATTCTCGAGTTCTTTCTTACCCCGTCCTGTGGTCATGAATCCTTTTTCTGCTCGAACAGCACAGGTACCGAACAGGTAGCCGCCCTCAGTCTGTTTAAAGCTTTCAGAGTTTTTCTCTACAAGCTGCTTAAGGAATCTCAGAGAAAGGCTAGCTTTTTCACTGAGCTCACCTTTTAGGGCTTTCGTAGAGTAATAGTCATCCAGGATCATCTGATAGATCCACCCTGCCAAATCTGTGTGCTTGAGAGGATGTATACCACGTTCTTTTGTAACGGCGTATTTCAATTTTAGATCTGTAGCGTCATTTGCAAAAACGGCTGTGGCTCGTGATCCCAGGAGTACTTCATATGCTGCCCGTATGAGTTCTTCGTGGTTGACCCCGGACAGCAGCTTGAATCCGAACAAGTGTGCCTTTGGAGCATACTGCTTAACTCTGTCGATAATTCTAGGTGCTATCTTGAACGTAAGGGGTATAGGTTCTCCCTCTTTATAGTTATGAGAAGGAAACTTCCCCTTGATAGGTTCCCAGGGTATCAGGTTGGCGACAGCAGCTCCCATCACTAAGGCGTCATATGCCGGAGCACCCTCGATAACACGCCCCATGTAGTCTTCGATGCCATCGTGATGCTCAAGCACCACTCCGGGAGACTTTGGATATGTGGAACCTTTAGGACAGAGATAATGCGTTTCACACCCAAGATGATCGAGGTCATCTGCTAGCTGTGCCATCAGACCTCCCTTGAAGCGGTTAGTGATGATCTTCACCGCGTCGAGGTAGGCGTGTACAGGACCTCCTGTTACAAGTATGCGGGGTGCCATATTTACCCCGGTTTATAGAGTCCGTTAAGAGTGATGTAGCTTATTACAGCTTCATTCATATTGTCTTTCAGAAAATCTAGAGAGTAATTAGAGTGTGTATAGCCTTCTCTTTTTCCTCTCCAAAATTTGTCGAGCTCATCCCTGATGCGCGTAGAAGATATGTTCCTTAATGGACGCTCGGGATGAAGTACAATGTGTGGAGGTCTCAAGTACCACTGTACAGAAGGGTCTGGATTTTCTCCTGTCCGCGGTATCACCACGAACCGCATCATACGCTCCAGGTCTTCGTAATTTACCCACTTGTCAAATGTGTTGGCATTATCCATACCGATAATCATTGAGAAATCATATTCATGCCTGGCAAAATCTTCCCCGAGAAGTTGCTTTACTAAATGAAAGGTTTCTCCTCTAAGTTGTTTTCTTATCTCGTAATCAAAGACTTTGATGCGCGCATCTGCTGAGGACGCTATTCTACACATTTCCAAACGGTCCTCAGGACTCTCTAGTTTTTTGTTGTACATATGAGTATAGCACGGCATAAGCCACACTTCATCAAATGTCTTACTCGTGTTTAGTACAAATTGTGCGACTTCAATGTGCCCGTTGGTGATCGGGTTAAAAGCTCCCCCCAAGATAGCCACTTTGGTTTTACGTCCGAGTCCTTGATATTGTGTTTTTCTTCTACCTATCTTCATCATAGTGGCTTCACAAAGGTCGTTTATGTCCCAGCCACACTCATTACAAAGCTGTATGGTGCTACAAAGAAGATCCCCAGCTTCTTCCTTGAGATTCTTGATGTCCGTATAGCGCGAAAGTTCCACGGCTTCTCCGAGGATATCCTCAAGTCTTTGCCTGAGAGGTGTAGTGCCAAACGAGCCGACGAAAATGTCGTCTACGGCTTTCTGGAGCATTTTAACTGTTGGGAGTAGTTCTTCTTTGTTCATGTCATCTCGCGATCACAAAACGCCATTTATAGAAAGGACTATCATTTACTTCTTCATCATTCGCATATAGAGGAAGTTTTTCTATGGGAGCCTTTAAGACTTCCTTTTCCTTAGGAGTCAGATAAGCGTTCACAAATGTCCTGAATGCGTTTTTATCCCCGGGATCTACTCTTAGTACGGTACCGAGGAGATGATTTTCCGGCAGCATCTCAGCGAGTTTAGCCAGTTCGTCTGCTCTATATGTTTTCTTTTCAGGTTTAGCCATGCTACCACCGAGTACTAAAAGTCTTGTTGAGTTCCGGGAGTTCCACCTTCACCATATGCACCATCTGTTCACTGATAGTATGCTCGCTGTCATATATTTCATTTTGCACTTTAGTTTCATCTGATTCGTAATTACGGACAAGCTGCTCAGCTTGTTCAGCCTCTCTTTTAGTCCAGGCACTATTCTTAACCAGTTCCTTGTATTTTTTTGATGCATCAAGGGCTTTCTTAACATTTTCCCGCACTGTTTCTAGGCGGTCTGACGTGAGTTTTTCGTATTCACGTTTGATTTCGTCCAGGTTTTTGTATCTCACATACTTGGCACACAGCTTAGGGAAGTCATCAAGAAACATTTCAATGCTATATGAAAAACTATTCCCTCCGCTTCCTCCTCTGGTGTGTATCCCTCTGAACCCAAAATTATATACCTTCTTTTCATCGTCATGCATGAATCCAGAATCACGGAGTATATGAAAAGCTTTCATTTCAGGATTCTCTGGAAATTTGCCTGCTATGTTTCCTGTCCACCCGGGATAAGAATCAGGGATATCGTTTTTTCTCTGCCAGTTCGTAACACCCTCTATGGGACAACTTCGACTGTTCGAAAGATGTGGCTCAAATCGCATATCCCATTTTGTGATGACAAGTGTGACCCCGAGGACTTCCTTCGTATATTTTATAAGGCAATTCTTTATATCTATTAGCGAAGTAGCATTCATCCTGACTAGGTCACAAAGTTTACTCACAGCCCTGGTGCGTTTCTTTTCGATGCTCTTCATATTCTTTTGCCGGGCAGCATCGGCTTTGCACTTAACTTCACACGATAGTGCTTCACTCTTTTCAGGATGAAGCGTGTGGCATATCTCACACTCGTATCGTTCGATCTGTTTCATGAAGGATCCACCAACTCTTTAAACTTATCCTCTGTACGAAGCCACTGTAAGAATTCAGGATCACCGTGGTAGCTCTGTATTTTTGTGTGATGCAGAACTCTGACCTTTTAGTATCATCCAACGTTTCCAAATATTTCCAGTAGAGTTCATGCAAAATGTTCCGGGCTTTATTGGCTCTTCTTTGCAAAGTACTTGGTTTTAATCTGCGCATAAGTACCATCCTCTACCAGTTTCAAAAGAGACCTGTTAATACGTTCTCTCAACGGATTACCCTCTGAAAGAGCTATCCCATAATTCTGACGCTCAAACACGTTTCCGGTGAGGCTCAGGCCTTCTTCAGAAGAAGCGATAGCATAAAGAGCTGGATAATCATGCACGACAGCGTCTACTTCTTTTGCTTTAAGCATCAAAGTAGCTTCCCGGAGATTTTCGACAGGCACTATTTCAGCTCCGTGTTTCTTCATATATGCTACAGCAGTCGTCCCCTTTTTCACAGCTACCTTTTTACTGCGAAGGTCGTCCGGTCCGCTAATAGAATTTTCAACAGCTTGGATAGTCATTTCTGAAGAAACCTTACCAATGACCATGGGTAATACCATGAATATCCCAGTAAACATAACAACCATCGTTAGAAGTTTGCCGGGGGTGCTCTTCGGTACTTTGTCGCCAAAGCCCACTGTAGTAACGACGACGGTGACCCAATAGAACCCGTCCCACCAGCCTTTCTTAATATCGTCATCGAACATGTCATTACCAAGTTCTGCCCACCACATGAGCAAAGAAACGACGACGCAGAAGATAAGGAAGAGAGCGATGAAAGGTATGATGCCTTTTGTTAGTATCCAGATGTTCTCGAGAAAACCTCTGATACCAGAGTGCTTTTGTGTACGTATCAAGATAGAGTAGCCAGACTCGAAAAAAGGATAGCTAAAATCGATTTTCTCTTCACGTTCGTTAGTTATTGTGAGTCCGTGGGGGGCTAGGACATTTGGTTCCTCTGCCACATATCTCAGAATATCAGGAAAATGGGGAACGTGTCTTACAGTATAACCGACTTGTATGTCTTTAGAGATAGCTTCCCACAGGTCGATGGAGAAACCGGTCCACCGGTCTCCCTCCAGGTAGCACATGGGTTTAAAATCGTGGGCAAGGATGGTGACGGTTTCTGTAGTTTCAGCATTGGTTGCGAGTATTACCGTCAATACGGCGAGAAATAAGTACTTATACATATAGCTCCTTTCATCTGTACAACACCAATATACTTATTTAAACTGAGTTTATCTAGTACTTTTTCAAATCATAGAAAAAGGGAGGTTTTTTCAAACCTCCCCCTCTGCCGTAGATTACCAACTTTACGCCGGTTAACTACTTACCTGCTTTGGCCTTCAGTGCTGCGAGCTTCGAAGCGCCTTTAACGTTACCAAGAGCCGCATTTGTGGCATCATCCAGAGTAGCATCTCCGTCTTTAGTTTCTTCCGCGAGTGCTGCAGATACGTTCAGGCGGTTCTGCATCTTTTTCTGGCGTTCAGCGAACTTTGCAGAGGCTGACTTAGCCCCGTCCATGTTGACCGCAGAGAGTGCCTCATTGGACTTGGTGACATCCTCCATAGTCTTCATGATGTTAAGCTGGCTCTCACAGTCCCGGATAGTTTCTTTGAGCTGGTTCTTGTTGGCTTCCTGAGTAGTGTAAAGCTGTTCCTGTTGCTTCAGCGCAGTAGTCAGGGCTTCGATCTCAGCATCAAGAGACTCAGACTTAGCACACTGTGCCTGGGCGAGCTCTTCGGCGTTCTTAGCTTCTGAAGCTAGCAGTTGTTCAGCCTTCGCCATGCGGTCCTTCGATTCCTTCTTTTTGTCGGCGATATCATCCTTCATGGTCATGAGACGACCTTTGATCTCCCCGAGATTGCGAGTGACCTTCTGAAGCTCTGTGCGCATCTTTTCAAGATCGAGCTTAGCGAAGTCCGTAAGATTGGCCTCTTCAATCTTTTCCGCGGCATTCGCATCAGCAGCCTTGAACATATTGCCCAGTGCTCCGAGTATCTTCAATCCCATCGTTTTCTCCTTGATGAAATGAATGGTTATAGGTTTTTGTTAATTACACTGTCTTTACGCTTCTACTGGAACTTCTTCAGCAGGCATAAGCTCTGACATCCCCCTGCTGAGATTCACGAACATATGCAGCAGGGCAGCTTCGAGTTCGTTCTGATCCAGGTTTTCGATCTCAAGATTATCCTTGAGAAGGATCTTGCCGAGTGTGCCCGGGATCAAAGCATAGAATCCATGCACGGAGGTGGCATTAAGGGTCAGAAGTTTTTCAAACAGGGATGCAGCTTCATCGACACTGACTGAAGGGGCATCCATGACTTCGACGAGCAGAGACACCGTTTTTTCTTCGACATCAATAGTGATTTCGAAGTTGTTTCCGGTTTCCGTCTCTGTGACGACGAAGATGTCCTCGCGCACTCGCTCATAGGTAATGCCGTCGATCTGTTCGATCATTGCGAGTACTTTTTCGGCATTCATGATTTCCAGTTCACTGGGCATCGGTACTCCTTTGTTAAAGGGACATTTTGGATAACTACACAGGTGGTTGCCGTGTACGTCTTCACGTCCTTCTTTGAGACGGCAATGATACAATATATAATCACCACTGTCCCACACGTACTTCTCCCGACAGAGCACATCATACACACGGTTAACGTGTTCGTCTACGGCTTGGAGATATTGACGGTCACTCGAATGCATCAGTCGTCCCAATCGTCTCCGTCAGGGTCCTCATCCTCATTCAATGAGTAAACCTGAACTTCATGGTCCTCTACTAAGCACCCATACCAGGCTTCAATACTGCCGGATTCCTGACTTCCTTTCCAGTCGATGAAACAACGATCATTCCCATAGTTGACTTCTCCATCGTCGGTGAAATATTCAGCTACGGTAGTGATACCATTATCTTCATCTGTGTCAGAATACTGGACTCCGAAAGTTGAACCATTTTGTTTGTCCCAAGTCACAGATTGCTCGTTTCCATCTTTGTCTACGATGGCAGCCTCAATGCGTTCTTTGAGGTCGTCTTCCTCTTCCTTAAAAAGATTGAGCAATTCGCACTCTGGCTGACCGTCTTCTGCTTTGTAGAGCTCGCCTTGTTGCTCGAGAAAATAAACGAATAAGTCGTAGGCGTCCCCCACCTCCTTGACCATCAGCATGAAGGGTTGTTCGTCGTCGTTAGGCCCTTCAAGGATATAGCAGGTAAGCAAGAAGCGGTCGTCGGGGCAGCGGTAGGAACGGGCTGCTGTGATTTTGAAATCTACTTCGGGCTGACCGAATTCGGTCTGCGTTTGAAAGTCGGAAAGGGTGACGATGTCACCCACCCCAAACCCTGTAAATTCATCTACGGTTTTCGGCATGATCTGTTCTCCTTACGCGAACACGCCGAAGATGGCCATGAGGATGATTATGCCGAGGATACTGCCCACGACACTCATTACGATAACAGCCGCACTTGGTCCCGTATGTATGACTGCTGGAGCTCCGCCAGCCCCGTATGTGCCGTACCCGTGAGAGCGTAACATAGCATCTGTGACCATGATATCAGTCATCATATCAAGCATGATCCATGTTCCCAGAGGGCCCATGTATCCATAACCGCCGTTCATATACGTAACGTTGTAGGATACTCCACCACGGCTTACATTTGCTGGAATATAATCAGGACGTTTTGCAGGTTCTTTATCGAATTTATTTGGGTACTTCTTGGAAAAGCTTGGGTCGCTTTTCATTTTTTCTTTAAAAGACTTCTGAGCGTTGGCGCGTGAGCCATACTTCTTAGCTGCCATGTTGTTCTTCTTAGCGAGGGCTTTGTCAGTCTTTGATTTTGCTACAGCCTTGGGCTTTACTGCTGTTTTCTTCGTAGACGTTTTTCGTGTCAGAGAACTTGAAGACTTCCGAGGGGCTGTACTTGTTTTTCTGGTAGTAGTTCGGGATCCCCCTGAGGAACGACTGGTAGATCGACTTCCAAAGCTACTGCTGCGGGAACCGCCACTACTAAAACCACCGCTGCGTCCTCTACGAGAAAATACGTCAGCACTCAGCACAAGCATAGCACTGAGGACAATCACTGCAAAACGTCTCATGTGAGACCTCCTGTTAGATATGAATTTAGATATAGAAATTGTGTCACCTTCTGCCTTTCGGTAACCAATATACTCCTACGACATACTTTTATCTATTACAATCTCAATTAAATTTTGTAACGCTAAAATTCTGATTTATTTCTGTAATGATCCCATGTGCTTTTAACCATTGTTCTCAAGTCACTATAAAGGGGTTCCCAGTTAAGCGTTTTTCTGGCGTACTCATTGGACGCAATCAGTTTCTCAGGGTCTCCAGAACGCCTAGAAGTGTATTCGTATGGAACGCGGTGTCCTGTGCACTGGGCTACATCTTGCAGAACTTCAAGAACACCATAACCGCGTCCGGCTCCTAAATTGACTTCGATATTTCTTTTGTTTTCATTTACATACTTCAATGCATGTATGTGTGCGCGAGCTACATCTGATACATGTACATAGTCTCTTATGCACGTTCCATCATGTGTAGCATAGTCGGACCCGAAAACTTCTATTTTGTCACGCAGTCCCAACGCGGCAGTTACTGCGATAGGTATGAGATTCCTACAATCTTTTTCTATACCTTTTACTCTTCCTTTGGCATCATATCCAGCGGGGTTGAAATATCGGAGTGCTGCGTAGTTTATGGATTTGAGTCGACTGTACCAGGGTAACATATTCTCAACAGCTAATTTTGTGTGCGCATAAAAACTCTCAGGATTCTTGGGGTGTTTTTCGTCTATGGGAAGGTAACTCTGCTCTCCGTAGATGGAACATGACGAGGAATACACAAACGCCTTCACGGATGTTTTAGACATCGCGTTCAGGAGATTTATGGTTCCGCTGATGTTTATATCAGCGTAATCCTCAGGATTACTGTTGGATTCTCTGGGGAATTTATAAGCTGCTAGGTGGATAACAGCATCATATCTCTTGCCTGTAAAGATAGAAAGTATAGCATCTTTATCTCTGATGTCTTCTTTAAAAAACCAGTACCTTCAAAGACATTCTCCTTCGAACCGCGAGATAAGTTGTCTAGGACATCTACCTGATATCCTTCATCTAAAAGCTCCCGGACAACATGTGCTCCTATGTATCCTGCACCACCTGTTACAAGTAATCTGCTCACTTTGAAAATCCGAAAAAAAGGGGCACTGGTCAGGTGCCCCTCCCAGGGGTCAGCTGTCTTCAGGATTGACAGCGGACATATTGTATTTGAACTTTTTAGGGTTCCATTTTTGGATAGCGTGCTCGAGCGTGATGGGCTGATAGTTCGACCATTCCATTGATATGAGCCGCTGCTTCTTGTTTTTTATTGCCACCAGTTCAGGTTCGTGCCTTATCGGTGGGATATCGTGGAAATGTCCATGTATATTCAGAGTGTAGTGTCCATCATCCTCTACAGGCTTATGAGAAAAACGGACCTTCTGCCCGAACATGTCGTTCCGAAACGTGTAGCATACAAAATCCCACCCATGCTCCAGGTACCACGTAATTGTCCTCTTGTCATGATTTCCTTTTACAAGCCATTTCCTGGCTTTGGTAGCTTCACAAAGGCGTTGATGCCAGTGATCTTCATTACCGAAGCATATATCTCCCAGATTGATAAGGATGTCTTCATCACTCACCATTTGAGAGATATTTTTAAGGATTCTCTCCGTATAGCCTGCAGGACGGCAACCATGCTCGACAAGTTTATCGTGTCCGAGATGCGGATCTGTAATGAGCCAGTATTTCATGTCTCTAATATATTTTCTTAAATTAAGCTTTTCAACTACTTTTTGCAAGAGTCCACACGTACGATGTACGCCCGGTCACCCGGCAGGCTCTTTTTCCTTTCGTTTGCACATATCCCATAGTCTCAAGTTCACTAAGACGTTTCCAGAGTCCATCTGTTTTAGCTTTCTTACAAATTTCCTGCCCCGTCAAAGGACCGTTCTTAGCAAGTGTCTTCACAACTTTTTTCATGCAAACTGCTTTTGAGTTTGACTGTGAGAATTCTTTCCAAGCTTTGTTACTGGTATCTCTTCTCATGTATTCTCCTTTTCAGATTACTCTTTCGACAATTGTTTTGTCAGGATGGATAATCTTAACTTTATGAGATTTACGGGGGCACTTTGCATTCCACTTAGGTCGACTTTTATTGTCTCTCATACTTTCTTCTAAAGAAACTCCACCATTATACCTAAGCCTAAGACCTTCCCCATGTTTAAGAGGTCTTAAGTATGTAATGTGTCTTTCTTTAAATCCTAGTTTTTTCAACCGTCTGAAAAAATCATGATCCTCTCCTCCGTAATGCTTCATGAATTCGGAGTAGCCGTTGGCTTTATCTATCATTTCTTTTGTTACTACACAAGTTCCGCAAACATCAGCATGACCTATTTTTTTAACTCCTTCATCGTTTTCATAAAGAAAACCGCCTCGATAATAGCAATCATCCTTAAAATCAAAAGTATCGAAACCTTTTGTAATAAATATGTCGCAGTCCACATTTGCTACATATTTAGTCGTAACTAAACTGTCACCGACGTTCCAGGCTTCACTCCACATAAAACTATCTTTTTCCGCGGTTTCCACCAAAACTCGATATATGCGTCCGTCTTGATGCTTGTCTATTATTTCTTGTAGATTTCCATTTGTTTTCCAATCAACGATCCAAATGCGTTCAAAAGAGAATCGTAACCAGGAAGGCAGCACAATATTCAGGAGTGCCTCTCTGTTTTTTAACCTCGTTACTATCGATATATTTTCCATTATCAAAACGCCTGAATTACTGACCCCTCAACATAATTTTCGTCCAGGATTTTTTAACCAAAGAAAAAGGGAACCCGTAAAATGGTTCCCTTTTTCTTTGGAGGGTTTCTCTTGTGATTTTATTTAATCTGTATCATTCTTGCTTTCTTCGGTTCCACTTTAGGTATCGTTAGTTTAAGCACCCCGTCTGTGCTTTTTGCTTCGATGGCTTCCGCATTCACATCATCCGGAAGCTTGAACTGGCGTTCGAACTTACCAAGACTTCTTTCGTAATAGGTGTAGCGGTCTTTTTCTTCCTTTTTTTCAGACTTACGCTCACCGGAAATCGTGAGGACTCCGTTATCTACGCTGACGCTTATATCCTCTTTACTAAGGCCCGGGACGTCCGCCTGAAGTACGTAGGCATCCCCTGTCTCATTGATGTCTACAGAGGGTTTGTACGGGCTTCTGTGAGCGGGTGCAGGAAGCTTGAAGAAGTCGTCGTCCCAAAGGTCCAGCATAGAGTTGATTGTATTCGGGAGTAGTGATAGGGCTCTCATGGCATCCTCCTTATTCATGATTCATGAATTGTGAAAATAAGTGTTTATTCGTTGTTCGCGAATAAAGAATGCAAGTGGCGTGCCAAAGGAAGTATGTGGTCCATATGAGCTGCAATCAAGGATTATTACCCAACAATTTGTAGTTTCAGTTCTTTTGTAGGGTAACAACGTTTCAGAATAGAACGTTGCCTAACATTTAATCAAATACGGATGTTTGTTAGGCAACACGAAACGCCGAGGTATACCTAACACATTGATAATTTAGGAGGGATTGTTAGGTAGCGTGGAAGACCTTGCCCAACAATTTCTCAATTAGCGTGTCTTGTTAGGCAAGGTTTCAGCGCTCTACGCGAAGCCGCCAGAGGACAATAGCTCTGATGTACGGATCCTGGTGGTGGATCATGAGAGGCAAATCTTCAAGGGGTCTATTTATAGTTTTTTGGAGGGTACCATAGAGAGAATCTTTTAGAGTTCTAAGAAAGAATTTGAACTTCCGGGGATTCGGTTTCTGGAGATCGTATTTGGTGTATCTTACCTCATCTACCAGTTCCAGAAGAGCTCCTTGTGAAAATCTTCTCGTGCATTGAAGATAGAAGTTTTGGCGGTTCCCGGGTAGTCTCTTCCAAGGTTTCATTTGGATATCTCTAATCTCCACAAAACAACGGCATTAATGATTCTTCTTGGATCATTTATACGCATAGGGAGCTCTTCAAGAGGTGCGCTGATAGAATATTGAAATTCATTGAAGTCAAAGAGACCACAAGTCCTAATAAAAAATCTAAACATGTCAACCGAACTTGAAAATTTGTATTCAGACAGTTCCCATTCATATTCTTTGACAACGTTTAAAAAGCACTGAAGCTCTTCCGGACTGTACGCCTTCAGGCACATATCATATACGTGCTGACGTCTTTTGTTCATTCTCCTTGGTCGGTCATTTT
>Ga0180433_10000612_pt1 | contig 61117 bp, 57 predicted proteins | sample SS_ome_8_FD_132980 | JGI IMG/M metagenome (GOLD analysis project Ga0180433, IMG submission 132980) | Hypersaline lake sediment archaeal communities from the Salton Sea, California, USA - SS_1_D_1 metaG | ecosystem: Environmental > Aquatic > Non-marine Saline and Alkaline > Hypersaline >... | reverse complement strand
ACTAATGATGGTGGACCAATAACCATAAGCTTGTCTGAAAAAGATATTGTAAATACTGTTGCAATTTTACACGATTTCCTTAAAACTGCGACAAAAGATACCTTAATTAAGAGACACCGTCACTGGAGTTGTAAAATGTGTGGGTTTGGAAACAACGGAATATGTGATAGGGTTTGGTCCGATCTCCATACAATGGGGACTGAATTTGTCGTTTGCAAATATTTCGGGCTCGACCAACAAGAACAACGATCAATAGGAAAACCCGGAGAACAATAATGGGAACAGAGACATACGCCCCACTACATTGCCACTCATACTATTCATTGCTGGATGGTCTAGCTTCCCCAAAAAATATAATCAAAAGATGTGTCGAATTGGGATTGCCAGCATGTGCTATTACTGATCACGGCAATATAGCTGGAATGAAAGCCTTTTTTGATGCTGCTAGAAAAAACGGCATTAAGCCAATTATTGGTTGTGAGATGTATGTTTGCGAGCAAGATGCCACAATCAAAAACACGAAAAATATGAAAAGAAATCATATGATAGTATTGGCTAGAAATGATGAAGGCATAAAAGATTTAATGGCATTGGTGAGCGAATCTAATAGGCCGGATTATTTTTACAGAAGACCACGCATTCATTTAGACGGTATAAAGCCATTTGCCAAAAAAGGCAATCTAATATTTCTGACAGCATGTATAGCTGGTGAATTGCCAATGTCGTTGTTCTCAAATTTTAGAGAAGCTATAATTGCAGGACACAATTATAATATAGACGGTTCAAGAGAATTCTTAAAAGAAGACTGGCTAGAGGTGGGCAAAACCGTTATACAGAAACATCTATCAATTTTTGGTAAAGGTAACTACTATCTTGAATTGCAGGATGAAGGTATGGGAATACAAGGATTAGTTGTGGAATGTTTGAGGAAGTTGGGAGAAGAGACTGGAGTACCACTAGTAGCCACTATTGATTCTCACTACGCTAAGCCAGAGGATGCTGAAGATCAAAGACTCCTTTTGTGTGCCCAAATGCACACAACAAAAGAAGAACAAGAACGCAAATTTCATGCGACTGGTGATATTATGGATTTTTTCATTTCTGACAGATATTATATCCCATCATACGAAGAAATGGCACAACATTTTACAACAGAAGAATTACAGGCAACACTGGACATAGCCGATCAAATAGAATATTCACAATTGAACCACAAACCATATCTTCCAGTATTTACCAACGAAGAGTCTAGGGGACTTGGGCTTGATTCAGACGAATACCTGAAACACTTATGTATTGCTGGAGCAAAAGAAAAACTAGCAAATGTCCCCAAAGATAAAAAAATAACATATTGGAACAGACTGAAAAAAGAACTAATTGTCATAAAAGAAGCTGGGCTGGCAGATTATTTTTTGATTGTGTGGGATGTTTGTCGATTTGTCGACGAAAATAATGGACCAAGGGGTTTAGGTAGAGGATCTGGTTCAGGATCTTTGGTCAATTATCTAACAGGAATAACAGGAATCGATCCAATCGAATATGACTTATACTTTGAGCGATTCTATAATATGAGCAGAAATATTCCACCCCACTTTGATGTCGGGCACACAGCATTTATGTCTTGGATGATGGAAAACTTTGAACTATTACACACCAGAAACATAGCAGAAGAAAGAACATTTGTCTCTAAACATATGGCAAAAAGAATGCGAAAACACAGTATTAAATTTACTGACGCTATGAGGTCTGAGGTTGAATGGATTGACGCACACAATCCGCGCATGTGGATGTATCTATATGACGCAATCCACAGTAAGCCAGCAAAAAACATATCAAACTCCCACTTAGCTTATGGTCTTGGCATAACGCTTGCTGGTAGAGATGAGATAAATGAGGATAAAGGTGTCAACGTCCATAATGGTCACGTTAGTCTTCCGGACATAGATACAGACATAGGTGTTGTGTTCAGAAGCAAGGTAATCGACTATCTAAAACAACGATGGGGGGAAGAATATGTTGCGCAGATGGTTACATTCAACAGACTTCAGGGAAAAGCAGCATTAAAGGAGGTCTTCAGAGCTAATCCCGATACGGTTAAGCATCTTATGAGAGTCAAGGCGGTTAAGGAAGGTAAGGATTCCAAAGAAATAAGTATCACCCCACACGATTTATGTAACGAGATAACAAAACATATTCCTGATGAAGCTACCATAGCAGATGAGCTTAGCCAGTTGAGGGAAGAATACGGGGATGATTATGGAATTTTACAATGGGCTGTCCACCACGTTGAACAAGTTCAGGATGCATATGAATGGTATAAGCCACTGTTTGACCAAGCAATAAGAATCGAAGGAACCAAAAAATCACAATCAAAACATGCTGCTGGTATTGTGATAGCAGATAGACCAATCCAAGAATTGTTCCCATTAACATATGATTCTAGCAGCGAAGATAGAGTAGTAGGATTAGAAATGTCTGATGCAGAAAATATGGGTGCTGTAAAATTTGATTTTCTTGGTTTAGTCGCTCTAGACAAATTGTGGAAAATCCAAGAATTAATAAATGGAGAAACAACAAATGTCACAAACTGATCATGCATCGCATATCAAAACAGTATTTTGCGATATTGATGGATGTGTATTTAAACATCACGGAGGAATATCATCAATAATAACCAACAAATGTGAGTTGCTACCTGGGGTCGAGGAAACTTTCAGGAATTGGTGTCATCATGGTTACTTAATTATACTTACAACAGGAAGACCAGAAAGTCTACGCGATTTGACAATAAAACAACTTTTTGACAATGGTTTGTTTTTTGATCACCTTATAATGGGTTTGCCCAGAGGGCAAAGAGTTGTGATAAATGATATGAAACCAAATACACACTTAAAGACAGCGGCATGTATTAACCTAGAAAGAAATGCGGGGTTCGAAAATGTTACAATCTAACTTAGCTTTTGGTCCAATGAGCAAAGAAGTAATTGAGGCGATTTTCCGATATTCTAGTCAATTCAACACACAGTTAATGCTCATCAGTTCTCGCAACCAAGTGGACGCGAAAACTGGATATGTATTTACAACAGAACAATATGCCTCATACATTGGCGAAATGAAGCAAAAATATCCACGCGCAGACATAATTATTTGCAGAGATCATTGCGGTCCAAGTTTTGGGAATTGTCGGGAATATAGTTTGGATGGGACGAAAGAAACCATCAAATGTGATTTAGAAAATGGTTTTGATTTGATTCACCTAGATTTGTGTTTAGCCACATGGCTTTCACATGAAGAAAAACTCAATCACACCATAGATTTAATGAGATACGCATTATCATTAAAATCCGATGTGATGTTCGAAATAGGAACAGATAAAAATATAGGAGTAGCAGAGACTGATATCGACAGAATTATTTCCGATGCAACACAATGTAGGACAGTGACAGACCCCGTTTTCTATGTAGTACAGACCGGGAGCCTCGTAACGGAGGCTCGCAATTCTGGAACATTTGCAACGGAGACTATCTGGAAAATAAGCAATATGCTGCATAAACGTGGAATAAAACTGAAAGAACATAATGCGGATTATTTAACTGCAGAACAAATAAATCTCAGAAGAGGAGTAGTTGATGCAATAAACATAGCGCCACAACTTGGGGTGATACAAACATCACACGTTCTGTCTCAGGCTATGGTTTATGGAATAGATGTCCAACCATTTGTGCAGAAAGTTGTATTTGGCTACAACTGGAGAAAATGGAGTGAGTCCACCGGGAATCACATGTTATATGCAATGATAGCTGGTCATTATCATTTTGGTGAACACGAATATAAGGATCTTATTAAAAGGCTATCAGAAATTTGTGATATTCGAGAAAGTATAATATCTGAAGTAAGCAAGGTTATTGACCATTATTCAAAATCATTGGGGAACCAACAATGCAAACAATAAATAAACCATGGGGCAAAGAAGAAATATTGTCTGTAACAGACAAATATGTCGTAAAAAGATTATACATGACAAAGGGCAAGCGTTGTAGTTTACAGTATCACAGAAATAAAACTGAAACAATATACGTACTTAGCGGGACACTGTTGTTGCAGATAAATGGCATAACCATAGCAATGAAGCCCGGTGATTTCCTCACAATAATGCCAGGAGAAATCCACAGAATGGAAGGGGAAGAGGATTCTGTATATCTAGAGTCTTCAACAACAGAACTCGATGATGTAGTACGAGTAGAGGACGATTATGGCAGATAACACAAAATATAAGGTACTAATTCCAACCGCTGGAATCGGTTCCCGTTTAGGCGACCATTGCGATCATGTAAATAAAACATTGGTTCCAGTGGCGAATCGACCCATTATCTCATATATTATAGAAAAATTTCCACCAGATGTGGAAATTATTATAGATTTAGGGCACAAAGGTGAGCTAGTAAAAGAATTTCTTACACTTGCATACCCAAACCGTAATTTCACATTTATATGGGCAAATCGTAAAGGTCTTACTTCTGATTTGTGTGATTATCAAGATATACTGCAATGTCCATTCATCTTTTTCACCAATGATGCTATTGTTCAAGAATTCATACCACCCCCAGACCATAACTGGATAGGATTTTCGGACACCAGGGCAGGAAACGATTATCGTTCTGTTGTGGCAGATTCGTGGAATGATACTGTAGTTAAAGATCTTGGAGAAAAAGGGGTTCATACAGAAGCTAAAGCATATATAGGTATTTGTGGAATACACGACTACGCAACATTCTGGCAAATAATGAATCAGGCATTGTCTACGGATGGCACGACAAACCAGGGAGAGTCGTTTGCTTTGGCGTCGATGGTTAAAAATCAACCAGTCAAGGGTGTTAAGTTTTCATGGTTCGATACTGGTACGACAGAGGCTTTGGCTTATGCAAATCAGGTTTTTAGAAAAGAAGACGAACCAAATATTTTGCCCAAAACCCACGAACACATATGGTTTTGTAACGATAGAGTTGTTAAATTTTCCACAGATGAAAAATTTATTGCAGAGAGGGTAGATAGAGCCCAAAAATTTCTGGGAGGATACGTACCAGCAATCGAAGGCAGCACAACAAATATGTACTGTTACAGGAATGTTGAAGGCAGCGTATTGTCAGAGACCATTACTGTGTCACGCTTCCAAAAACTTCTCTTGTGGTTGGAGGGTCTATGGGGAGATCGTCAATTATTAACTGCTGAAACTAGAGAGATATATCGTCAGTTTTACCAAGACAAAACCATAAAACGAGTACAGGCATATTTTGACAGATTTGGATATGAAGATGTTCCCCAACAGATTAATGGAGTTTATGTTCCATCGGTAGGTGAATTATTAAGCAAAGTAGATTGGACATGGATGTCCGAAGGTGTCCCAGTGCGATTTCATGGAGATCTTCATTTTGAAAACATATTGGATACTACTGATGGGTTTAGTTTGCTTGATTGGAGACAAAACTTTGGTGGGTTAAGCGATTATGGGGACATCTATTATGATTTGGCAAAATTGTTGCATGGAATGATTGTGTCACATGGTGTTATTAATCGTGGTTTGTATGACATAAACATTGACGGGACAACAGTTAATTTTGATATATTGAGAAGACAAATTCTCATAGATTGTGAGACATTGTTGTACAGATATGCGACAAAACATCATTATGATTACAACAAAGTAAGAATGCTGACAGCACTAATATATTTGAATATAGCATCACTACACCATCAACCTTACGCAGAAATGCTGTTTCACTTGGGCAAGGGAATGCTGTTTAACATATTGGAGTGTTACCGTGAAGAGAAAATCTAAAAAAGACAAATTGCTTGATAAAGACAAAGAAAGGTGCAGCTATGATACGTTCTAGTTTACAGCAAGGATTAACACTATTAGATAGTAGATATAAGCATGTTCTTGAATTTGGAGTTTGTCGCGGTGGAACAATGCGAGTGATAAGAAATACTCTTGATGAATCATTCGAAGTATTTGGGTTCGACTCATTTGTTGGTTTACCAGAGGCTTGGATAGATAAGGATGGAGCCACTGTGGTTCCACCTAAATATTTTTCTACAAATGGTGTTATTCCAGATATTAAGAATGTGAAATTTTATGCGGGGTGGTTCACCGAAACGCTACCAGAGTATTTGAAGATTGCGAAACCAATTGCGCTTCTTCATATAGATTCTGATCTTTATAGCTCTGCGAAAGAAGTGTTGTGGGCATTGAATGATTATATTGTCAAAGGAACTGTAATTGTTTTTGATGAATGGTTTTATAGACACGATGAACGATACGATGATCACGAAAAGAAAGCATTCTACGAATGGGTTTCTGCGTTTGATCGCAAATATAAATTCGTATCATTCGATGATAAAACATCGTCCGGAGAGGAACGCAAGATAGTTCTCATATTGGAATAGGGGGATCAAATGAGAATAGCATTATGTTTGAGTGGAATGGCTTTACATCCTGGAAAAAAAATTATTGGTGGTCAGATGTGGGATGGAAAAAGTGGTAAAAGAACTCCAGTAGAGTGGACTAGGGGTCTTGACCATTACCGCAAACACTTGTTCGGAGTAAATGATCAAGTAGATGTATTTATTCATACCCCAAGCGTACAGATAAAAGATGAATTGATAGATGCTTATCAACCAAAAGCTGCAACATTTGAAGAAGATCCAAAGTTCAATATAGATGGTGCGAGGACTGATTCCAATTATCCCGATGGAATATCGTCTAAAACACAAATAACAATAGCAAGATGGTATAGTATTCAAAAATGCATGCATCTAAAAAAACAATATGAAGAAAAACATGGATTTAAATATGATATGGTAATGATAGGAAGATTTGATGTAGCATGGATGGTTGATGTTGATTTTAGTAAGTTTGATCCAGACTATTTTTATGCATCAAATTGGTGCGTAATGAAAATGCCAAACGGACAGGGAATTAGGCATGAAGATTGGTTTTTCCATGGGTGGGATAAGAAAAAAGATAAAACACTTAAACACATTCATATTGGATATCCACATAACCCTCATTATCCGGCACTAGCTGATTATTGGTTCTTCGGCGGTTCTGAAATCATGGATAAATTTGGTGATTTATATGACAATGTCGGGACTTTTTTGAGAGAAGGTGTTCCATCTAATCATGAATTTGCTCTTAAGCAATTGAGAATAACGGGTTTATTGCCCAAGCTAAAATTTGCTTTCCATATTCACGACGACTGTTTTTTGGCCCGTTTCGTATATACCGATTGGAGAAAATAATATGAGTCGTATATTTTTAGATGTTGGTGCTCATGAGGGACAAACAATCGAACTACTCCTGAGACCAAGGTTCAAAGTTGATAAAATTGTTGGATTTGATCCATCACCAATATGTCATAATGTGCTTGAACGTAAATTCAACAATAATCCAAAAGTTACAATAGTAAAACAGGGATTGTGGTCAGAAACGTGTGATATGGACCTACACAACGAGGGAAGTCAAGGTGGTACCGTACACGCAGACTATCAAACAACATGTAACCCAGATCCACGAATAACACGTTGTAGTTTTGTCAAGGCTTCCGACTGGTTCAGAGAAAATGTTTCAGCAGATGATGAAGTTTTTCTAAAACTAAATTGTGAGGGTAGTGAGTGTGATATTATTAACGATCTAATTGATTCTGGAGAATACTCCAAAGTGGCGGCAACATTTATTGATTTTGATGTTCGCAAAAGTCCATCACAAAAACACAAAGAAGACGAATTGAGAGAAAAAATAGCAACCATGGGAATAGATAATGTCCACACTTATATGGGTGAACACAGACACATGATACTATTCTCTATCGTCAAGTAGGAGGGAAAAATGTATATTTGGTTGTATTGGGATAATCCACCTGGGAAGACAGAAGCACCCGCATACATACAACTTTGCTTGGAAACAATTCGGAGACATTGTGACAAAGATTTCAAAATAAATATTGTAACCACAGATAATGTTAGGCAGTTTTTACCAGATATTCCAGAAGTGTTTTTTAGTATCGCTCAAATAAACAACAAATCAAATTTTCTTAGATATATGCTTCTTAGAGAATATGGAGGAATATGGCTGGATAGTGATTTGATATTGTTCAAGAGTTTAAAACCACTACTCGATCTATTGCAGGACGAAATAGACTTGGTAGCTACGGCATCTCCAACACTGCCCCCAGGGCAACCAGAATGCGGTTTTTTGTTGTCTAAGAGAAATGGAGAAATCATAACGAAAGCTACATCGCTCATACAGTATAGTTTTCATATTCGTCCTCGTGGACATGTATTTAAGTGGGGATCTCTTGGTCCTGCCATAATTAGACAGGCGGTGAAGGGACGAGAATATCACCACTTAGATCATCATTTGCTCATGCCAATTGCTTCATGGGAAGCGTTCAGATTTGAGGGAAAAGAATCTATCGACACATATTGTGACGAAAAATCATATGGATGTATGCTGTTCCACGAAATGTTTAGGCAGTGCAACAGTCCAATACTACAAATGAATCGTCAACAATTACTCGATTCCGAATGTTTGCTTGGTCAGATGTTTAGAAAGGCTATGGGTGTTTAATGTATAATGAAGACAAAATGTGCTTTATGACCGTGGCAAACAAGCCATACCAGAAATATATTCCATGGTTTGTTTATTATTTGAATAGAGCGTACCCAAAAGCCCACAAATTGATTTTATTAGATGTTGATTTGACGGATGATGTTGAGAAAGCATTAAAGTTGCTGCACGGGAATTTTGAAGTGAGAGCAAATGCATTTCCAGAATATACGGAAACCAACCCAGATACGATAAAATGTTTGAGATGGCTTTTCTACGAACCATCTCTAGAACAATACGATTGCATCGCCATTGGTGATGTTGATATGGCCATATACGCAGAAGATCCATCGTATATGATTCAACATATGAAACATTGTGACATGCTCGGTATACCGTACAGCAATTTTGTTAGACCACCGCATGCTGGACCAAGGCGTGTGGGCGGAATAAATGTTGTCAAGCCACGAGAATGGTTCAAAAGTATGTTGCCTGTCATAATGAAGTACAGACCAATGTTGAAAAGTGGTACAATTAATTTGCCTCAACATGGATTCAATGAACAATTGTTGTTAAAAATGATTATTGAATCAGAGTTGGGCGAGCCGCCCGCAAATTTATCAGAAACATATTGGTCGTCTTTGGTAACATCAAATCATCATGGAACGCACATACGCTTAGCTGAATTTGGTGGAATTGAAGGCTTGAAGGGGGCTAACGGATATCTAAAACACAAAGATGAAATTTTGGCTGCTGTTGAAACAAAATTATTTAAGCAGATATCAGACATATTCCCTGAGATTGGAAACATGCTGTTGTCTATAGCTAATGCGTATCGGCAGTTTTAGTAGACAATCAAAATTTTATTAAGGTAAATTTTAACAAATGAAAGTAAAAGCAACAATAATACATGTTTCCACACCATTAAGGATGAGACCAATTGCCGCAACATTAGCGAGATATGGGCATGAGATTGTTTGTGACAAAAATGCTGATGCAGATATCTGGCTTGTTGATTGCATGCACCCACACAAAATAGATGATGAGATAATCGAAGGATTAATGGCATTTAATGGTCAGATAATCCTAATGTCTCTTGGTGACTGGAGTTCATTCAACACACAAATGGAAGGACGTGGGTTGCCAGACGAGATAGTGGACAAGGCGACCGCATTTGCGAAAATTCAGTGGACCCATAATATTAACGACTATGATCCAAGGATTGCTGGAAAGCAAGTAATGATGCAACCATTTTTGATCGATGGACTAAAAGAACCATCACAACAAAAGAAGCCTATGGTCTCTTTTTATGGATTGCCAACTGGAAATCTAAAAACGGAAGATAACTTACGAATTCAAGCATGTAGAAAACTCAAAAATAAAGCTTGGTTTTTCGGGGGTATAGTGGGACAAGAACCTGGAGCACACAGGGATATAAGTGGGGTTGAAACTGGACATAGACCCAGACCTTTTTATCTTGGTTCCATTAACAAATCGTTGGTGTCTCTGTGTATGCCGGGCAATAGTGTGCTTACTTATCGCCACTTTGAAAGCCTTGGAATGCGATCATGTGTAGTGTCCTGCTGTTTAAATGATTTTAGATGGTTGAATAAGATGGTTCCAGGAGAACACTATCTGGAGGTATCTTCGGATTTATCGGACTTGGTTGATGTATGTCATCGTGCCATAACCAACGAAAGAGAAACACTTCAAATAGCCAGAAATGGCTACGATTTATACAAAGAATATTATCAATTGCTTCCAGACGGAGGAATGACAGAAGCAATGTGGACCGATATAGTCAAGCAAATGAATGCATTAGGTGTTGATTTGTGAGTTTGATAAAAATTTTTATCTGATGAAACAAAAAATAGATTTGTAGGTATAAACCAGTATGATTAAGTTTGAAAAATGTCAATGCGAAGTGTCTCGTGGAGACTTTAAGATCAACGAAGTGCCACTTGATTGCCCTGCTGTCTGGCAATTATTGGCAACTGGCAATACTGTTGGAGTTTTTCAATTAGAAAAAAGTCTTGGTCAAGATTGGGCAAAAAAAACTCGTTCCGCAAGTGTTGAAGAGTTAGCTGCATTAACGGCCCTATTACGCCCAGGCCCCCTTGAATGTATTGGTGAAAACACATTAATAGCAAGGAGAATGCAAAGATCATCATCTAATGGACGTATTTCTATAGAAAGAATACCAATTAAAAGGTTATACTCAGAGTGGAATAAATTTGAAAAAAATAAATTCAGAGGTAGTAGAAGGTTGAGCATACTGTCAGTTGACACAACAACTGGGGAAATAATCAAAAATAAAATAATTAAGGTAATACCGAAGGGTAGAGGACAAACATATTCCATAAAAACACGTACTAGTTGGACATTTAATTCACAGGCTAATTGGTTAGATGTACGCGCTACTGAAAATCATTTTTTCAGAACTAATAATGGATGGAAACAATTAAAAGAAATTGTTCCAGGAGATTATGTTGCAATTTTTTCTGGGAAAAGATGTGGACATACGCGAAGAGATAATGCTGGTGTAAACATTGATGGTTACAGAAATTTTAGGAATATAGCATTTTACAATTGGCAATATAGGTGTGTATGTTGTGATTGGAGCGAAGCGTCACTGGATGTTAACCACCTCAATGGTAATCGTGAGACAAACAACAGTCCAGAAAATCTTGTTTGGTTATGCCCAAACCATCATCGTATGTATACGGAAGGTAAAATCGACAAAGAAACATTAATATCATTAAGAGAACAATATAAACTACCGAAAATGATGGATATAAGGTGGGCATTAGTCGAAGAAGTAAACAAGGAGGATGAACAAGAATTATACGACATAGCTGTTGATGGTCCTCACAATAACTATTTAGCAGGGAATTTTGTTGTTCATAATTCCAACATGACTCAAGATTATGTTGATATTAAGTTCAGGCGTAAAACAAATTCATATATTCATCCCGCATTGAAGTTGATTCTTGACCCAACATATGGATGTTTGGTTTATCAAGAACAAGCGATTAAAATAGCAACAGATTTGGCGGGATTAAGCCCAGAAAGTGCTGACGAATTAAGAAAAGCTATTGGTAAGAAAAAGCCAGAATTAATGGCTAAAATTAAAGCCAAATTTATTGAAGGTGCTCAAAAACACAAAAACATAGGAAGAGGAATAGCTGAGGAAATTTTTGGATGGATCGAAAAATGTCAACGCTACAGCTTCAACAAATGTGTTTCTGGCAAAACAATAATTCGAAGACCTAATGGTGGCAGACATATTTGTGGTTCTGAATATACAGTTGAACACATGTATAAGATAAGGAACGACATTTCATATGCAAAACAACATGGACACAAATCACTAAGAAAAAAATGGAAGGCGTCTGATAATTATGGCAAAGGTCTTTCTATGTGTGCTGATGGTAGGATACGTCAAAATACCATAGAAGATATTCAGCCAGCAGGACGGAAAAGGGTATACAAACTAACACTAACAAATGGGTCTACAATTTCCGCAACAGCTAATCACAAATTCCCTACACCCAGTGGGGAAAAAATGTTGGTTGAATTAGCTGCTGGAGATTTTTTGTATGTGTGTGGGACATACGAGGAATCAGACTTTAATACTGTTGGAAAATTCAGCGAAGAATCATCAAAACACAAGAAACGTCCGTACCAAAAAAGCCAATGTGGGTTCCCCGTAGGGAGCGGAAATCCCGCATATACCAATGGATCATATACTGATTTTAAAAAATACAAAGAAGAAACACCAGATATTTGTGAAAAATGTGGCGATAAAAATTGTAGAATCGAAGTTGCACATCTGAATGGAGACAGAAAAGATAGCAGCAAGGCAAATCTTCAAAAACTATGTGCGTCATGCCACAAAAAACATGATTATAGTAATGGGAGGGTAAAACGAGGAGAGAAGGGCTATTCATCACAAATTGCAAAAATTGAATCAATAGTTTTTGATGGAATGGTGGATACTTGGGATATAACGATGGCCGGTCCCAATCACAATTTGGTCGTTAATGGTGATGTAGTTACATGCAATTCGCATGCAGTTAGCTATGGTATGATAGCATATCATACAGCTTGGGCTAAGTGTCATTTTCCTCATGAGTTTTTTACGTCATATTTGACCTTTTCAAATTACAAAACTGATCCGAAAGATGAGATCTACAGATTGGTTCAAGATGCGAGATTGTTTGGTGTAGAAATCTTGCCGCCTAACATAACAAGAGGGAATATAGATTTTGAGATGACGGATAATCCCAGGAAGGGTGTAGCTTTTGGGTTATCTCACATCAGAGGCGTTGGATCTGCTGCGATAGAAAAAATAGCAGAAGCAGGTCCAGATTCGTTAAAAACATGGACAGATTTTTTGTCATCAGTACCAAGTTTCCACAGAAATGTCGGAATTGCTCTTATTAAATCTGGTGCATGTGATTGTTATGGGATGTCTAGAAGTTCCATGGTCAGAGAACTTGAAGTTATATTGGGTACAACAACAAGAAATATGGACGGCAAAAAAATTGAGGTTAAAGGACTAACGCCGAAGGAAAAAGATTACTTTTTCGAACATATTAGATCAGAACAACTAACTGCAAGAGAAGTATTGCTTCAGATGTCTCAACCTGCTAGCACTAAGACAAAATCAATCAGTCAAATGTTAAAACCGGAATTACTCGAAGCTGCCAGAGAATATTTGAGTCAAGCAGCAACAGCTTTTGATGAAATAAAAATTGGAGACAGTACATTTGTATATACATCAGATGAAGAAAAAGATGCTTGGCTGGATGCATTAAGCAAACTGAAAAAAACTGAGATTAAACAAATTATGTTGGATAATGGATATTCAGATAAAATTGTAAAACCACCATGTTCAAGTGATGCAAGAAGAAGATCCATGGCTGAAAAAGCCGAATTATTAGAATGTGATATTAAAGACACAAATACAGCAAATGCTACTGCTGAAAAATACTTCTTGGGTATCTCGCTATCATGTTCTCCGACTGATGATGTCGACAATGCGATAGCGACACATACGTGTCTGGAGGTAGCACACTCCCCAAATGACGAACATATTGTTGTTTGTGCAATTATAGATTCGGTTAAACACACAAAAACCAAGCGAGGGAAGAATCCCGGTCAACCAATGTGTTTCTTAACCATGTCTGATTCAACATATTCAATTGATCATGCGGTGGTTTTCCCAGATTCTTTCGGAAAATTAAAAGGTTTTTGTAAAGAGGATGTTATTTGTTTAGTGTATGGTGAAAAAAAGAACGGTAGTTTTATAATAAAAGATATTCAAAAAATTATGTAACACATGCAACAAAATGTTGGCATGTCCGTATAACGATAGTACTAGATAAATTTCAATAGAAAGGTTATGTTATGGCACAACTAAATGCAAACGGAAGAGGAATTGCAACAGCGCAACCAGAATTGCGAAAAGTTGGCGATTCTGGATTCGATCTATGTACAGTAACTTTAGCTTTCAATAAGAGTTATAAGCCAAGAGGAAGTGAAAAGTGGGAACAAGAAACATGTTTCCTCAAAGTGCAAACTTGGGGCAATAAAGCTGTAAAGATGGCCGAATTGGTTAACAAGGGAGATCTTGTTCAGGTTGAAGGAGCACTTAAGCAAGAATCATGGAACGACGATTCTGGAAATAAGCGAATTTCATATTCATTAAATTGTCATGATTTTCAGCTATGCGCAAAAACCACGAAGGCAACAAAAACAACCGAAGAAACAAGCGGACAAGAGCAACCAAACGAACCGGTAGAAAACAGCTCTTCTGCTCAAGACGATAACATTCCATTCTAGGGATATCCAATGGAATATAGAAAATCACTTGATCACTTTATAAGATGTTTGGCGAAAAAAATATCAAAAATTTACCCGAACAGGTGTGCCGATTACGAGGATTATATTCAAGCTGGGCATCTTAAACTTGCAGAATTACAACACAGTAATATAAAGGCAAATAATTTTAGGGCATATGCCATAGTTTCTATTTCCAGAGCCATGAGGGACACAGCTATCGATTCAATGTGTTTGGTACATATACCACGCAGAGTCAAAGTGCTTGCACACAAAGTCTCTGTGTTGTTGAGCAAACATGTCCCAGAAAAAGAGATATGTGATCAATTGAACATAGACAAAAACACAATGTTCCATCTATTGTCTATATTGAATACTGATTCGGTAGATGCTATCCACGGAGAACCTTCGTGTGAAGCAAAACAATTTGATTTTCTGAGAGACATTTTTGAAGCAGATGAAATTGATCAAGACGATAAAGATACCATTTTGGAACAATTAGACTGCGGCAAAAAAGACAGGAAATTGAGAAACAAACTATATTATAAAATACGAAAACTACGCCATAAATTTTCTATGATTGGATATAACATTGGAACGTAAACGTAAAATTTTATTTGTGGGTGAAGCTTCATTCTTGGCAACTGGGTTCTCAACATACTGGAACGAGGTAATCAAGAGACTGCACAGCACCGGTGAGTTTGAAATAGCAGAACTAGGAAGTTATGCTCACGATGATGATCCTAGATGTAGTCAAGTTCCTTGGAAGTTTTATCCAGTTGCTCCAGCAAGAAGTGATGCTAGAGCTATGCAAGTATTCTCAAGCAAACCAACCAATCAGTTTGGAGAAAATAGGTTCAACGATGTTTGTTTAGAGTTTAAGCCAGACATAGTATGTATGATCAGAGATTGGTGGATGGATGAATTTGTTCTAAGGTCTCCATTGAGAAAAAATTTCAAAGTGGTGTGGATGCCAACGATCGACGGAGAACCGCAAAGAGAATTATGGAAAGATTCTTACGAACAATGTGATGGGGTGTTGACATATTCGGAATATGGAAAGAGGTTGTTGGAGAAAACAGGAAGACCAAACACAAATCTGATAACAGTAGCTTCTCCTGGTGCAGACTTAGAAGTTTTTAAGCCACCAGAAGACAAAAGACAACACAAACAAAGACTAGGGATTGATCCAGAATCAATTATAATTGGTACCGTTATGAGAAATCAAAAACGTAAATTATATATTGATCTGATAGAAGCATTCAGTCGATGGTCTAATGGAGCAAACACAAGAGGGCGAACCGACCTTACGAAAAAAACATTCCTTTATTTGCATACTAGTTATCCTGATGTGGGCTATGATATAGGCAAAGCCATAAGAGATTTCAATATAGGCAATAGAGTCATAATGACATATCTGTGCGCAAATTGCCAAACTGCGTATCCATCGTTTTTTTCTGGAGCTATGGCCATATGTAGAAAATGTGGTAAATTAGCTGCCCATCCACCAAATGCAAACCATTCGTGCCCAAGACATGTCTTGGCAGATATTATGAAAACATTTGATTTGTACGTTCAATATTCCATTTGTCTACACCCAGAAACACCAATCATGACAGAGGATGGATGGGAAAATATTGGCGATATAAATGTTGACGACATGGTTGTCGGCAGGGATGGGAAATCTCACAGAGTGTACAAGACAATACGCAGTAAACCAGATAGGTGTTTTGACATAACCACAAAAAGCAGACCATGGTCTGTTACTGCTACAGATAACCATCCTTGGTTGGTCGTTGATAAAAAAGGACTGTCTAAAGGAATAGAGAGTATCGTTAATCGTGAACGATATCATAGAGACAGTGGTACCGAATGCCCAGGATTAAGTTTTGTATACAAAAGAACAGATGAGCTTGAACCTAATGATCTGTTAGCTAGCCGAATTCCGACTGAAGAAATTTTACCTGAATATGATTTGCCGTTTATGGATGAAAATATGGCATATTATTTAGGATTGTTCGCTGCTGACGGGAATGCGAATCTCTCAAATGGCAACAACAGAATTACATTACACGATACAGATATTGACAATCTATCCCGTATAACCTTTATCGCAACAGAAATGGGGAGAAAAGCATGTGTCAGAGATTGCAATACACATGGCAGACATGCGAAAGATGTGGATATTAATGGATTAGATTTTACACATCAATTAAGAAAATTACTCTATCACGAAGACAAGACAAAACAATTACCATTCGGATGTCATTTGTGGCCACAAAAATTGCAAAAAGAATTAATCAAAGGCTTGATTGCAGGTGATGGACACCAAAAAAAGGAGTGGCTTAACGTATATTGTACAACATCAATCCATATAGCAAAAATGGTTGGTCCAATACTTGAACGACTGGGGTGGTATTATTCGTGCTCAATACAATATAGAGACAACAAACTTCCAATGTATCGTTTCGAAATTCGCACCGATGGAAAACGTAAGTCACACGAAACACTATATAGGGATGGTTTTGTATTGGCAAAAGTGGCATCCTCCAACCAAAGCGATTATGATGGTGATGTTATTACCATAGATGTTGAGGATGACCATAATTATAACACAATATGTGGTATGTCCCATAATTGCGAGGGTTGGGGCATGCCCCTGACTGAAGCACAGGCGTGTGGTGTCCCGACCATGGCAGTGAGATATTCAGCAATGGAAGATCACTTACAAAATCCGACTTCGATCCCTATTGAAGTTGAAAGATTTTTCTGGGAGGCCATTATAGAAACGGAACAGAAACGGGCGCTGCCAGACAATAACGATTTTATACGTAAGTTGGATATTTTTCTCAAACAGTCGGAACAAACTAGACAAGAAAAAAGCAAACAAACAAGGCAATATATAGAAGAAAATGTTCCGACATATGGACAAGATATACAGATGAGAAGAAGAGGATGGGAAAGAACATCAGCCATCTGGGGAAAAGTTATTAGAGACATTGAAATTTTAGACCAAAACACTACATGGTTGAGACCGACACCAAACATAAGGAATCCCGAACTGACTCCCCCAAGTGACAAAATGAATAATATTGAATTTGTTCACTGGGCCGTTAGTGATGTTTGGGGACGCCCAGAGATGAAAAAAAGTCAATTTGTGCGTGACTTAATCATGTCTCTAAATAGTGGTTCTAGAACCGAAGGGGATCGTAGAGTACCATTTGACAGAAATGCCCTGCTCAATCAGTTTATCACTCTAGTCAACGAAGAAAATGCTCTAGAGCATAAAAGATTTCAAATGTTGCAGGATACAGATTCTGATACAATAAAAGTAACGGTGATATAACATGAAAGTAGCATATTTATCAGTACATCGTGATGCAACAGGATACGCATATCAAGCAATAAACAATATGCTGGCCATGGAGGCTGGTGGAATTGATGTTGTTGCCCGTGCTGTCAAGTTGTCTGAAAACAAAAATAATGGTGCGGCAGAAAAAGTGGCACATTTAGAAAACAAAGACACAGATAATGTCGATGTTATAATTCAACATGTTCTTCCACATATGTTTGAATACAGGCACGGAGCAAGAAACATAGGCATGTTTGATTGGGAAACCACACATTTTTCAAGATCAATTTGGCCTCAATGCTGCAATATGCTCGACGAGGTATGGGTTCCCTCTATACAGAATTATCAAGCAGCCATAGATAGCGGAGTAGACGTTCCTGTAAAAATCTTCCCGTGTGCGTGTGATGTTGATAGATACAACAAAAAGATACAACAACTAGATATACCACAGCTAAGAGGGAAACTGGTCTTTTACGTTATCGGGGAAATGACCCGAAGGAAAAATATAATAGCCGCAATAAGAGCTTTTTACAGTGCTTTCACGTCACGCGATGATGTTGTTCTTGTTGTTAAAACAACTATTCCGGGGAAAACTCCTCAAGAAACATCAGAAGTACTAAAAAAGACATCGGAAGACATAAAAAAGTCAATGCACACATACATGAAGCACGACTATTATCCTAAAATCATAGGCATAACAGATTTTTTGCCCGACTCACAACTGGATCAACTACATGCTTCATGTGATGTTTTTGTGTCAGCCAGTCATGGTGAGGCATGGGGAATACCCGTACACGATGCAATGGGGTTCGGCAACCCAGTAATAGTCAGCAATTGGGGATCTTTCCCAGAATTGACGTATGCACAAGCCAGAGAATATTGGCAACCTGAGGAACAAACATTTAGGATGCCGGGACAAATAGATTGTGGGTGGTTAATTGATGGTCAACTAACACCATGTTTTGGTCAGATTGACAGTTTCCCAGACCTATATACCGGTGACGAACAATGGTTTGATCCATGTGTTAGTAGTTTAGTATCTTGTATGAAGGAAGCATATGCAGAATGGTCCAATGCTTCAATCAATGCGAGAAAAATTGCAGCCAAAAAACGTGCTGCCGAATTTGATTATCCAACTGTTGGAAAAATAGCTGCAAAGCTTTTGGGGAATTAGGAGCAAAATATGGCATCACCTCTATCATCGGTATTGAGAAGTATTAATAGGCAGGACGGTTTACCGTTGAATATATTGTATGCCAACAACCACGAAGCATACAGCCAAACTTTGGCAAAAACTGGACACAATTTTTTTGTTCTCAGTCATCCCAGATTTCATCAATGGGATGCGAGAGAAAGACAAGCACCTCCAAATTTTTACTTTTTGTCGGGGAAAGATATCCCAAGCCAAATTAAGGGGGACATTGCATTCGATTTAGTGCTTAGCCAAAATAGAATTGAACATTACCCCATAATGCAACAACTTGCCTCACAAATGAATTGTCCATTACTGCAAATGGAACACACCTTGCCGTGGCCAGACTGGGATGATACTACTATCGAACGGATAGGGAAATATCCTTGTCATCACAATATTTTTGTCTCTGATTTCTCTGCTGGAGCATGGTTTCATGATCCAGATGACCCCAACATTTCAATAATAAAGCATGGGATGGATACGGATTATTGGGATGGGTGGATAGGTGGAGACGGGAAAGTGATGACTGCAGTGTGGGATTACATCAACAGAGATAGGATCTGTGGATTTTCTTTGTGGAAGGAAGTAACACATGGGCTAGAAGTAAATCCATGGGGAGAAACACCAGGACTATCCAAGATGGCAGATAATGCGGATCACCTACGCACCCTTTATCGTCATGCGTCAGTTTATTTGAATACCACATTGTGGTCGTCTTGTCCATTTTCTTTATTGGAAGCTATGTCTGTTGGATGCCCAATTGTTACGACAGCAACAACTATGATGCCCGAATTCATAGAAAATGGCGTTAATGGATTTATAACCAACGACGCAAAATCAATGCGTGAATATCTTGTTGAGCTTATTAGCAATCCGGAGATGGGGAAAAAGATCGGTGAAGCTGGTAGGCAAACGGTTATACAAAAATTTGGACAACAGCGTTTTGTAGATGAATGGAACGAAGTATTGCTAAAAACCTCAAAGTGCCCAATAGGGAGATAGACAATGAGATTGAATCTAGGATGTGGTCACGATATAAGATCTGGATATATAAATGTCGACTTATTGCCGGGAGGTCAAAACGCTCCAGACAATTATAGACAAGGAGATATCAAAACTCTGGATTGGTTGGTCGAAAATGGTGTGGTTGAAGAAATAGTGGCTTTGGATTGTTTAGAATATGTCGAAAGCAACATGCTTACTGAGATGTTGACAAATTGGGTGACAAAATTATGTAATGGTGGAACAATGAAAGTGCTGATTCCAGATTGTTATTCTGTGGCTAAAGCTTTCGCCCAGGGGCAACTTAGTCTTGACGAATATTCACAAATAACGTTTGGCACAAATATTTCTACAGACCAAAGAGTTTCCGTATTAGACAGTCAGACACTAATTAACATATTGCAAAAATTAGGCTTAACCATAAAACTAAAAAGATACGATGGCATAGCATTTTATGTGGAGGCTCGCAAATGATTACAACAGGATGTAATGGGTGTTGTTTTTTCGTAGAAAAAGACTCTATGAAAGGATGCTCTCTTAACCAATTGTGTGTGTCATCAGACGATAACAGTGTTGTTGCACCTGGATATTGTAGACAATGTCGCAGCCATCAATGGGCAAAAAAACAAAAATCTAATAACCCACAAGATCTACTACAGGCAGTTGTTAGGGAAAATGCCTTAAAATTTGATATGCTAGTTTTGTTTGATGAACAAAGACATTCTCTTGAGGCATTGCAATTAACCCTGGATTCTGACTGGTACTTGCAATACGCCAACAAAATTATTATAGTTGATGTTACTGGATTCGGAGATAGAAAAAACATAGCATTAAAATACTTGAAAACCAACAAGAATACAACTCCAATAATTGTTGACAGTAGTAGGCTCCACGAATCCCCAGACGAAAAAGAGGATACTATCAGCAGGATTTCAAAACAAATAACATCACCATTTTTTCTCGTAATATCGGCTGGCAATAGAGTTGTAAATATGGATGCTTTAGCTACTAAAGTTGGTGTGATGCCGTCAAGAGTGATACACTGGTCATTTCCGCTATTGTGGGGTAGAACAGCAGTTGTTCCATATGAAATGGATCATGGATTGTTTTTAACCAAACCATATTTAGCTCTGAATAGATCTGATGTTAACAAATCTTTTTCCCAGATATTGAGAAAAGAGGAAGAAGAACTTAAGATGAGACTTTCTTGGTTTTGTTCGGAATGTGGTATTGTATGATTAAAGACAAAGAAAACATTACGATAGTCATAGCTTCACACAACAATGCATCTACTATCGAAAGAGCAATCAAATCTGTTGCTATCGGGATAAGACCTGCAGATCAAATAATAATTGGAGACAACGACAGTACAGACGGGACATACGATCTTTTGTGCAAGCTATTAGGGGCAGAAGAAGTAACCATCGATGGAAAAACAGGACTGCCACCAGAATTTGACGGATTTTATAATGGTGTTCCTATCAAAATTTTTAGAAAAAGACTTAGCACCATTGGACACACGACAAATGTTGCTATTCAGATGAAGTGGCAGGGGGTTACTATTTTTGGTTTTGTGGACCCGACGAGTTGGTATGCTGCAGACAAAATAAGCCAAGCAGTAGATGTATTCAGAAGGCACCCAAATGTTGCATGTGTTGTTAGCGACTACGACAATTATCATAGTGACGGAAGAGTTTCTAGGGTATTTAGACACTCTTTCGACGCGAATAGGCTAAATGATCATTATGAATATGACCGCAATTTTTTATTGCGTCCACAAGTTTTTCAAAAAATGCAAGGTGGGTTCAACGAACAATTACATGTAAGGGATGACTATGATATGCTTATGAGAATTGCTGAAATTGGACTTATATATCATATACCAGCCCCACTACACAACAATACTGTCTCTAATGTAGATGGTAATGTTAATCAGAAGTTATTGGAAGAAGAGACAGTAGTCAGGCAACTTGCGGTACAAAGAAGACACAAATCAAATGGCTAAAAAGAAAAAAAATATTAAACACACAGAAGCCCTGAGAAGAAAAAATATTGCAAAAGAAGAAATGGCAAGACTGGGGTTAGAGCTTGTGGATGATACAGCAATTATAGGAATAGTTTTTGAACATTTGGCAGTATCTCAATTAACATACTTGGGTCTGCATTCCATAAACAGGGTGTGTAAACTTTATGCTGGGTTAGATATTGTTGTGTTTTCGCAACACATTATACCACCATGTGTTACTCCAGCATGTTCTGTTTTCGATACATCTGAATTAAATAGGTGGAGTAATTACCCTTTGATAACGACGAGTATTAGTACAACAATAGAGGCATTGTCGAGCAATGCACCAATTGTATATCATTATTCATTTGATCCAACATTTATAGACAGACAACACTGTAAATCCGATGAACTAAAACAAGCATTTTGTGATCCAAGGGTCAGGATCATCGTTAGACATGAATCCCACAAGCAATTAATTGTAGAAGAATTTGGAATTGATGTGTGTAACACAATTATTCCAGACTGCGACATAGAACTATTGGCTAAACTAGTTTTGACGGAGATGAAAACAAATGGATGCTAAAGCACCTACAAGAATGAGCAAAAAAGATTTAGTAGAAGCTTTGAAGAAGGCTGGATATAATGATGAACAACTTAAAGACAAAGACACAAATAAACCAATGAAGAGACCGGAACTTTTGGAAATGTTCGTAGAACATCAAAAGGGCGAACACGGTCTAGATGTAATCATGGATAGTGATTTAGGAGTGAGAGTTACTGCAGAATCAGACACAGACATTATTGAATCTCCGATGGTTGCGGATTGTGCCCCACGCGACAATGTTGTTAAAGAAAATTTGGTTCCAACTAAAAATGACCCAGAATGGACTCAATATGTCTTAGGATTATTCATGGATGACGAGGTTGATGGGAAAAATCCAAGAGTAGAAGGATTAAGAAGGGTTTCTGAGATTTTAGTTGGAGAATTAATAGAAGAAGGTTGTGACCTAATTTCTGCCCCAACAGAATCTAATAGGTTTAGAGCATGTGTAAAAGCATGGGGGGTATTCGCACCAGCATATGGTCCAAACAAAAGGTTTGAGGCATTAGCCGATGCAACTATAGACAACTGTTTTGAGGACTATGCGACATTTCTTGTCGCCATGGCAGATACTAGAGCTAAGGGAAGAATGTTTCGTAATGCGTTGGGGTTGCGACGTGTTGTCGCAGCAGAGGAGATAAACAAAACGTTCGCCATAACATCCGAAATACAGCCTGGGGGAAATATTCATGTTGGGCAAATTACTGTAATGAGAATGATGGCAGAACAACATGGGTTTTCTATTCCTGCTGTTTTGGACAAAATTGGAATAGAGTACGAGGTAAACGAAAAAACCGGGGACGCCAATCTAAAAACATTAGACTACGAACAAGCAACATTGGTAGTGAAACACATGAGAGAAATGATAGATTCTAAGCAGGAGAAAAACAATGGCTGATTATGCAAAAGACTTTACAATATACAAGGCTAGAAAAGGTGGAGATGGAGCTGCATCACAGTGGAGTTTGAGGCCAGACAAAGGATGTGTGTTTTTGGAGATGGCAAAACAAACTGGGAAAAATCAAAACGGAGACGCTACATTTGGATGGGACACAAACAAATTGACATTTAAGCTAGGAATATCAGACATAGGTGAAATTTTGTCTGTTGTCTCTGGTCTTCAAGATGGTGTTGGCCCCAAAGACAATACTGGTGCGCACAAAGGATTGTTTCACTCTAACCCAAAGGGAAATTCCATTATGAAGTTCGGAGTTGGTAAAAATGGAATGTATAACGTATACTTGAGTGTAAAAAGAGACGACAAACAACAAGCACTATTCCACGCAATGTCTAATGGTGAATTATGTATTCTTGGGGTTTTGTTGAGAAAAGCTACAGAATTAATTCATAAATGGTGTTAATCTGATTTATCTGGTTTATTAAAGCTTTTTTCTAGACGTTCTACAATTGCTTTAAGTACCTGTAAATCTATATTAATTTCATTTACTTTATCCATTATGTCTGATATACCAGATTGTATACCTTCTATCTGGCTTAATAGATTATTTGAAGAATTTGATAATTCTTCATTTAATCTTGAAATATCTGCAGCATTTGTCTCTAAACAATCTCTGACTTTTTGTCGTTCTGTCCCAAGCGCAAAAGCTGTACCGGCTATTCCGCTAAGCAGTCCGAAGAGGATACAAATTACTCGATAAAGATTGTGTTGTTTATTTGTCATGTTATCCTCCAGATTCTATACGTTCCATCAAATCTCTTTCCCAATTTGTTCTCGTTATAATTATGAAGTTCATGTTATTTTTGAGATAAAAATCCTTTTTCCTCTCTAATTTATCATTGGCTCTTACCTCCATAAGTCCGTCATATTCTACCCATAAGTCAAAATCTGGTAGAAAAAAATCGCATATACTTCTACTTGGTTTTGGCAAGTGTTTGTGCGGCTCATATTCTATACCATTAACAAAGAACCAATCAGCTATTTTCGTTTCAGAAATAGAATCATATATTTCGCCGTCAAGTCCTATTGATTGTTCCCACATATAAACAAACTTTTTAAAAAAGGGGGCTATCCGCGTCGGGTCACGGAACACCCCCTTATTTATTTCTGACTATTACAGGTATTCCAGTTGGACATAAAGACCAAAATTCTCCTTTGAGCCTATACTTATCGGAGTCGCCGATATACCGAAATACCAATCGTGTCTGGTGTCTTCGGTATCAGCCCCAGAAGGACTAAGACCTCCGCTACCAGCACTACTTAGCAATGAAACCACAGTACCTGACCCGGATGGAGCAATCCATCCTGGATGAGATGCTGGGGCGAGTGGAGTACCACTGGTACTAACTCCAGAACCACCATTGCAAATTTGAAGTACTTGGGTTGTTACACCTTCAGCACCATTCGTTATGAGTGTTCTGTCGAAAATCCGCAATTCACAGTTTTGCGTTTTAACTGCAGAATCAAACTCGAATCTGACATTCAGAGTTCCAGAGTTGATTGCTACAGAAGAAGCCTCAACGGCTCCGTCACCATTAATGGAGACAGTACTCGCTGCTGCGTATTTGCAGTTTGTTAGTTCGGTTTCTCCATTATCTGCTCCACCATCTCCATCACAGATAAATGTGCTATCCTGATACTCCCCGACTTGAACTGAAGTTCCAAAGGATGCACCGAAAAACCCAACGCCAGACGAATTTAAGTCTGTCCAGGTTCCACCACCTTCACCACCATAAAAATTGATTGTAGCTGCCATTTTTCACCTCCTCAATATGCTATAAAACTATGTTACCTGTATGTTTATACACCATCAACAATATTTATATCAACAAACATTGATCAAATTATAACGTTATTTATTACATAGATACACCAGATGGCATCCAATTTTCTGGTTTTGGACCAACATTTGTATCTTGATATCTACCACCGAGAGGCTCATTATTCGCCAATGAAACACCACTTTGCCAAACTTGTTCCGCTTTTGTTAAATAATCTTTTGCAACCCCCAACGGCAACAGACCACTTTGCCATTGCAAAATATAATCAGCCAATTCAAGATACCCTATTTGATAATCTGCATTTGTGTCGCAAGGATGATTTTCTGTTATCCCACTATTGGCCAACTGTAGTTTAATAAACGGTTCATCAAAAGATGCAAAATTGTTGGTTCCACCAAGTGTACATCCCGGAGAAATTGGCCCATCGGTGTTTCTTATTGCGCTAAAAATAAACTTTATTTGTCTCGTTCCGGATGGAAGAGATACTGTGTCTTCATTTTTGTGCCACGACGATGTTGTATCTTTACCAAAGGTATACCCGGATATATAAGTTGGGTTGTCGGACACTCCCCCATAAAATTCAAATATTGCTTCACCAGAATCATTAGAAGCTTGATCTGTTGTAGCTTGATATAGACCAATATTAACATTATATATTCCACGATCTATTGCATCCTTTGGTATCCCGTGTTTCTCTGACAAGAAAACAGTTTGAGACACTGATCCAGAAGCCAAGTTTGGTGCCTGAAAATAATAGTCATGTCCACTTCTAGATGGTGGATATAGTGTAGTCAGTGGTTCATTTGGTGAAGTCAAAGCATGATTTGCAACAGATGACGGACTAAATGCATGAAAATAACTATGTGTGTCGATAGTAAAATTGAATGCATTTTGTTGAGTATTTATTGTCCATGGTATGCCAGAAGTAACAACTGGAGGTGTATTTGGATCGGTCCAGTTGCTATGAACATCGTCTGGGTCCAAAAATGCAACAGCATTGTTTACACGCAATGGTATGACATATATGGTATTTGTATCATAAACAACGTAAGGATATTCATCAAGTGGAGATAAATTATTATCAGTCGGATATTTTTGAGTATTCCATTCCAAAACGGGATAAGTCAAAAACGAATAATAGTTCCCAGCACTATCTGTGATAACTTCCCCCCTGAAGGGGTGTCTTATCGGAGATGAGGGGGATATGCTGTCTACCGTATACACCCATACTTCTGGATAAGATTCGTCAAAAACTCTGAAATTATCACCTTCAACTATTTCTCCATTTATATATCTGATTTTGTAATCATAACTTATTGTTCCACTGTATTGTGGATTTGTGATTGTTGCTGAACCATCCGTAGTTTGTCTCTCAGATCTGATTATTTCATATGTCGGATCTATATCCCATCTATTGTAGTATGTATTAGAATACCCATTCTCTAAAAATTGTTTCCATCCAGGTACATACATTTCTTTAGATTGTAGCAAAAATGGAATATCATCAGCAATCGACCATTCCATCAAATTAGTGTTCAATATTCCCACTTCGGGGTCTTGCGACGTAGTATGTTCAACAACAATATACGCAGTATGGAGTCTTACCACATTCCCCGGCGTATGACCACTGTGACATATACCTATTTGTAATACATCAAGATCATCCCATGTCCACGGATTATTGGTCACTGGATTGTATGGCCAATCTGCCAGCGAAACACCATTTGGAATAATATTTGGAGAACCACCATACGAAACATAGTCAGTATTGCCTGGACATGGATTGTCCGAAAGAAAATCAACATAACCACTAGTACCGGATGGGACTCTTATCATATGGTATTGTTTGTCTGTTGGCAAATCAGTTCCCGTATGGGAATCTTGCAAGCATGTCCATATTCGATATATTGGTGGTAGAGAAGTTTCCCCAAATTCCACTCTTATGTTTGGAGCATAGTCGTTTACACCACCAAGACCATAACCACCAGCTAACGGTTGTTTGCCATAGTATTTGTTTCTGGGATGCCTTTCTGGAAATGGAGGTGTGCCAGACACAGAAGGTGGACGTTTCAAATAAAATAGTTGTTTATGCACCCTCATACCCGATACGGTACCAGATGGCTCATCTACAAGTTCTCCATGAAACAACCATTGACCAGACAACAGATATGGATCATCAGCATTGGCAACCATTGGATTGCTTTCCTGTGGTTGGACAATTTGATATCTATAATCTGTATCATAATCATTGTATAGGTCTAGGTTCCCAGTATTAACTACTGGGTAGCGTTCTCCACTAGTCGCAATGTCAGTTCTATAATATCTTGGGGGATTTGATAATGGATCTCCAACTTCTTCTGGTAAAAAATCATATACAATTCCACCACTAGAATCCCAGTCAACATGAACAACAGTTAACTTTGTGCCGTGTGGAACCATACTGTCTGTTGATGATCCAAATCTATTTGGAGCATCTATTAGATATGGGTTGCCGCTTGGAACCAATGCCCCGAAACGATATTGTGGCAACCAAGTATCATGTTTTCTTGATTGCGAAGAAACTGGACCAAGGTCATTCCCTTTGACATCAGAACCCCAATAATCATCATCCATTTGCATCGCCGTAAATTGAAGTTTATAATTCGGATTCCATTCTAAACTGGCATCTGATGAAAATGGTGGATCAAAATATTTTGATGGATATGATCCAGATGGATCTCTTATATCATTAACTATAATGTTGTCGTAGAAAAATCTACTACTTATTTGTCCAGAAGGCAGTGATCCTTCCACGGTTCTACCGAGATATATACTTTGTCTGTCTATTAGCGAACTTGTCCACCCATCAGTCTCATTAGACATGTTGGTCACATGTTGTGTATCAAGCTGACCATTGATCCATACGTAAACCAGCCCGAGATGATCTCCGTAGAAATATTGTCCACTTGCATAATTTTCTGGTGGCCATGATGTTTGATCTTGTCCAGGCAACATTGCATTTGGATATTTTGGTTGACCATTAGTGGGCCAAGATTCTACCCTTAATGGATATTCATCTGCTCCACCAGACTCAGCACCTTCTATCAATGGTGGATTGTTGGGATTATGTTCATAAGCCTGGAAAAATGGTAAAAATGTTCCCATGGGAGCCTTATAGAAACCGAATTGCCCACCAGGAGGTGGTCCAACCCTACTTAGACCCCAATCTTGGTATGCGGCAACAAATATTTGAATTTCATGCCATTTATCTGGTTCTAAATAAATATTTCCGGTTTTCCCAGTACCTATCCATGCATTAAATTTTTTACCTTCTTCTGGTTGTGTTGTGTGAAGATACGCCCCCTGGACCCTAAGATGCCCAGCAATCAAATCTATTCTAAAATCGTTAGAGACATTGCCGGTTTTTGGTCTATGTATTCCTACAACTTCACCACCAGTGGTTCTGGTATACATGAAATCAAATTTTATGTAAAGACCCCTAACATCTTGCGATCTCCCGGATGGCTCTATTAAATCACCATACCCACCTATGGGCAATTGGAACGCCAATTCTGGATGATCAACATCTTGTGTCCATGTCTCTAGACAATATTCTCCATGTCCACCTTTTACTCCATATAAGTCAAATATTTCCCTATGAGAAACAATCTGTGAATTTTGCCCACGAATGTCGGAGTGCGAAATATGCCCAACACTGCTTTGCCATCCGTCATATACATATGGCATATTCCCAATAAATGGAGCTTTGTTCAGAATATGTTCTTGGCCATGGCCAAAAGACAGTGTATACATTCTCATAGATAAACAACTCCTACAAATACTCTACTTCAAAAGTCATCCCGAATTGCTTATCACCCAATTGTGTTGGAGTACACGTGAGTGCTATGTACCAATCATGTCGAACGCTGATTTCTTCTCCTCCACCTTGTCTTACCCCAAGAGTTCCGGGAGAATTTACTAGACTTTTATAATTTGTACCAGACGCACTAACGTCTGTCCACGTAGAATCACTATGTGTGCTTTGTACTGTTTGAAGTCTGCTTGGGTGACGTATTTCTGCAACATAAAAAGTAATATTTTCTGCAGGATTTGCTTTATTTGCCGTACTGCCAGTAAATGTTCCATCAAAAATCCATATTTTTGCATTTTGGCATCTAATCGCATCACCGTGTGTAAATCTAGGATTTATGGTAGCCAACTCATTCGGCAAGTATTGTAGTGATATTCCAGAGCCAGTTTGTCCATGTATTACTGAAGATGAATCATGATATTTGTTGTTATTGCATTCAAATCCAGCTACAGTCCCACTTGCATTTGTAACAAATGTTCTACCATTATATATCCCGGTTACAATTGGTGCATCAAACCCATTGTCTCCGTAAAATCCTAGACCAGAACTTGTGGAAACAAGTGTATCCTCACCAGCGTATAGATCTAATGAAGCCATAATTTTCCCCTTTCTACAGTTGTTTTATACACCTAGAGAGACACCTCGTACTCAACAGGATCAAATTTGTTGCTTGTTATTGTAAATGAAGCTTCAATATTAGACCATTCCAACAAATCTCTAGCAGATTCGGGTGAGCCTTCCCACAAACTATATATTGTTGCTCTTGGATAAACATACATCCACGGATCATAATCTAATAATTCTGCCCACCACTTCCACCAATACATTCCATATGGCCACCAAAGATCTTCATGGACCATATATGCTTCTGCTCTTTGCCTTATCCAATGGCGATTGCGTGCTTCAATTTTTAGATTAACCGTATTGCACCCCGGTGCCAAAACAAATGTTTTAGAAAATGGGACTAAGACTTCATGGTCACCAGGAATCGGAGTCAATCCACCATCACCATCTGGCCCACCAGCAATACCACCAAGAGTCATGTCAGAAAAAGTTTCACTAAAATCTTCGCTTGATGAACTCAGCGAACCATCAAGCCACGATCTATCCCAACTGTATTTGTTGCTAATACCCAAAGATACTTCAGCTTTTTTATACATCCATTCTTCTGGACCAAAAGTTATTTCATCAGGAGTAATATCCTCTCTCCAATCATCTTCGCTGATTGGGACACTACCATAGCGTTGAGTTAAATGCCAATTATAGATACTAACATCTTGGATTAAATTTTTTATTTTTACTTCACCGGCTACCGTAACAGATGTCGGGTCTGGATCATCCAAATCTCTTGGAATATCAGAAATATTGATAGCCAAGTCTGAACAAAGTTTTGACGCAGCTTTAAAACCCCTACCACTCCAGTCATCGACGACTATTGTTCTTCCGGCAGCAGCAGTATACTCTTCTCTTGGCCACTGACAATCGAACCAATAAGTAGTTCCAGTAGTCCTTAGTGGTACCAAATTGATAACAGAGTTCAATTCAGTTAACGACCGATATTCGTTCATACCGTTATAACCATCGTGATACGATGTATCTCCAGTCAATAACTCTAGAGACCTAGATGGAGATAATACCTCACATTTATGAGAAAACTTACCACCTTGATCCCAAACACAATTGTCTAACTGATCTATACTTGGAAAATCAGAGGCATCACTTGGCATACCACCATACTGATTGTATATGTCAGGATCATTTAATTCAAATTCTAGTTCGTTTTTTTCTGCTAATGGGGATGCTGCGGTCGCCAAAACAGATATTACACTGCGCAGATATTGGGGCATGCCATAATATGATAAAATCAACTTATCAACAAATAATCTGTTGAAATTTTCAATATCAACAGTGTTTAATGTCGGTGTGTGAGCATCTGTAGGAATTTCTGGTCTCATGCTACCATCGGAATATATTCTAAAACTTGATGTCCAATCTGTTGGTATTTCACTCAAAGACGGGTATATATCCCCCATACCAAGAAAAGTGTCTCCAGCAAAATCAATCATTGGTATTTTTACATTTACTACTGGAGTCCCGACACTATCTTCTCCGTTGTGAATAGACAACAACATTCCTATCCCGTAAGACATTCTTGAAAAAGTATCTAAAAGACCAAGTATGTGGCCAGGATTCTTGTAATCTATTCCAGGGTTGCCCGCGCCAAGTCCAGTAAAAGAAGTATTCGGAACAAAGACGGTGGCTTCAGATTCCAGAAATTGATAAGGATCAAATTCTGGATACACTAATGTTGTTGGATTCGGATACAACAAACCTTGATATCCACCACAGAATGCACCATTCTCTGGCATAAAAGGATCTACACCATAAATAGCTAAACTAACAATTTTGTTGTCTGGCAAATTGCCTAGACTGTCAGCCATATAATTAACCCTCTTCTGATTCAGCTACTGGAGGAGTAAAAACCTGCGGTGTTTGTTCCATATATGCCACAAAAGGACCATGTTCACTCTCAGAAAATATGCTTACGGTAACTCTTGTTCCCACTGGTATCAAACCAGGACTGACTTCAGCTTCTGCTAAATTTCTCACACCGGTCCATTCTGACAAAAAATATGATTCAGTTATATTTAAACCACCAGCAAATGTTTGTGGATCAATATCTGCATAATTTAATCTTCTGACAGCATAAAATGGCCCACCTTCCTTATATACAACAACACCCATCCCACCTTCTGGTTTTTGATAAACATACTTCTGGTATGGGTCCGAAAGAGATGCATCTTCTTCTTCCTCAGCAACCTGTTCCGGATCTGGGGGAGCGTCCATATCATCCTTAATTTCTGGGAATTCATCCTCAACTTCTTTCTCCTCTTTTTCTTGAAGTTCTTCATCTCGTTGTTGTTTTTTCCTCTTAAATTCCCCCAATTCCCGAGTATATAAATTCATCACATATCTGGTTATAACACCATTCTTGTCAAACCTTATAAAGATTTCAGTAATACTACCACCCAAACCAACAGCTTGGCCTATGTTTACAGCGGGAACACCAACAACCTCCAATTGTCCGGTATTGATAACAGAAATTCCTGGCAATGTTTCAATTTTTTTAGCAGCCATGTCGGTCAACAAACCCATGGCAGTACTGTTATACATATCTCTGGTCCCGAACACCCAAGGAACCAAATCTTTATCAACAGAAACTTCGGAACGTCCAGGAGATGGAACATTACTTAAAGTTAAGGACGTATTACTCCACGGCCCATAGTGTATACCCCTGTCCATTATTGGAACCCAAGCCTTATTCAAACAGTCATGACGGGTCAGTCTTCCAACTGGACTAACTTCCCCTGTTTCGGAATCCATAGAATATCTGGTAAGCGGAGAGGGAAGATCTAAAACAACAAATTTACCATATTGTATTGTTGAAACCTTCATGTATGAGCTATTTTCTCTAGCAATAAAATTAGGGGAAGAACTTACGCCAGACGACCAAGTGACATAATGAGCTTGTGTTGGAGATTCTACCGTACCAGAACCCGTAGTTATTATTTCTGACAAATTTACGAAAGGCCCCCACCGACCATCCTCTGTTGTCATTTTGCTTAGGACATCTGGATCAAATTGTCTTACACCGTGTGGTGGAGTAGAACCCTCCCACCATCCAGCGGGAATTACTTCTGGATAATTAGTCAAATCTTGGCCAGTATCAGACAAAGTACTTTTACTAAGTTCGTAATAGAATTTTTTCCCCCAAAATTCTTCCATATACCTTCTAATAGCGGCGAGTTTATCTACGCCCAAATTTGCTATTGTGGTGGCATCATTGTTCAAAACATTTTCCATTTCCTCTACTGTCGTATTAATACGTCTATATTGGGAATCATTGGGTATGGTATATGATGGAGAAGTAAGCGGCTGTCCATTACTATCAAAACCCCAAAATTGATTAATTTCAACATCATAAATCTGATCCAATTTCCTCTTGACGCCACCCCAGATAACCTTATTTGTAACAACATCCTGATTTTCGTATCCATCTTTTCTAAGGATCACCTTATTGTTGTGTAAATCTGCAAGTGTATCCATTTCTATTGCTACAGAATTCCCTATTCCATCTAGTCTGCGTATAACTTTTATTTCTATAACAACAGTGTCGTCAACTACGCTCTTTCTTCTTGATTCCACCCACCATTCTGCACCAACGGCATTGCAGAATTCTGTGATCGTAGAAACAAGAGATCGTATCTCACCCTCAATATAATATTGATCAACACCTTCTCCAGTCCAATTTTTCAATGGTTTCAAAGCACTCATATCTACTTCAAAAACATCATTACCATATTTGAGAGTTGCAGCTTCAACCCTATCTATTATTGTTGCAAATGTTACACCACTATCTTCTTCTCTGTTTGATCCAGCAGAACTATTTGGTTCATGATAAGATCCGACATATACTACATTGCTGTCTATTAACGCAACTTCAGAATCTGGTTCATCGACATATACATTGGCAATATTGGCCGAATCCAATACTGTCCGACAATCAGTCATTCTAACGACATACACCCCAGTACCGTTAACTGATACTGTCGTCTTTTCCCACGATTGAATTATGCCCAAAAGACTTAATTCTCCGTATGAAATATATTGTGCTGATCTAACATCTTTTCTGTCAAGCGTAAAATCTTGGTCTTCCTCCTCTACTACCGTTATTGTAAAAACAATTGGCTGACTATTAAAACCCATTTGGGCCGTTATGCTCTTAAAAGAACACCCAAACACCTTTGTTTGTCTAGCACCGTATTCATCATCATAAATTATTGCAGCCATTATGATCCACTTTCAGTAACAGTATGTACTCTAGTCCTAGAATATTTTCCAGTAATTGGGTTCCAACTTTCTCTATCATTCTCAAGAATGTAAGACCCCGGATACCATGGACTAATTGCAGGACCATATGGGACTCCACCAGCGTCATCCATAGTATCCGCTATTGTATCAGAATCTGGTTTAGTTGAACCGTGACCTTCTGATCTATATGTCACAGTTATTTGTTGGGCAGTAGCTGTATTAATTCTCTGTATGACTGGACCCGCTATTCTCCCAGGTATCTCGATTTTTGCTGATAGTATTTGTGGGTAAGCAATCTCAACCACAATATCCACATTGTGTTCATCCTTGTCTGTCCATGTCCACGATGTTCTAGAAGAACCTTTCGTCTCATTTATTGCACTTGTTTTTGACGTGTGGGTACCAGTAAATGTAACACTGTCTGGTTTTTGAGACCCAACGAGTGTCTGAGCCAATGTTTTTGCTGTTGTGTCGGATGGAATATTATTCCTGGCATTATCAAGTCTAATCTCAGATGTATCTCCCTTACCTTCAATATCAACATTTAGTACAAGCGTATATACACCGTCACTAGAACTATACGAAATAGTAGCTTCGTTTATTTGCGAATAATTGCTGTCTTCTCCAGCAGACCAATTAAAGCTAAAAGTAACTACGCCTTCTTTGTTGTTGATTGCAATATTTTTTTGTGTTGGAGAAATTGGTATTTCATAATCCCCCAGTAAAGATCCAAAGGCATTTTCCGCCTCTGTTTTCGCTTCAGCATTTGTTGGTATCGCAGATTTAGCTGCGCTAATAGCAGATGGACCACCGGGATGTTCCTGTTCTCTTAACCCATATATTGTACCATTGTAATCAACTTCTATCTCATCATCACTTGATCTTATCGTCGTAGAAAATGATTTTTCAGTATAAACCGTTGAAGTTTCACCAAGACCGGCCTCGTGAATTGTCCATGTTTCAGTTACTGCATAACTTCCATTTTTTTCTGCTATATTGGTGTTTTTCTTATAACTGCCATTAATCCAATTTGAAAATCCAGTGGCATATGTGACAAAATCAGTATCTGGTGTGCCACTAATTTTATCATCACACCAAATTTTAGCATTCTCCCATGCTTGAGTTTCACCACCAGTTATGGCATCAAATGTCATTACCCCCTGAGCACTCGTTACATGATTTATTTCATATACCGTCCCACTGAATCCTGGCACCTCATTAAATTGCCATTCTTCTGACACATTCTGCAATCCAGATGTTTCGAAAACATCCTCATCATCAAGCCCAGTCAAATATTCCGCTTCGCATTCTATGCTGTAATCACATCGATCAGCCCATTGTCCTTGTGGGAAACTGATTGACTTAATTTTTGGGCGACATTTAACGGGAGAAGCTCCTCCTCCATACCACTCAAGTATTTTACCATTTTCTCGGAATAGCCATCTTAGAGCTTCTTGCTTCCTCTCCAACATAACAAACGGAGTGTCGCCCCCAACATAAGTATCGTCAGGAGGATAATCACCCAAAGTCCAAAAAGCACTAGACGGGTCTCCCAATGGATAATTCCCGCTTGGAGAACCCTTGAATGGGAGTAGGGTTCCAGTCAACAATATCTCGTATGATGACCCATGCTTGTCACCATCGCTTGATGTCCTATAAATTTTGTTTATAGTAACAAGTGGTGACGGAATAATTGCCTTGCTGTCGTATACTACTGAAGCCATATTTTCCTCCGTTAATACCCGTGGGTATATAGATTCCTAAAGATGTTATACACCTGAGCACCAGCATAGATAAATAGGGGCATACCACTTGGGCCATTATTTATTGTTCCAGAAATTCCCATAATGTACACAGGAACACTACCTGTTGGTTGCCCGAACAAGCCGTCTACAAATAAATTGCCTGAAGAATAACACGAAGTTGGAGCCGAACCAGAAACATATAAACCAAACGAGTCAGAACTACCCTGTTCACCCTTTAGGAATAACGTCCATGGATCTGTGTCTGTATTAAACGGGATATACCCTATTCGTCTTGGATCACTTGGGTCGACACTACAAACCAAATCGCAGGAACTAGTCTGAACAACACCATGCGGGCTAGACCCAGAAGCATGACCGTATACATATAGATTTCCTGATGTTGCTGTTGTCGTGTCTGCCTTGACAAATAACGTCCAATTTGGTGTAGCAGACAAGTTGCCTGATTGGGCTTTTAGGAACATATTCCAATTTTCTGTTCCTCCAGCAGTGTGTGGATAATCTGCCTCTACAGCATCAATATATAGTTTTGTATGGGCAAAATTCTGAGAAACACCAGACTCAGTAATACATCCATGTGTGAATAAATCTATTGTTCCAGTGGGATTATTATCTGAAGTTTTCAGATACATAGTAAATGTTGGTCTGGTATATCGTTGCAAGAACAGGTTTAAAGTTCCACTTGTATTGCCTATTGGCTTATACATAAACAATGGTGGACTTAATGACCCAGATGGATATTTAAAATCATTCGGATCATGGGGATAGACAAAATCACCGCTAGAGCATATAAATTCTGGTCCGTTTATGTATAGGTTCGCGTTTGAGTGTTTTGGCTCTGGAACCTTGATAAACATATCGCAGGTTCCACTCTGAACAACATATGACGTAGAATACAATGACAAACTAGGACTACACCCACCAGCACCGAGTATTCTGCTTGTAAAGGCTCCCGCTTGAGTATATAGACCAAAATTTCCAGACGAAGGCGCTGGGCCAAGAACAAATAAATTTCCTGATTGGGCACTAGATTCGTGTCCATCCCCAATCGCAAGCAACATACCTGATGGATAAGCCCCACTAGTATTATGGTCCATATGTCCATGTATACATAGATCTCTATCATTGCCTGCCGGACCCCTGACAAACAGACTTATTTCTCCAGTAGATGAGAGTGGACCTTTGACATATAGCTGCGGACCATATTCTATTCCAGCCATACTAGATACTGCTGCTTGTCCATCCGCCGAATAGACCAAATCTGTGTTTTCTGGAGTTCTCGATGCTGTTCCTATAAACGAACTATCCAATCTTTCTATGGTCCTTAGATATAAATTGGTATTACCACTAGATTGTGCTGGACCAGACACATAAAGATCACACCCATTACCAATTATTCGTCCAAGGACTCCGCTTGTTGTTCCACTTAAGTCTCCAGTTGCTTCAACAGTGAATACACCACTACCAGTAGTGCCTCCAAAAAATACTCCGCTACCTGCAAAATCAAATTCTTCAACAACTGGAACGCCATGATAGTGTTGTGGATATAACTTGTATGTAAACGTTTTTGTCGGCTGTGGAGATCTACGTTGATCATGTTCTGGATTATTGTCATGATTGACCCAACGTATTATTGCTGCTTGACTATTGCCGAGTCTAAAATCATATGGCTCCATGATCCCACTTTGTGGATCATTAAATTGTGCTTGACGAGGACAGGGTCTGTTGCCCTGGTTTTGATAAGTCTGTTGTAATGGACTTATGTCCCTAACATAGAACCCCGATGGCGGACGTTCTTCTAACAAGTACGCCGAAGCGTCTTCCCCATACCCGCCAATACCAACTTCCAACGTTACTAGGAGACCAGAACAAATTTCTCCAGGATTATAACTAGAAAGACCATCTATTACTGGATTATATGCAAAATTACCCAATGTTCTCTTTATATATGTTGGTAATGCATCAACAGTTGGTTTATATTCTCCTAGTGGTCTGTTGTATGTGTGAACCACATGATACATGTCGTATAATTCATCATTAGTAAATTTGTCTTCATCTGTCCACAATGCTATTTCAGACAAAGCAACATCGACATGATGATAACCACCACTCCAGTTGTTTGTTAATACATTAAATCCAACAGCATTTTCTGCATATCTATTCCATGGATCATTATAGTTATACAAAGAACTAGCAGGAGGACCGGTTGCCCCAGACCCAACAAATGTCCACGGTTGTCCATCAGCGCTAAGATACACGTCCATTCTGGCGGGTATGCCGTCTCCACTTGGAACAAATTCTGATCTAATAGCAAAAAATGTTACATTGGTTCTAGAAACATATATTTCTGGCCATTCTTGCTCCCATGTATAGTATATACCACTTACTTGCGTGTTCCACGTCCAGTCGGTACCAGTTGGTGTTCCATAATGGGAAGTACCACCCCACCACAGATCTGTACCGCTAGCTTGTGTGTAAGGAACATCTCTGACACATGTCCTGACAATTAATCCACTTTCACCTCTTGTCTCAAGCCCAACAGTATGTGCTGGTATAACACTTGCAAGATAAGCATCCCCAGGTCTAAACTCACCAAAACGATGGAACCAACCAACATTAACTTGTGCTCCACTTTCAGTTTGAATATTTTCGTAGACATCTATTTGAGACGATGCTGGTATTTGTGATCCAGACATCCAAAATGCAGCAGTTATGCTGTCACTACCTGCGAATCTGTAATCCTCTAGCTGTGTTCTTGGGCTACGGTCGTTTGCAACCAAACCTAGAACATTTTGCTGTTTGTTTATATTACCATCAAATGATGTTCCATATTGGCCAGGAGCAAATCCTTTTCCAAGCATATTATAGAATGGTAATGTTCCATCACCTGCGGTCTCTGATTCATATTGATTTCCAACACAATACTTGTGGTAAAAATAAATATCGGGAACGTACCACTCTATGTCTTGAAGTTGTTCTGTTGTTATATTACTGTCGTCATAATCATTGAGATAAAATACAGCATTTGCTTCTCTGATGATTCCAGACCCAGAATCAACAGGACTATACAATACCAAATCCAGTGATGCACTTTTGGGATCTACGACTTTTAGGAAGAGATCTTGTTGTTCTGTTGTTAACTCGCAACCATAAGCAAAGACATCAATAGATCCTGAAGATTGTATGTCTCCGTGTACAAACAATGTTGACTGACCACTTGTCTGTGTTATCCCAGATCCACTAATATAAAAATCACACTCATCGTTTGTGCTGAAAATTCCATAAACAAACAAATCGGTAGATGATGTTGATCCACCAATTCCATCTATATACAGATTAGATTCATCATTGACATTGCTGGTTATCCATAGAGGAATACTAGAATTTACAAGTCCAGCAGTTCCAGACATAAACAGTAAAATATTGTCGTTCGTTGATGCTGGTATCAGACCAAGATTATCCCAATACCCTAATATTCTAAAGTGATGAGGATTGGTGTATGTCTCGTGATAAACCTCTATGTGTGTTCCAGAAGAGACGTTGACGAATGACCTGACAATCTTCGCAGCACTATCTGAAGGTAAATCTGTTTCTCGAATCTCCCAATTTCTATCATAAGAAGAACCGATTTCTCTAACACCCATTATATTTTCGGTACCAGCATCCCAACTCTCTAAGGCAACCTCGACAATAGAACTTTGTGCTATACTTAGATCTTTTTGGTGCCAAGAAGAAGATTCTGTTGCAGTTATATCAGAAAATGTTTCGTTGTAATCGCCTGGGGGCGTAGACCAATATCCCATCAATGTAAACGAAACGTTTGACGCGGAATCTGCATATAACTGAATCGTTCCAGTATTTCCACTGGCGACAACCTCCATGGTAGCGAATCCTAAACCACCTTCTTGCTTGCCTATTGAATGATGGCGGTCTAACAAAGACCCTACTTGACGAATTCCTCCACTTTGATACACAGTAGTATCATTGGATATGACAACATCTACTACTTTATCTTCAAATTGAGAGCCTAGATCATAATTGTTCCAAGAAGCATCCCCAGTAGTTGTAAATCCAGAAGCATATTCCGTGTATGTAGCACCTTCCCAGTATCCAATTACTTGGAATTCTATGTATGATGTACTACCACCATATATCTCTATTTTACCAGCAGAATCAACCTGTACCAACATATTTAGATAGTCTTTGCCGCCACCCTCTGCTGCGTCTAGCAAAAATTTCCTATCCAGACTAGACCCAACTGATCTTACACCAACATCTTGTTCGTTCACTGCTGATGTTGACTTATTTATTGCTACAACTTCTGCAACAACTGGTAACTCATCTGTTGATGCTGGTATTCCATAACTTGTTAAATCATGTTCTTCCCACGTGTCCGCAGAATCTGCTAAAAATTTACTTGTGTAAGTTTCAATATAATGAATATAAGGATTTAGCCCATATATAAAACAATCGATGTTGCTATTATATGGAAATGGGTCTAACGACTCATTAAAATTAGTCCAATAACTTGTTAGTTGAAATAGTGGATTGTCGGGACTTATGTCTTCAGCGTATTGTTTTATTTCTCCATTGCTGTCAACGTTAACTCTCATTGTCACGCAACTATATCCATCATCATCTTCTGATTCTTCTAGATTCACAAATCTATTTAGCGATGAATCGGATGATCGCACTCCAATGTCTTGATCGTCAGTTACATCCTGACCAAGAACAAATTCTGCTACACATCCAGTTGGTACTCCAGATGCACCAACGTCTAGTGTCTGCCAACTTAACTGAGATCCTGGTTCTGGGAAATGGATATCTGCTTCAGTATAGTCTCCAGGAGGAGAACTAAAATATCCAAACAAATATGCTGCATAATCAAGATGATCTTCTGCGTACAACTCAACAGAAGCATTGTCTCCACTGGCAAGAATGAATTGTGACACACAATTGTTGCCGCCACCCTCTGCTTCACTCATGTCAAATGTCAATGACCTTGATGATCCACTTGCTCTAATACCAATAGTCCTGGATGCTGCTGTTTCAGTATTGGCAATAGTTATGTCTACTATATCACCACCATTGATACCATACTGATCTAATGCATATCCTTCCCAAGATCCATCTCCAGTAGGAGCAAATGTCTCAATTTTTTCTTCATACTGACATCCTAGCCAATACCCTAGAATGGTAAATTCAATATCAACAAACTCTTCTGCGTAACAATCTATCTTGCTATTTCCATCAACTTGAACGTGCATGGTGGCAAAAGAATCTCCGTCTGCAGACTTAACTATCTGAATTCTTCGATCTAGAGAACCAGATGTCGCCCTAACTCCACCATACTTTTCGTAACTTGGATCTAGACATGCAATAGCAATTTCAGCAACTGCACCAGATGGAACACCAAAAGACAACAAGCTTTGCTCAGTCCAAGTAGCATCGGCAGCAATTTGCCAACTATTGATACATTCTGTATAAAAACATTGGGCCATTAATTTACCACCTAGGCTCTAACATTCTCAAAAGTGTTTGCTGTCTCAGAATTACCTGAAGAACGAGCCAATTGTTGTAAAACAGCATTTATTTCTGCCTTAGCTACTCTTGTCGCAACTTGTTCAAATTCTGCAGTAAACTCATTTGCGGCAGCAGAAACTCCTTCTACGTTAACTTTAATCTCAGTTACAGCATTTAAATCTACACCAACACCATTTTCTATTGCTCCAGCAAATTTGTTCATATCATCACTTAATCCAGCTATGCTTTCCTGCGTCTTATTTGACACTTCGCTATTAGAACTAATAGCAGCAGTATTTTCTTCAAGCCCAACAACCTCCATTGAAGATTCTTGTTTCGCAGCAGCCAATTCAGCTTCTTGCTGTGTTTGAACATCTACAGCTTGAACAATAGCATCCACACGTTCGCCTAAATTACTTATCGCATCTGTGTTAACAGACATAGCCTCTCTAATACCGCCACCATCTTCAGCACCACTAGCTATGTTGGCTTGTTCTCCTGAAACAGCCTCTCTCTGAATGTCGGCAATAGCCTGTAGTTGTCCAACAGATTCAGACATTTGTTGACTAGCAGACAACATATCTGTTCCACCTAACTTAATATCTAAAGATGAAGCTTTCATTTCTTCTGTTGCTCTGATAGTTGCATCTGCAGCCATTCTGTTCTCTGATGCTGCTTGAGAAATATTCGAAGCAGATATCACTAAATCATCAGTATGTTGTTCTCCAACCTGTACTGTTGGACTAACTGATGGTGTCGATAAATTCTGTAATCGCTCCTGTATTGCTGGGGTCAATTGGCCCATCAATTGCTCCGGTTGTCTGGCTACTTCAGGACGTTCTATCATAGTTCTCAGACTAGATTCTAAATCACCAATTGTTCTATTTAGGGCACCTATGTGTTCTATTTCTCTAGCCCCTGGAGCACCAGCTTGTTCCTTAAGTGATTCTGCAGCTATTCTAGCAACTTCTGATGCATCCAGACCACTCTCTTGAATCATTTTTGGGATATCATAAATAAACCCAGAAAACTCATCAAAACTTTTTGCTATTGCTTGGTTCGACGCAGCGCTCTCCGTATCACCTCTAGCCAAATTGCCGAAAACTTTTCCACTAGCTGCCTGTGATGCTGACTGTAATAAAGTTTCCATAACCTTATCTATTTCGCCACCGAACAGAGCAGATTGTAGATGTCGAGTCTCTATTCCTGATTCTCCTGTCGGAAGCGCTTCTGGAACAGATTGTCTTTCAGTATATGAACGACCCTCTGGTGTTGTTTTTGTTATCAGGGTTTTAGATCCTTGGGATAAATCTTGCTGAGTTAACGCTCTGGTAAAAGCAACAACAGCTTGTGAACTTTCAATTAATGCTTTTGCAAAAATATCTGCTGGTTCTTCAAAAACTTGGGCTATTTCGACAGCCAGATTAGATTCAATAACTTGCCTGCCACGACCAATTTGCTCAGATCTTTCTTTGGAAATTTTCTCAAGCTCTTTTGCTTCTTTGGCTGATGTAGCATCGTCAAGACCATACCCAAATTCCTTTTGTTTTTCTTGTTGTTCAGCAAATGCCTGTGGAGCCCTTCTAGCAACCTCTGCCAAAAGGGTTAGGGCAGCTTGTAATTCCAAAACTTCCCTGCCAGCATCATTTGTTGCCACAATAAGTTCTTTGCTTGCTCCTTCTCCGGATTTTCTAGCTTCTTCCTCTTGTCTTAATAAATTTCCATATGTTTGCAAACTACTTTGATATCTATCCAAAACTTCAGTTATTTTCCCGCCACTTTTAGTTAACTCTATCATGGCATCATTAGCATCTTGTAATCCCATATCAAATCCAGGCAAATCAAGATCCATATCTAAATTATTTAATGAAGTCTGCAAACTGGACAAAACAGTTTCACCAAGTTCTGCAGTACTAACATCTGTTTTTGCCAATAGTTCAGACCCCTTAAGACCAAGATTCAACTGCTTGCTCTGTGCAGTAAGCCATGTTTTATACACTTCTATTGCAGCACTATATAATGGTTTTTCTTTTCCTAGTGTAGACTCAAACGCCTCCTTAAAGACATCAGCATTCTGTATAATACCAGCACCATCGGCGAGTTGATCCCTCAATTGCTGACCAAGTTTAGCAGCAGAAGCCTTAAATGCAGCTACAGCTTCTGGAGGAAGTTTGTCTGGATATTCTTCCATAAACTTGTCGATATACACTCCCATAATATCAAATGGATCAATAGAAGGATCTTGTAATTGAGATATTAATGAGTCAGCATTAGCTTTGCTTTTAATCATAGTTTTCATAAAATCTTCTAACGCAGATCCGACTCTAGCCATATCAGTGGTGAAACCCTCAAGCTGAGGTAATTGGCTGAGATCGATCAACCCACCAATATCTCCACGACTGGCAATATTCTCCACAGCCTCAGTAGTCCAATCCGTTCCTGGTCTAGCAATACCAATGTCTTGTCCAACCATTTGACTCATTCTATCAAACATTGTTACGTTTGTTTCTATTGCTCTAGCAGCATCACCAACAGCATCACTCAACAGACCTAACTGAGAACTAATTTCTGCTGGAATATATAATGTTTTAAAATCTTCTGAAGCTTTTTCTATTGCATTTGCCAACACACTAATTTTTGCGTCAAGCTGTATTTTCTCTACACTTGCAGCAATTTTTTCTAGTCCACCAAGATGTGTTATCATCACTCTGCGTAATTGCTCAGCAGCCTGAATATTTCCACCAAGAGACTCGGACAACATCTTGTCTAATCCAGCTTCAACACCGCCTGCTCCAAATTGTTCAACAGCAGAACTAATAATGTTGTTTAAAGCTTCTGGATTATTTCCTATTATCGTATCAAGTATTTCCCTGGCTTTGTTGTCATCAATTGTGACCAGACCTTCGCCAGACAGCAAATTGGCTATTCTGCTGGGTGTACTTGCCAAGAAATCATACCAGTCATCTTCGTAAGCGTTGGCGGCTTCTTGGAGACCTGCTAACCCTTCTGTTCCTAAAACGCTTAATGCTTCTTGTAGTCCCTGTGTGTCTCCAGACTCAATTGGTCCAATCTGTAATTCTGATATTTTTTGTGCAGCGGCATCGATTGCCTTTTGCATATCCATTTCAGCAGCTTGATTGGCTGCATATGACAATGCCCCCAAAGCCAAGGCGGCACCAGCAACAGCACCACCAAATGGTCCAAGAGCTGCGAACGCACCAGCTATACTTTTACCAGAAAATGCAGATACTGCTATCGCCAAAATGGAGGCAGCTTGAACTGCTTGTGCAGCGAAAACACCCGCTGAGTTTCCTGCTTTTTCGAAAGCTTCAGATGCTTTGTTTGCTCCCAAAGCTAATGCTGCAGCACCCGCAATTTGAGTTAATGGTGCAGCAGCGGCAGATTTTAGCCCACCAGCAACACGAGCACCAACACCACCAGCAGCAGCTTGACCAGCAGTTAAACCAACCCCACCGGCTAAACGACTTTTCACTCGATCCCGAGCAGTTACTCCAGCAGCCCCTCCAGCACCATCAGCAATACCTTTCAAACCTTTAGCTGCAGTAGATAAGCCGCCCCCCAATGTTTGACCAACTTTGTTCATGAAAGACAATGCTTTTCCTGCATTGGTTATTGAGACTGTTAACAACTTAAACGCACCAGCAAAACCAACTATATATGTTAGTGCTGGTATTACTGGTTTTGCAAAATCAACCATTGCCGCAAGTGCCTTACCTGCTTCGGTTGCAAATTTTATTACTGGGACAAAAACTGGAGCAGCCAATGCTTGTATCAGCTTATTCCATTCTTGTACCATTATGTTTATCTGAGCCTGTAGGCCCTCAAGTCCTTGCTCTGCAACTTTGCCAAAAGCTCCACCAGAAGTTCCCGCTGTTTGTAGTGCATCATTAAGGATGTCTACATTACTTACCAACGCCAACAAACGGCTAATTTGGCGTCTTCCACCAAGTTTTGTGCCTATTTCAATCTTATCTTGAACACTAGTTATATCCTGAAGTGCAGCAGCTATTCTCTTCATTGCACCAACTGGATCTCCAGCTTCGATAGCTTCCCCGATATTGATGCCTTTGCCTTCCAAGAATGAAACAATCTTGGGGTCTGCTAGACGAGAAGAGATGGTTTTCATGAACGTACCAACTGTCTCGGCACTTTCACGAGTTGCTTGTCTGACTGTGGTGAATACTGCAGCAAATTCTTTAAATGTACCACCAATAGCTTCGAATGCGGCACCACCGCGTGCTGTACCCTTTGCTATATCTTCTGATGACGCAGCAAACTTGTTTGACAATGCTGTCATAACATCTAGCACTTCAGTTGTCTTTAATCCTTCTGAATTGAATTGATTAATGGCAGCAATAGTACCTTCAATTGCAGCATCCATTGTTTCGAACGAAGGAGTAAGTGGGACTTTCGATAAAGCACTAAGAGATTCTGTCAACTGGTCCCCTCTTTGTCCTGCTTGTGCCAAAACTTTTCCCACTCTAGCAAGTTCACTGGCAGATGTCCCAGTACTAGCAGCAAATTCAAGGATATTATCCCTCATGTTGCTGATTTGTCCCTCTGTCTCCCCAGTAATTTGTCTCATTTTTAGCATTGCAGAATCAAACTCGATAACAGAAGCTGTAGCTTTACCAAATGCCCCAACAACTGCAATTGGCCCAGCGGTAACAGCAAGGAATGCCGCATATCTGGTTCCAGCCAATTTCATTTTATGTCCGAATGTATCTGCGGATTTACCAGCATCCTGTAGTTTTGTGCTAGTCTTTTGTATACCTGGGACAGCTTTGCTGCTAGCAGCACTCATCTGTTGTGTGGCCTTTGTTGTTTTATTGATGGCAATAGCGCTGGTTGTTGCAGAAGCAGCTAACGCTTTTGTTGCTGTTGCCATAGCATTTGTACCACCTACGGCACCACCCCCACCTGCTCCACCAACACCAGCCTGAAGGGTTCCCTGTGTTTTATTAAGAGCAGTCTCGACCTTTTTAAGCCCAAGAATGTCCTTAATTCTTAAATTAACATCAAGTACAAATGCCACCTATACCACTCCCCTAACCATTCTTCACTTTCTTTGTCTTTTGGCTTCTTTTGGATGTAGCCCTTTTGCGGGTTTTCTTTTTCTTTCCTATGTCACATATTACAACTTCATTGCCAGTTTCATCATCTATAAATGGTTTTGATTGTTCTACCAACAGATTGCCATGATCGTCTACTGGTCTCCCAAACGTATCGATAAGGTTGCCTTCCCTATCAATATATCTTCCATCCTTGTTTATTAGGCGTCCATCTCTATCAACAGTTTCCCCCCGTTGATTCGTATACTTGCCATTGCTATCTATCATTCCAGCATTTTTTAACCACTGCATCTCAAACATATTTCTGTCAACATTATCCCCAAGACCATAAATCATATTTGCCAAAACTCTAGCACCTTCCATTACAGCTTCTGTGTCTTGCAGTTCAATATATTCATTGTGGTTTTTCAAAAATGGTTTTCCAGTATCGAAATATACTAAGCATTGAGTCAATAAATATTCAAAACGAAAATTTTCTGCTTGAGATTCCACTGTTATTGAATCAAATTGCAGTCTTTTCGAGTGTCTTTCCAAAATCATTTGACGTTTTTCTGCCATTTCCAAAGCGAGTAATCTTCCTTCAGACACCTTGATCCCGCCTTGTTTCAACAATAATTCGCTCGCTCGAATTTCCAGAGCTAATTTCTCCACCTCAGCAGCATCACTCAAAGTCCAAATTCCAGCCTTTAATAGATAGTCTTCTAATTCAGCCCTAAGCAATAATCTTTTGGAACTATCAGATGCTCCTTCGCGGATTAATTTTGCCATTCGCAGATTATATGCCATATTCGCATCTTGAGTCATTTTATTTCCGGGCCGAATAACAGCTAACTTTATGCTGTTTCCATCGACATCCACTGTATCAATTTTTGTTCTTTTAGGCTCCATTATTTTTTCCCTCCAAAATTCATCCTATATCCTTCAAACTTAATGCTGTGCAAATCTATCTCCATACCCAACGCCCTGGCTTGAGCATTACCTTTATCTAGAATATTTTTCCTCACCTGTTCCCACCTTATGCGATTGGCAGCTTGTTCTGGCGTTAGGTTTTCTTCCGGCATATTATGTCCCCAAATTTCTAGTCCAAATGTTGATTCAAATTCTGCCAGAGAAAAAATAAAACAAGTTCTGAATTTTTTTTCTGCTATTTCTTTGAGTCTACGTTTGGAATCTTTGTCCAAACGATCTTCTCTCCCATCATTGCGAGCCCTTCTAAGTTTTGCTAATTCTTCTTCTTTCCCAATCATGGCTATCCCCCTACCTACTATTGATACTTCGAACCTTTTTACTTTGCATATCTGATAATTGCATTTTCATTTCATTTTGACTATCGGGCATATCTTGTTCCCTTATCTTACCTTGTTCTTTCAGTAATTTTTGTCTTGCTTTTATTTTCGCCCGAGAAATTGGATCATTCATATTGTAAACACGTTTTGCCCCTTCTCTGTCTGCCATAACAAATTCTTCATTTCTGCCGGATTTATTAATATTAGATTTAATTCCACCAGAAGTTTTACCCTCTATTTTTTCACCTTGTCTTATAAACCACGAATCCAACAAATCATCATCTTCTATTATGTCTTTTGATGGTCTTTCAAAAGCATTGTATACTGAGTCATATATTGTTGACCAATATGCAAGTTCTCTTTGGTTCAAAGACCACCTAATTACTGGGCCATCAAATAAATCATTGGTCTGTTTTGCTGTTTCCCAGTACATTCTCCACTGCTGGGATCTAGCCAATTCTCTTATAATGACAACCGGAATTCTTGATTTTTGAAAAAATATCGTACATAATTCATTTATTAGTTCTTGGTCCTCGCATTTACTAAAATCATCTTCAGTTTTCCACAATCTCACATGATCTTCTGTTTCTGTTATTCGTCCGATAAGATATTGTTGTCGACAAATTTCGGCATGTGCTTCAGCACTGCCTTGTAGTAAATTATGTCTAGTATTTAATTTACTTATTAAGACGTTTTCTGCACGACGCAAAAGGGATCTGGTTTGTTCCAATTTAGTGCGATTGAAAACAAAATCAAGTATTCCTTTTCTTAATGTGTGTATGTCTTCATGTAAACCATTTATTTCCGATTCTTGTTGCTCGCTCCATTGCCCTATGGAAATCAGTGTCTCCAAAACATTTTTTTCAGAGGGCAGCCCCACAGTTATGGCACGACTTAATTCTACGTTATATAAATGTGCAGCTTTAGATTGTTCTGATTGGGTTGGGGAACGCATGAATAGTGAAATAAGTTGTCCATCAATATTACGGACAGTGGCTGGAACATATTCCCAACTAATTCTTGCTATAAGTCTTTCGATGGTAGCAGAATCCATTTAACACCTTCCCCAGTCCAATATTTATTTTTGGTACTGTCTGTCCAAACCTAATCACTATCCAAAGAATTATACACCAAACAAAAAAGACCGGGAGTTTGATCTCCCGGTCTCTATTAGATGTGTTGACTATGAAGTTTTACAGTCTTAGTCTATCATTTACTTCAGTTGGCACGTATTCAACTATTGCCAGAAGTTCTACTGGTGTGGTTACATCTCCTTCTGCTATAGCATCATGGGCTTGTGCTGATAATGTAGCTCTAAGAGATCCTCCCTTAGGAACAGCGGTATATGTCTGGTCTAGACCAACATCTACGACCGTACCTGAGTTTGATGGGGCTCTTAACAATTGCTTATCGGTACTTGCAACAATCCCAGAACAATCAGCAGTAACAACAGTGTCCCAACTTGCACTCACTGGTGCAGCAGGAGATGTGTCTACTGTGGTAGAACTTTGCAGTGCTACTGTGAGATTTGATCCACTACCATTGAATGCTGCCCCAGACACAGATACTGCTTGTACTTCAAAACCAATAACTTTAATTGGGAATGGACAACTCTTGTTGTAAAATGTTCCCGTATCAGTTACTGCAGACCCAGAAACAGCGGTTGCAGATAATGTAACATACGATTTAAACGATTTTGGTGCTGGATTGCGATTTGCACCCCAATTGTCTGTTACTAAAGTCATAATAATACCTCCATTAAATAAGGCTGAAGGGATTCCATTTCAACTGAGAAAAGAAGGCCCAACAGATTCATCTAATAGAGTTATACACAATTATTCTTTATCTTTGCCAAAGAGCAACTCAAAAATTGTTTGCTCGTCTAAATTATCCACCCCGAACTGTCGACACAAATCATCTGCTGCTGTTTCCATGTAGCATTTAAAACATAGAGTTGCTTCATCTGGTTTTCTACCTGGACAATCAATTCCAGAATATTTACCACACTTAAAACATGGAATTCCTGTTGATCTGATTTTGCCATTCATATTTTATTTCTTATACCTTTTAGGAACCTGTTTATGACCACAAACAGGACATTTTGATCCTGCTCCAACTAACTGTGCGTCACATACATCACACCAGTGAAACCCATGCCTTGGTTGTCTGGCAACGTCTCTATTCTTCTCCCAAGTTTGTCTTTTTTTCTTCTTCATTACTAAAATATCCGGTTAAACAATACGTTAAATGCTCTTTGTCTGATATTCGCAAATCACATTTTGTACACACATAAGTGAGAGATCCATCATTATTTTCTGGTTCGAAAGAATGTTTACAGTCATGTTGTTTTGACTGTTTGTCTACTATACTGAAAAAACGGCCCATTGATTCTGTTGGTTTTCTCCCAAAATTTGGCGGAAAAGACATTCCGGTATCTTGAAAAACTTTCACCATATAGCCTAGTGGAACATAATTACTAGATACAATCTTAATTCCACCAAAAACCATTGATCGACAAGGTGGTTGGTCATCAAAATATTCTTCGACCAATAATGAAAAATCTTTAGAATTTATTACTATAGAATCCAACGGTCTTCCAATATGTTTGAATTTTTCTATTGTTTTTTTTACTTCATTAATTGTCATGCTCAATTGCTCCTATAATAGAGCTAACTACCATTTCTGCTTCTTGTTTTGTAATATATCCACCTTTGCGAGCCAATCTTCTTCTGTCCAAAGATAAATCACAATTATCTTCACAATGTAAGGTTTCAACATCAATACCAAGCAACTTGTACGTATTCTGACAACAACACCCAGAAACTACCCATCCGTTCGGGAGAACAATATTTTTTAGGATTTTGGAATATTGACAGTCTAAATCCACATAAACACATTTATCTTCGTACATGTCGCCAGATAGTGTGGTGAGAATGCCTCTGGCGAAACACGCTCTAATTAGTTCTATAACCTTATTGTTTATGACATCAGTATCTACCATTATTCCATAACAAAAAGTTTCACAATAAAAACCAGCAGCATATTCCTCGACACTTAGGTAAAAATCGAAATATTCAGGATCATTGTTGTGGAATTTGTCGACAGCCTCAGATAGTGATAAAAAACATCTTTTTCTGATCTCGTTTCCATTGTTGTCTTTTATAACTTGATAACATGGTTGGTTTTCATCCATCTATTATCTCCACTTTTATTCCTCTTTTCTTTGCTTCCTCAACAATATGTTTTGTACCCTTTGATGAAGATATATTTTTGTGAAAAGCTATAAGCAAATCCGGGCCAGTATTGAGCATTTTTATGTTTCTTTTGGGTCCGGCTGATCTTCCATATTTTTTCCATGCTGCGGGAAACTCAACAACCTCAAGCCCGATATCTAGCGCAATATGTCTGCACATTAAATCAGCACCGCTACACCCGCCCTCTATTATAGTCGAATTTGAATCTAATTTTTCCAATCTTGATCTTATTGTTTTATAGTTGTTCCAATTTCTACTTCCGCAACAAATTACCTTAAACACACCAATCTCCCCAATTATTCTGCTTCTCTCGTAAAAATTATTTTTCCTTCAATTTTACATCATTAATACTTAATGGTTTATTTGCGAGATTTTTTGTCTATTGTTATAAACGTGAATCCATTTAAAAAACAAAACTAGTGTCGTATCTTCGGATACGACACTGTTACTTTTCCTACACGTGGTAGGTAAGCTATTCAACTTTGTTATTAGGAACAATAGTAAGCAATAGGTTATTTTTCTCCCAATCAACATCTGGGTTCTGAGCACTTAAAACCTCAAATGCTCTGCGAAGCATTGTGTCACTCCGACCAACTGACAACATATGTCCATTAATACTAACCGTGCAATTTTTTGTTTCATTTAATCTATTGGATAATTGTTCAACATCTTCTCTAGTAGCTGAGTTATTCTCGTTCATTTTTTCTCCATCGATCTAACGAATCATACTATAGTTGCAATTCTAGCCCAAAGTTTCCATGCTTTAATAGATATCTGTTTTTGATACTTGGTCCTGTCATATTCTATGGTAGTCCCAAAAAATTCTTCAAATAACTCCTCATAAAATACCTGAGTTTCTGTTACATCTAATACTATGCGACAATCCTGATGTCTGAAGTACACCTGTCCAATTTTTGGAATATTAGCAGAATCCAACATTCTATTTCCCTGATGGGATCAATACGTCTAAGGCTCCAACAAATTCACCTTCAAACTTTTCAGAATTGTCAAAAAATAATTCCCAACATGTATCAAAATCGCCGATACATGCAGATAAATCCCAACCATAAATATTACTCACAGAATTTTCCAACATGTCGCAACCACCACAAACCAAACAACAACACAACACTAAAAGAACCTTACACATTTTACCCCCATCCGGTGTTTTTACCACGTTTACCTACATTTGGCGGTTTTCTCATCGGAGGAAATCTACTATATGTTTCACCAGTAGTAATTTTCCACAATTCCTTCAACCACCGATCTTCTATTTCTGGCGTCCAAGCATTCGGACTTCCTATCGAATCTAAAATTTCTTGATTTGGTGGATCTGTCTTAGCTGGTTTTCTTTTTTTATTCATAGTTTAATTGTCTCCAACAATATTATACACATTTTGTTTTTTAGCTAATTCGGCAACGACCCACATGTGATACATCAATAATTTATTGTCAACATATTTTTTACTCTCAATGTGTAATGATAAAACTTGTTTGGCTTTATTCAAGGCGTCAATTTGTATGTTTAATTGTGACACATCATCTGTTGTATCCAGCACGTCGAACAAAACCAACATTAATTGGTCTACATTGTCTAAATCAACAACATTAATTTGTTGATTGTTCACATCACTATTGCATGCGTGTACGCCGCCAAATACCATCGCCACAACAACACAACAATATATCAACAACAAAATTTTTGAACTCATAAGCTGCAACTTTCACCATAATTTTCCCATATGATCGTTCTTTGACTTCTTGTTAAGCCACTAATAGCCCTAGTTAGCGCCCTCTTTCGCCCCTCTGCTTTACAAAAATTATCTTCTGTATGACAATATGCCGACCCAGAACCAACAATAATGTTGTTTATTTCAACGACAGCAGAAGTACCTCTGGTCCCATATTCGTGGTGGCGAGAAAGATGTGAAAAATGAATTTTCACTTCGTCTCCAAAACATTCAAACTTCAACATAAAAATCTCCTTAAATATATCCACATATTACCCATAATTTTATACATCTCCAGCAGAATCAATTTTTTCATCCTCGTATGGCGACATAACCCTACGGCGAAATTCTGCTTGCGCTTCCGAGAATGCAGACGACACAACAGCCATTCTTGCATAATTTCTAACCCCACCTTGCTCTGGATCACACAAAAGTTTTGCAAGACAGAAAATGACGTAGTTCAACTCCCCAGATATCTGGTCGTTATCCCTAAGGTCATTAAGTGCTTCTGCTATGTCTTTTATTGATTTATTGTATGCCGGTCGTCTTTCTTGTGGAATATATGGCATTAATTTCCCCTGTCAAAAAAATCTTTACAAAAACTATAAAATCCATATAAGGTAAATACACCAGCGACTATAAACACAAAAAACAAAAAATACAAAAATGTCAACAACATATTATTCCACAGATCGTTTGGATTCTTGTGGATTAAACACATATATAGATGCATTTTGCAAATCGCCCAAATTTTTCTTAATCATCTCGGAAACAACATCCCAGTCCAATCCTCCATTACCACACCCCAACGCTGGAATTGCAACAGAAATATGGAAATCCCCCTTTTTCTCAAGAAATGATCTTAATGCCTTAAGTCCATCTGAAATGTACAAGTATTTCGAAGGATTTCTCCAATGATCCTTGGTCGGAAAATTCACAATAAGAATGTTATCTTCATCATTAAAATAATTCCACAAAACTCCCGGAAATATTTTCCCATTAGAGCATTCGCGTCTATATTCTCTATACATCTTGGGATATTTTTGTTTAAATCTTGCAGCAACACCGCATCCCATGACGCCAACACAATTGATTGTATTAACCAGGATGTCAGCCCCAACACCAAACATATCACCAGACATAAACTTTAACATAAACTATTTACCCCCACCTTTTCGATCATTACCTCGTCTTCCTGGTCTACCCGGCTTTGAAGTCCCCTTTCGTCTTCGTGGTGTGGGAACTCCCTGATTGTTTTTCTTCGGACCATTTCCATCTGGACCAGTTCCATCTTTCCCTGGCATAATATTTCCTTTCAACTTTTGTTTAAATATCTGTTGCCTACTATCTTCAACTGAACTCTTCCAATGTTTCTGTCTGTTCGTTCATGAATCGGTTTAATCACGACACCCTCCCTGTGATGATCTGCTTTTGGACAGATGCTGTCCTCTTCAGCCAACATTAACATTTTTTCTTTATCAAATGGACCTCTATATACCAATGGTACCCATGGTAATCCAGAACCAATCCTGCGAGCTTCATCATAGTCGAGCCATTTATCACCACTCAATATATCAAATGCAGCAAAGAAAATTTCTCCATTTTTGGCCCCGTATTTCAAATTTTGCACTTGACCATATACTTCCCCATAAACAGTCATGTTTTGATGATGTCTTAACCATGCTTCTAGTGCTGGAGTCCAACTTAATGCTTTCCACCACAAATTATTTTCATCTTCTTTTTTCCAAAATTTTCTTGATCCACAATATATCTCATCATCGACACAAACAAACCTAGCATTAGCTCCATGAATTTTTTCAGTAGCGACAATCTCTTCCCCTTCAACAAATCTGTCTGAATATTTCCTAAAATTCATGACATCATATACCGGGTGGAACCCTGGAGGTGGGGTTGCTCCATCACCACCAGTTTTAAAGCACGCCCTCATTTGTGGCTCATAATGGGTTACTCCCAAATCTTCCATTACATCATCACCGACCACTGCATCTATTGGTGCTTGAACAAGTAGTCCAGTTGACCATTCACCCCTGAGGCGTCTTGCTTTAATTCTACGATGACCACCAAGAAATTTAAACATTGGAGTGTCTGGGACGACACTGTCTGGTGGAATATAAACTGCCAAGTCTCCATCATTCCAGTCTGATGTTCTAACAACACACTGAAAATCTCCGACATGAACGATACTAAGAGCGTCGGCGTTGGGATGCTTCAAAAGCTTAATTTTTACGACATCACATGTGTGTTCATTCACGAGGAGTATCTCCGTATAAAAACCACTCTTGTTCTTCGGCACTCATTTCTTCAATTCCCAAAGTCCCTTTTGCGTTTTGGATTAATACTTCATCGCTAGGCAATTGACATCCAACATCTCTCAAAAACGGGATTAGCGGATAAATTGCCATATCCATTCCATTAAAACCTTGTTCACCAATTTCGAGGAAAAGTGTGTGCATAGCCGGATTATTTACTAGTTCTGTAACAGCCTTGATAGCCCCGGTTTTGATATCGGGGGCATCTTTAATTGTCCTAAATGTTCCACTTACGAAATAAAATTTAGCCATAATTTACTCCAAATCTCCAGCATTACCTCTTCTTCGTCTCTGTATTCCATCAAATCCTGGTTTATCGTCTACAAATATTTCTGGGACACGAATTCCAGTCGTTTTTGTTGTATGTTCAATATGGTTTAACAAAAATTCCATTATTTCACAAATATCATTTATGTTCCGCATTAACTCACTGATGTCTCCGCTGAACACATCCCTTTTAATATATCCACACAATTTTCTGGCTTCTTGAATATTCATTTATTTCTCCAACTCAACAATATCTGATGTTGATCTGAATTTATTGTCGTAGTCTAATCCACATCCAATAACAAACTTATCTGGTATGTCGAATCCAACAAAATTCACCTCCGACTCTTCAACAGTTCTGGATGATTTCGGTTTTCTCAACAACGTTGCAATAGCCAAACTATTCAAATTAAATCCACCCAACTGTTGTTTTATAAACTCAATAGTTGTCCCAGTATCAAGAATATCATCTACCAACAGAACATCAGCGCCTTCGAGACAAACATTTTGGCCATGGACCATTACAGGAGTCTGATGTGTTGTACTTTTCCCAGGATATGTAGACACTCTGATAAAATCAAGCGTTGTCTCCGTTTTCATCTTTCTGACTAAATCTGCCATAAAAAAAATAGCACCAGTCAATACTCCCAAAACAACAACTGGTTTTTCAACATCAGAATAATGCTTATCTATTTCTCTCGCCATGGACAGAATTCTATCTTTGATTTGTTGTTCTGTTATAAGTGTCTTCATCAATTCCACCAAATAAATCAATTTGTGATGATCAACTACTTATACGTGAAACCACGCTGGTTGTTGCAAAATAAACCACAACAACCACCATCCACAAATAAATAAACATGCCAACAATCCAAAAATGGTCGTCAGATATATATATTTTTTATTTTGTCCACAAAGAACAATTCCGTTGCAAATACAGGATACTAAAACAATAGTGAGTTTAAACACAACCAACCCATCCGTCCCGTAATTGTCCAAAAAATATAGTGCTATTGGGTTAGCTTCTTCAAAATTTTTGAATGTTCTTGCGGAATAAATTGTAACAAAAAGATCAAACGAAAAAACCACAAAAATTATCGCAGGTAAAATTGTGTACCAATATTTTTTCATAAAAAAGACGGGGGCTTTTTAGGCCCCCGATCACTAAGGTAGCGAACGACGCGCAAGGATGACGTAACTAAATATCGACGCCTGCTCAACACTTTCGTCCAAAAACATTATACACATAATGAAACTTTTTGCACCAAATTTAAAAACAAAACATTAACCGTCACCAGCTATATCCAAAAACTTCTCTGGAGACATCAGTTTAAGCCCCATATCGCGTGCTTTGACTGCTTTTGACGACATACTGTCGGGGTCTGCAATAACCAATATCGTCGTTTTGCTGCTAATTGAGCTACAAACCTCAGCCCCACACGTCTCGGCAATTGCACTCATTTTTGACCTTGGGTGGGGAGATTTTCCAGTAAAACAAATTGTTTCTCCATCAAATACATTTGTAATTTTTGAATCACAATTATCTGAGATTGACATGTAACTGGCCAATTCTAGAACTTCATCTTTATTCTCGGCCAGCCATTCACAAAATGCCCGAGAACGAACATCCCCAATACCATTGAGTTTGACGATATCTTCTGGGGTAAGGTCAAACAAATCATCAAGTTTAACAATATTTAAATTGTTACACAATACAGAGGCCAAAGACCTTCCAATTCCCTTGATACATATTGAGCCAATAAAATCAGATATTGATACTCTCTTTGATTGTTCTAGTGAGTCAATAATTTTTGCAGCCCTTTTGGTACCCAATACTCCATTTTTCATTTTGGCTGAAGCCCACTCATCCTCTGTTGTTTTATACAAACCAACAAGAGATTTGATGTTAGCTCCAACAATAGCGCCTTGTCCAAGATTAAGAATATTCCTTTTACGTATCCATGTCATAATTCTGCCCAAAGATTTCCCAGAACATGTGGTGTTCTCACACACCATTTTGGCACCATCTGGATAAACATCAAAACCACATTCTGGACACTTGTCCGGACACACTATTGGTCTTCTTTTTTGCCCGTTTCTAATTTTTTGCGACACTTTTGGAATAACATCTCCAGCCCTAATAATTTCAACTATATCTCCGATAGCTATTTGCAATCTATCTATTTCGTCTACATTACACAAAAGAGCACTCCGAATAACTGTGCCACCAACACCGACTGGAGCTACTTTTCCAACGGGCGTTAACGCCCCAGTTTGCCCGACCTGCCATGTGACGTCTAGCAAAACAGTTTCCCCGCCACGAGGCTTAAATTTGTATGCTACTTGACCTTTTGGTCTACCATTTTTGCTACCGAGTTTCGCCGATTTAACTCTATCATCCATCTTTAAAACAATACCATCTATTTCATATTGCAAATTATCTCTTCTTGAATATTCTGTATCGCACCATGATTTTATTTGGTGTATTCTGCTACCACCAATATAATCGTATTTTGCAACTATGTATTTGGGTATGTTGAACCATCTTGCAAGACAATCAAGGATGGTGTAGTCAGAATCAAATCTATTCCCCTGCGATGCTTTTGGCTCAATAATAGCATCAAAAGCATAAAATTGCAGGTATTTAGCGTTTTTACCATCGTGTCTCCTTAATGTTCCAGCCACAGAATTTCTTGGATTTGCATCCCCTTTAAAATGTGTTTGCCAATCGCATTTATGTATTAAGCACTCACAACGAACAGAGGAAATACCAGTGTCTATTGTCAGTGGAATATTGCCTGACTTTAAAACATTTCTTGTCACATCTTCTCCAAATTCCCCATCACCACGAGTAATAGCCTGAACAAATCGTCCTTTTTCATATTTAAGCTCAATAGACGCCCCATCCAACTTGTGTGTCATGCAAATATCACACTTTTCCGGGAAAACAGACTCAACCCATGCTTCAAGTTCTTGATAATTATTTGCATTATCTAAACTACCCATAGGAATATTGTGCTGTACTTTATTTGTTCCTGGAACTGGAGCGCCTATTCTCTTAAGAAACGCATTATTCGGATCGTTTTTTCTTAATTTAATAACAGCAAAATCAAACTCTTCATCAGTCATTGTTGGTGTGCCATTATAATATGCATAACTTGCTTCTTCTAGCCTACGTATATCCATTAATATCATCTCCAACAAATAGATTTTTCATCTATTGGTTGTACATAAAATTGACAATATTGTTCCATAAAAAATCGGGATGGTCCTAAAACCATCCCGATTCATCCATCTGAAATTAAACTGCAAATTCTAAGTAGCTAAGCCTGCTGGATCTGCAACGTGCGTTACCTTTAGGCTGTTAAAATTAGAATAGTTATATGATACTGTCACGTTACCACCTCCAGCATCACCACCGCCATAGCTAACCGAAGCAAGCTTATTTTTTGGTCCAAGATTAATTCTTGTACCCTCTTCTACCCAGACAAAAATCTTCTGGTTTGTAAGATTACTCCCACCTACTGGGTCTGCCAAAGCATCAATCAGATCACCCTCCGAAGAGGTTGTATCAATGACGCAGGTGACTTCAGTTGGGAACGAAACAAACCTGTGGTATGGTCCCCTACGTCCTAGTTCGAACAACTCTTCTCTGCCGAGATCGCTGGATATTGTAACTGTTTGAATGTGAGCATTATATGAATCACCAGTTTGTGTATTGTGGCCGTTGCTATCTATTCCATCTATTTCTGTTGGCCAAAGACTTCCACTTACACCAGTAATATCTCCAGCAGCATCCATGGAACATCCCGTACCCATTAGGATGTTTTCTCTTTGTGCAACTCCTCCAGATGCGGCTAATGACAGCGGTTCGTCGGAGCCATCAAATGCAGACGGGGCAAAGTGGGTAAGACCACTCGCGACCCACTCCTTGTTGTTGCCGACTAAGGTAACATCTTCAGTAGAACTGCCTTCAACCTGTAGAGTATATGTTAAAGCAGAAACATACATACCAGACATACCGACAGACTGAAGTGGTGTTCCAGAAGCATTGTCGAATGTATCTGGATAAATATTGAGAGCCGCAAAGCAGCGTTCGTTTGAACGGCCAACCAAGGTCGCCGACGTAGCACCAGGAGTCGCTAGATGGTACAGTAGCGGGTAACCATCCAACACCTTCTGGGCCGTCAACTCAATATCTGGAATACCTTCAATATTCTCGTAAAGCTCCAACTGACCAAGCTCGAACACCTGCGAAAGATTGAACGTAGTATTCAAACCCACACTCTGCACACCATGTGCAGTCCGAAATCCAGACGGTTCGTATAGGCTCGTAGCACCGGAACCAGTCACGTCATGCTCGGCAAACCCAACAGCTTGAATCGCATAAAAAATTCTATTATTTGTTGCCACAGATCACTCCCCCTTTCATTAGAAGCTATCCTACCATTATATTGATTATACACCACAAATTTTTAAATTGAACCAAAGTCTATTTCTATCTCCCACACAACCCTAGCTCTAAAAATTTGAGAATTTAGTGAATTTATTACGTGTGGGTTACTATCTATTACCCTAAGACGTTTCCAAGGATGGTCTGAGACCATTTTATTCCAGTTGGTCACCCCAGACACCAAATCCCCATATCCGTCGAACGGGAATGTCACGCTATTTAAATCTGCCATCCAGAAAGTGCTTCTGCTCTGATAATCTAACCAATCCATAAGCAAATTTCTATCCGATGGATTGTCGGCAAATACGTGAAAAGTCAAATATCTTGTTTTTATTTGTCCACCGCCCAATTGCCACCCGCGCTGTGTTCCCCTATTCAACTCCAAAAATATACTTGGCAACCATACTTGATTTTCTCTGGTAGGTACGCCAGACGTCGAAGAGTCGGTTAAAAACTCGGTTGCGGCATTTAACATCAAAGTTCTAAATTCTATGTGGTCTGCAAAACCCACAAAGACAGATCTGCTGGTAAATTCTGCTCTGATATCATCATTCGTGCTTTTGGCTTCATCGAAAATTATTCTACCGTTGCTGTAATCAACATGATGGGCATTAATCCCAACCTCTGTGGTTGGATAAAAATCACCATTTATATACACACCAGAAACACGAAATGGATCAACAGATCCACTGGCTGATAATGCTGCACCACTTTCCCAGACCCACTCTCTTCCTACTCCCTCCCAAACACAGCCATCTCCGTATCTTTCATCTTTTACTGGATGTAGCTTAGATTCATCATCATCATAAAAACTAGATGAATCATATTCATATATACCATATGCTCCATTGTTTAATAAACCCCAATCGATGAACCACTTTAAATTGTACAATAATTGGTCTGTTAGTTCGTATCCACCGAAACCACCATCATTTGTTCCTTTAAAATCTAACGCACACATGTCTATCCTACCTTTTCCATTAATATTGTGGCAGCATCTGTTAAAACATTTGGCTGGCTAAGAGCATATTCTATAAAATTCTGACCAGCATTACCTGAAATAATTTCAGGTAAAACATATCCACCACCACCCCCAAGAGCTTCTAGAGCAACCATAATCGCCCTTCCACTCCTGGAACTATGTTGAATACGAACATCAAATTGAGAATCTTCCCCCTTAAATACAATATCATATGCAGCTTGTCCTACGTCTATCGTCGGATCTACAAGCATCCACTTTACCACCGGAATAACAATATTTGATTGAGACGAAACATAACTAGCACCAGGAAGACCAAAATATTCGCTCCAATTTTTATCTACTGCTTTTATTGTAACAGAAACAGAATT
>Ga0180433_10000611_pt1 | contig 61141 bp, 50 predicted proteins | sample SS_ome_8_FD_132980 | JGI IMG/M metagenome (GOLD analysis project Ga0180433, IMG submission 132980) | Hypersaline lake sediment archaeal communities from the Salton Sea, California, USA - SS_1_D_1 metaG | ecosystem: Environmental > Aquatic > Non-marine Saline and Alkaline > Hypersaline >... | reverse complement strand
GGCTTCCATAGCTTCTCCAGTTTTTTGTTTATTAAATCTTTCTGGAGATTATCCTACGGAAGCCACTTTTTTACAAATTTCAAAGATCATAACCAAAGCTTTAAAGGTCACAACTTAGGTTATATATATCAATAATACTAAAAAATAAAAGTTTTTTCAATTGACAATTAGATAAACTTTGCAAATAGAAACAACTGCTTTATGAGAATATGCAGGCTATCTGGCTACCTTTGCAAATCCTATTCCCCCCGTGATATAAAAAAATATCACACCCCACTCATAGACAAACAGCCCTTTACTATTTTGACGATATTATTAGAATATATATAGTTAAAACAGGGCATCCCAAACAACATTGACAAAAATAAGTTTTCTATTAGAATAGTTACTATAGAAAGTAATTATTAAAGAGGAATATAATAAGATGAAACGAAGAATTGCCACAACTACCAATCACATTCCTAAAACAGGCCTTTTGGGGGTACAGACCCCCTATAATCGCACAACACACATAGAGTCTTACTATGATGAGTTTAAAAATCTCATAAAATCAAATGAGATGGAACCTGATATTGAAATGTATATACGCCTAAGAGACATCCATCCCTCCTACTTTTTTACAAGAGGTAAATTAGATGAAATAAAGGAATTTTGTAAAAAAAACGAAATAGAGAAACTTATTATCTCAGAAACGCTTACTTCATTGCAAGAGCGCAACCTAAAAGAATACCTTGATTGCGAAATTTCAGACAGAACACAACTCATATTAGAAATATTTGAGAAACACGCCCACTCCTGTGAAGGAAAAACACAAGTTGAAATCGCGATGCTCAAACATCAAAAAACACGCTTAGCAGGAAAAGGCGTCCATATGTCTCAACAAAGTGGTATAGTCGGAAAAATGGGTGGAGCTGGTGAAACAGCTAAAGAACGCGAAACAAGAGAAATAAATAGAAAAATTGTCTCTCTCAAAAGAAAATTAGAAAAAATACAAAAAATACGAGAAACCCAAAGACAAAATAGATTCAGAAGCAATGTCCCGCAAATATGTCTTATCGGGTATACAAACGCTGGAAAATCCACAATATTAAACCTCCTTACCAAAAGCGCGGTACTTGCCGAAAATAAACTCTTTGCCACTCTTGATACAACAACAAGAGAGCTATATATCAGAGGGAAAAAAAAGGGAATATTGTCTGATTCCGTCGGATTTATTCAACAACTTCCCCACCATTTAATAGAGGCCTTTAAATCAACACTCGACGAATTGCGATACGCCGATCTGCTCTTACACGTTATAGATGTTTCTGACCCAAATTGGGAGTCACACATCAAAGTTGTCCATGAAATCTTAGAGGAATTGGACATACATAAGGAGATTTTATATATTTTCAATAAAGCAGATAAAGTAGACGACATCGAAGCCGTAAAGATTTTGATAGAAAAATATCAACCCAACACGTTAATATGTGCAAAATCTAAAAGCGAGATAAAAGAACTTGTTGATTATCTTTCAACATGGAAACGTAAAGAAGATTAATTGTATATACAAAGTTTTATATTATATACGAAGGAAAACAAACATGAAAAAAACCATAATACTTATATGTCTCTTTTATATTTCTTTTTCTATGCAAGCTATGGAATGGCAAGCAGATGAAGACTGTAATTCCGAAATTGATTACATATACCCAGAAGGATCCCCAACAAAAAGCAACCTTATAATGACTTTAAAAGACATAAAAAACATCATATCAAGAAACTACACAACAACAATGCCAACCCATTTTATACAAAAATTAAGAGATAAATGGAAAGACAGTACAAAAATACAAAAGCTTTTAAATACAATAGAGGAAGAAAACAACAAAAACCACCACCTAACAATACTTACCAGCCTAAAAAGAGAACACGAAAAAAAAACGTTACGCGACAAAATATTCAATAAAACATAAATCGCTCACCTTGCTTTTGGTGTAACATCTTCAACCGTTCCCGCAACCGAACATACAGGAACGGTTACAATATCCTTTGCATCTAAATTTGCTTTTTGCAAATCAATCATTCTTATTTGACGATTTTTAACCGTATGAAAATAAAAACGTTTCGCTTTGGTATCTGAAGCAGAGGTCCATTCGGTTACCTCAGAGGTTTGAGGCGATTTACCCTTTTGATTGCGAACTGCACCATCAGGAATATCAAACTGATTTAATACATGAAAAACTTTTTCCACCGTTTCATAGCCACCCTTTCCTGGAAATGCAAACTTCGCAAGCAGTGTTGCACGTACAAATCGAGCTGGTGCTGTAAAGCTTCCTGGTAACCCAAACATTCCACCCCCTTGCCCAAATCTTTGAAACGTCATACCACCCAGAAAAACAGAAGGTTTATTCCAAGGAGCAAGCCCCACATAATTTCTGACATTCGTCAGATGCCAATCAAACGTTGGTGAATTTGTAATAATACCGATAGGGTTATCATGAACTGTCAGCTTGCCCTTGATATACTCTAGCACCACACTTGCTCCAGAGGCATCTGTTACAATATAATGTAATGGGGGGACAAAACCCAATTCCTTTAAAACAACCGGAACAACCCGGGACAAAGATACTCCATCCCTCAACTCCTGCACCGTTGCAAAGTTACTTAGCAACCATACTGGAAATTCTATGGGTGATATCGTTTTATTGTTTAAACGTTTATTATAGGACTCATACTGCGCATAACCTGGAAAGTAAAAAGCTCCAACAGCCAAACCCTTTTCATTCAACCCCTCTGCCACCTGTAACGGTTTTTGTGCAAGATTTAAACCGACAAATGCATATTTCACGCTCCATTTTAACCCATTTTTCCCCGTTGGAGTCAAACCTCGATAGTTATATCCGCGAGGAACAATTATTGCATCTGAATTAAGCGGTGTACCTCCCCACTCTAATGTTCTACCAAAAACAACTGATCCATCTTTCCCTTTTAACGTTATACCAGTACACCCACCCACATTACTTGTATTAAACAACACATATAAAAGCAATAACAAAAACCGTATTAATTTTTTCATACTACTTACCTCTTGTTACAAACAAAAAATCTAAAGGACTATTATTTTAAACATATAAAATATATGGATATATATTCAAAATTTTTCGACATACAACAAAAAAAGCCCGCAACTACAATAAATAATTTAAAAAAAAGAAAAAACTCTTTTTTAATTCTTAATAAGTTTTTTCAACTTTCTATTTACAGGTTCACTATTTTGTAGTATCAAGATTGCACGTAAGAAACTAATATTTTAACTTCAAACTACAAAAGGGTAACCATGGAGCTAAAAAAGAGAATGCATCAACTAGGAACAGCAATTATTCTCTCTTCCGTCATGCTTTCACCACATATACAATCAAAAGAATCCGAAGGATGGAACTACAAACATAAGCAATCAGACAACATAATAAGCAACCAGAACACAACACCCGACATAAAAAAATCAAATCAACCAACATTTGACAAAAAACATCTTGAGCATCGAAAGCTCGATGAAGAATACCTAAAAATAGCAAAAAAGTATTCCAAGGAAAATCAAAAAGAAAAGGCAATTGAATATTATAAGAAAGCTATAGAATTTAATGCTAATAACTTATTGGCCAACTTTGATATCGGCTGCTTATTATACGCAGATGGAAAACCTAAGGAAGCAATTGAATATTATAAAAAGGCAATAGAAATCGATCCAAACTGTTCACAGGCGTACTTTAATGTGTCTCTTTGTTATATGCAAACAAAAGACGAAGAAAAAGCAATACAGTATCTTAAAACGTTATTAGAAATAAAACCTGACTATGCAAAAGCCTACAGACAATTAGGGCTCTTGTTACAAAAAAATAAAAAAGATGAAGAAGCAGTTCATTATTTAAAAAAAGCGACAAGCCTCAATGAAACATTTGATCTTCTTATTTTAACTGGAAGATCTCTTAAAAATTTAGATCGCATTGAAGAATCTATGCAATACTTCAGAAAAGCCAAAGAAAAAAATCCTGAAAATGTTTTGGCTTTATTAGAACTTGCAAACACATTAAATATCCAATGTAAAGGTCAAAAAGATTTAGAAGAAGCACTAGCTCTCTATAAAAAAGTACTGGAAAAAGATCCTAGCTTAAACTCTGTAAGATACAATATAGCATACACATTAAAACGACTCGATAGAGTAGAAGAATCACTCAAATATTATAAAGAATCGGTAAAAGCAAATCCAGAATATGCACAAGCAAGATTTAGTTTGGGACTTGCACACTTAGTACTTGGAGACTTTGACCATGGATGGCCTGAATACGAATATCGCTGGCAAGCATATAAAGAAACACCAAAAAAATATGAGATGCCTATTTGGGATGGTAGTAATCCTGCAGGAAAAACAATACTAGTTTGCGCAGAGCAAGGACTAGGTGATAGCTTCCAATTTATACGATATACACAAATTCTTAAGCGACTAGGCGCTACTGTTGTATTTGAAACACAAAAAGCATTGAAAGACGTTTTTTCTCTTTGCCCTTACATCGACAAAGTAATTCCTAGAGGAACACCGATACCAACATGTGATTACCAAATCTATCTTCTAAGCTTGCCACTCAAGTTTAAAACAACTGTCGACACAGTACCAGATCACATTCCTTATTTGAAAGCAAATCCTGAACTTGTAGACTACTGGAGAGAACAATTATCACCTGACAAAAACTTTAAAATTGGTGTTTGTTGGCAAGGAAACAGATTCTACAGAACTCAAGCATTACAGCATGCCGTCTCGGCAAAATCTATATCTCTCAAACTATTAAAACCACTTGCAGACATTCCGGGAGTAAGCCTCTACTCACTACAAAAAATGAGCGGAGAAGATCAACTCAAAGATATCGATTTTGACCTCCATGTATTTGATAAAGATTTTGATGACAGCCATGGAAGATTTATGGATACAGCTGCTGTCATTAAAAACTTAGATCTCGTGATTTCAGTTGATACCTCCATATGCCACCTTGCTGCCGCACTCGGAGCCCCTGTCTGGAACATGCTCCCTAAACCAGCAGACTGGCGTTGGTTACTCAAAACACAAAAGACTCCTTGGTATCCAAACATGAAACTCTTCAGACAAAAAAATATTGGAGACTGGGAAGGTTTGGTACAAACAGTAGCTGCAGAACTCCTGGACGTCGTAAATAAGACAAGAAAAAAAACCGAAACAAAAACAACCACAAAAGCTCAACCAAAACAACCAAAAAGTACACCGGCAAAAAACAATGATCCAATTGTATTCTACGACGTTAAAGACATGGTATTTGAAGATATGCTCGATAAGATAATTGTATTAAATATAAAATATGAACAGAACAAAGATGCTAAACTGCTCGATGAAATTCAAAAAGTAGAAGATGCTCTCGAACACATGAGCTCTGTCTACAAAACAAACCATGACCGACAAGAATTAGATCAATTAGCAGACAAACTCTGTTCTGCAAACAGAGAGCTTCTAGAAATAGAAAAACAAACTGATAACCTTGATGACAAATCCATGTTTAACCCTATATTTATAGAATCAACAAAAAAAGCTCAATATATTCACAATCTAAAAAAACATATTAAGGAGCAAATTAAAAATCTGGTAGACCCTCGGTAAATTGTTTACATTGGCCTTATTGGAGCTTGGTAATTGCCGAGCTCCCATAAGGCCCAACATTTAAGAAATGGATGTAAAATTATGTTCAAACAAAAACAAGAGCTATTACTACTCCTTGTACTCATGATTGCCGCACCTGGTAACGCAAAGAAAACAAGCCCCATATACAAATATCAAAGCATTTTATCGCAAGAACCATTTAATCAAGTTATTTTATTTATGCTTGCAACTGAATACCTAAAAAGCAACTTTACAGAAGAAGCAATCGTCGAATATAAAAAAATTCTCAACCGAAACCCGCAAAATACCAAAGCCCTCTTTAACCTAGGAGTAGCATATATAAAATGGAACAATGATGTAGAAACGGCGTATGATTGTTTTCAAAAAGTTCTTGAAATATCTCCCACTCATACAAAAGCTATGGCCCAAATAGCCCATATATTAGAAAAACAAAAGAAGCTCTCTAAAGCTATAACAACCTATAAAAAAATTATACAAATAACTCCAAATAACGCCAATGCTTATAAAATCGTCGGCACTTTATTAAAAAAACAAGAATTATGCCAGGAGGCAATACCATATCTTACAAAAGCATCTGAACTTGCCCCACAAGATAGAATGCTTCTATTTACATTAGGCAATACCTATCTAATGATGGGAGAAGCAGAAAAGGCCATACAAGAATTTAAAAAAATATTGGCATATGATCCTAGAAGCTATGTTGCTAAACATAACATCGGCTACGCCTTAAAATCAGCAGGACTTGTCAATGAAGCCATCAAATATTACAAAGAGGCCACAGAAATTAACCCTGCCTATGAAGCATCTATTTATGCCATGGCACTTGCCCATCTTTACAAGGGTGACTTTAAAGAAGGATGGAAGCAATACGAATGGAGACTTAAAAAAGAAAAAAGAAATGCTGAAAAGTTACGGCAATGGATTAAAAAAAACAATGTAAGAGGGAAAAAAATATACCTTTTACCAGAAGGTGGCATAGGAGACACTATTCAATTTTTCAGATATGTAGAAGTTTTACAACAAATGGGTGCTGACTTAATAATTTCTGTTCAAAAACCATTAATACCCCTTTTATCTAATTGCCCTTACATTGATAGAAAATTATTATGTTCAAAAAGGGATCATGTTCCTCTTTCTTATCAGGATATGGCAAGTATCATGAGCTTACCTGCAATATTTGAATCAGAAGAAAAAGACATACCTATAAACATCCCTTATATTTTTCCAGACAAAAAACTTATAGAAAAATGGTGTCATTATTTCGAAAATAATAAGAACTTTAAAATAGGAATCTGCTGGGAAGCAGACGTAAAAAACGACGTTTCCCGTTTACCTGTTGCCAGAAGAAGCATTCCGTTAGCAAAGCTACAACGTCTTGCGGCATTACCACATGTACAATTTTATAGTTTACAAAAAAGTTCTGGAGCATCACAAGTTGAAAACTTACCTCAACACTTTGTTGTACAGACATTTGGCCCTAACTTTGATGGAAAAAGTGGACCATTTATGGATACCGCCGCAATAATGACCCAATTAGATTTAATACTAACCGTTGACACGTCAATCGCCCACCTTGCAGGAGCACTAGGGAGGCCCGTCTGGGTAATGCTTCCCCTTAATACTGATTGGAGATGGATTGTAAATCGCAAAACATCTCCATGGTATCCAACAATGAAAGTTTTCAAACAAGAAAAACCTTTTGACTGGGACGGTGTTGTTATGAATATATTTGAGGAGTTAGAAAATATCTTAAACGAATAAAAAGCTTGCATTTTTAATTTGACAATATAAGCAACAAATATTACGTTTTTTCAACTAACAAGAATCATTGAAACATAAACAATTAGGAGATTTTATTAATGATACAAATAAAAATAAGAATATTACATTTGCAAACCATTAAAAAACTGCAACCTAACGACTAAAGGAGAAACCAATGAAAACATACAATACAACAATAAAATATATTATCCCTGCTATTGCACTCGCTATCCTTTTTCCAATAACTTATATCATACGAAAACAGTTCATACAAAGTAGTGCAAAACGATCACAAAAAGCTGAAAATGTATTAAACATAGGATACCTAAAAGACAAGCTGTTTGAAGGTGCAACTCTTGATAAAAAAGGAAAATTTAAACAAGCAACAAAACTCTATCGATCAATGCTAAAATATGAAAAGGCCTTTTCTCTTATTCATACAAACCTAGCAAAAACATTAACCAAAAGTAAAAACTACAAAGAAGCCGAAACTCATATAAGAAGAGCCCTTGCTCTTGTACCTGGTGATACGGCAAACCAAATTTTCCTAGGCATCATCCTAAGAAATGTAAATAAATTATCTGAATCGGTTGATGTTCTAAAAAAAGTTATTTTAAAACAACCAAATCATTATGATACAAATTTAGAATTAAGCAGAGCCTACTATGAATTGCGAATGTATGAAGCCGCCCTTAAATATGGACTAAAAGCTGATCGCCTAAAACCAAAAAATATTTATGCACTGTTAAATGTCGCTTATATTTATAACCAAAAAGGTGAACTTGATAAAGCAATTGATACCTATAAAAAAGTTATTGAGATAAAACCTAACCTAGCAAATGCACAATATAATATGGGATATTCATTAAAAATTAAAGGTGAAATGAAAACAGCGCTACAATATATATCAAAAGCCATTGAGCTACAACCGGATTACCTTGACGCCCATATAGCAAGATCACAATCAAATATATCTTTAGGAAATTTTGAAAAAGGTTGGGACGAATACGAATGGAGATGGGGCCTATTTGGGATAGACCACAAACAATATAGAAACTCCATGTGGGATGGCTCTGACATAAAAGGAAAAACCATTCTTCTGCGCACAGAACAAGGACTTGGAGATACGCTTCAATTCGTACGATATGCCAAGATTCTAAAAGAAATGGGCGCTAAAGTCATTTGCAAAGTACAAAAACCTTTAGTTACCTTACTTTCATCATGCCCATTTATAGACAAAGTAGTCGCCGCACTTGACGATACAGAAAAACATGATAGCCATGCACAATTAATGAGTCTACCCCGCATTTTAAAAACACTACCGAATACAATTCCAGCTGAAATTCCATACCTATATGCGAAGCCCGAGCTCGTAAAAAAATGGCAAAATAAACTTGAAAAGGATAAAAACTTTAAAGTTGGACTTTGCTGGCATGTTGATCCTATCCATGAAAAAACAAAATCTCCATGGTCACTTCGTTCAATATCATTGGATCAATTCAAACCACTTTCTACCGTTAAAGGCGTTACCTTCTACAGTTTGCAAAAATTCAAAGATTATGAAAAGGATGCAAAAACACCCCATGGTTTACCCGTAACATTCTTTGGACCAGACTTTGATGAGAAACATGGTGCATTTATGGATAGTGCTGCTATTATCAAGAATTTAGACCTTGTTATAACAGTAGATACTTGCATTGCACACCTTGCAGGGGCATTAGGAAAACCAGTTTGGATGTTCCTTCCGGTTGCTCCCGATTGCCGTTGGCATCTGGACCGTAGTGATACATCATGGTATCCAACTATGAAATTGTTTAGACAAAAAAAACCACAAGATTGGAACCATCCAATAAAAATGGTTGCAACAGAACTACAAAGCTTAGCAAATAAAAGAAAAATAAGTTAAAGAATAAAAAAGCCCCATATTTTTATGGGGCTTTTATTTTTTTAAAAACCCTTTAAACAAATGTGATGCTCATGAAACCAAATAAAAAAATAATATCTCTGTTATTCTGCTTGAGTGTAATACAATATCTCGACACTTATTGTATCAACCAGGAAGCACAAAAAAATGATACGTTTTATGTACAACAAGCTCATTTACTTATAAAAAATAATAAGTTCACATCTGCATTAGAATACTGCAAAAAAGCATTAACCTTTAATCCAAAAAATATTAACGCTATCTGCCTTATGGGATATGTTTTACATGAACAAGGAAATATTGATGCAGCCATTGAGCAATACCTCAAGGCAATCGAACTTAATAAAAACAACCCTAATATCTGCAAAAATGCGGCACTTTTATTTAGAGAAAAAGAAATGCCCGAAGAGGCACTTCACTTATATCAACAAGCATTAAGTATTAATCCAAAAGATAGTGTTACGCAATGCTGCTTGGGTGAAACATATCTTACCTTAGGCGATTTTAAAAATGGTTTTTTTTATATGAACAAAGGACGACAAGATCATTATACCTTTGAAAAACCGTTGACTAGTATTTCAGAAATACCGGGAAACCGTATTTTTATTCCAAAAAACTGGGGGCTTGGAGACATGATCCAATTCATACGATTTGCAAAACTTATACAAGATAAGGGTGGTACCGTTATCGTACAATGCCAAAAGACGCTAGAACCGATTCTTTCTTTGTGTCCCCATATCGACCAAGTAACTACAGAACGGCCAAGCTCACAGGCATACGACAAACAAATTCCCATTTGGAGACTACCACAATTATTTAATACAACACTTGATACTATTCCCAATACACCATACCTACATGCTCATCCTGCACTCACCTACAAATGGAGAAAAAAGATAAAAGATACTAAGGGACTTAAAATAGGCCTCTGTTGGCAAGGAAGTGGCCTATTACACTACAAGGACATCGCACTAGAAAAGTTTGCTCTTCTTGCAAATATTCCCGGAGTTTCATTGTATAGTTTACAAAAAGGAAAAGGTTGTTCCCAACTTAAAAATGTACCATTTATAGTACATGACTTTGGAGAGGAGTTTGATACAACAAATGGACCCTTCATGGATACAGCTGCCATAATGAAACATATGGATTTAATTATTACTGTCGACACATCACTTGCACATTTGGCTGGTGCATTAGGAGTTCCCGTCTGGGTCTTAATACCATTTGCTCCAGATTGGCGATGGATGATTGGAAAAGGCGACACGCCCTGGTATCCAACCATGAAATTATTCCGTGGAACAAAACGATATGAATGGGAACCTGTCATTGAAAAAATGAAAAAAGAATTAGAAAAAATAATAATATAAAAAATATCTTTACTCTTTCTTTTTTTTTTAGTATTTAATATTGAATCAAAAGAAGCATTATTCTCGTAACGAGAACTTTGAAATATATAGAGAGATCCCAAAAGAAATAGGAAGAAGTTAAACCTCTAACCAATAAGGAGAAACCCATGAAGTATCTCTCAAACTCATCTACATTTACATTTCTTGCAGCTATATTTGTAACAATATATGCGCAAGGTTCTTTATGTAAAGCTTGTAACTGTGAGGTAAAGCCTTCTGAAAAGATGGCAGTCTCTACAACACAAGCAACTGTTAAAGAGAGTAGTGAGGAAGCAAAGACAAAGAAAAAACAAACCCCCCAGACAGCTGATAAGGTAACAGCTGAGATATCTATTGGAGAATTAATAGATAAAATAACCATTCTTGAAATAAAGACTGAAAATATTACAGATAAAAACAAACTCAAAAACATTCGAACAGAACTAGTGTCACTTTCGCAAACAAGAGACTCTATGGTTCCAAAATCCAAGGAATTGGATAATCTTACGGCACAACTTTTGGGTATCAATAAGCAATTATGGGTTATTGAAGACGATATCAGAGATAAAGAACGAAACAGATGTTTTGATAAAGAGTTTATCAAGCTCGCACGAGATGTTTACTACACCAATGATAAGCGATGTACCGTCAAAAGAAAAATCAATATGCTTGCAGGCTCCCGACTTGTAGAAGAAAAATCATACGCAGCATATTAACCTATATGGATTAGGAAGGGTTTATCCTTCCTAATCCACCAAACTTAAAAATATATTATGGAAAAAAAATTATTACTTATAACAATCTTGTTTTTTATTACTACCATACATGGAACACATGATACAGAAGTTACAGCAATGCAAAAGGCTAATATTGCAAACAATTTCATTGCAACAGGAGAACTTAAAAAGGCCCTTTTTCTTTACACCGATATTATAAAAGAGATTCCTAATAATGCAGATATTTGGCATAACATTGGATACGTTTGTAAATTGCTAGCAAAACCAAAGCATGCATTATGCGCATATAAAAAATCGATTGCACTTAATCCACAACACAAATACACACCACTTGGCCTTGCTAAAGCACACCTTATGCTAGGGCAATTTAAAAAAGGCTGGGAATATTTTGAATATAGATACCAAAATGTAGAAAAATACAAACAAAAAAAAATGGACCTTTCATCTTTTGCAGGAAAACATATCATCATTTTATCAGAATGGGGACTGGGTGACACGATACAATTTGTTCGATATGTAAAAAAAATCAAAGAATTAGGGGCAAAATCAATAACAGTATCAACACCAAAACCTTTAATACCTCTATTTTCTACGTGCCCTTATATAAGTAAGGCCATACCAAAAGATCAAGTAATTAAGACTATGTATGACATACAAATACCAATCCTGAGTCTACCCTTTCTTTTTGACACTATAGAAAAAACAATACCGACTCCCATACCGTATATGTATGCAGCTCCACATCTGATCAACTATTGGAAACAAACGTTACAAAAAGATACAAATATTAAGGTTGGACTTTGTTGGCACGCAAAGCCAATACCGTTAGAAAAACACCCGTTAACCAGAAGATCTATCCCCCTAGCACAATTTTCTGTTTTATCTGAAGTTCCTGGCATCACATTTTACAGCTTGCAACAAATATATGGAACCGAGCAATTGGAAAACTTGCCACAGGGATTTATCGTCAAGAGTTTTTCCGAGGACTTTGACAAAACACATGGACGATTCATGGACACTGCAGCCGTCATTAAAAATTTAGATCTTGTTATTTCTGTTGACACCTCAATTGTTCATCTTTCAGGTGCATTAGGCACTAACACTTGGGTTTTGATTCCAAGTACTCCAGAATGGAGATGGATGCTTGACAGAGAAGACTCTCCTTGGTACCCAAATAATATGCGTCTTTTTAGAAGAGGAAAAGATAAAGATTGGAATACCATTATGGTAAAAGTCGCAAAACAGTTAAACATTTTTGTAAAAAATCACACGAAAAACAAGGGTTATAGGTAATGAAAACTAAACTATTTAAAATTTTTCTCATATCATCATGTTTCATCAGTTCAATGTGCTATTGTAATAATACACCACAAGAAGATAAAATAACGAAAGCATTACTTAGTTTAGCAGAAGCATTACGAGCTGAAAAAAAGATAGATGAAGCTCTTTCTTATTATAATCAAGTATTAGAACGAGACCCTACAAACCTTGTTAGTATTTTTGGCCTGGGAAAAATATATCAATCAAAAAAAGAATATCCAAAGGCTATTGAATATTTTACAAAAAAACTAAATGTAGCACCAAATTCAAGCAAGACGGAACTAGAACTTGCAAAAACATATGAACAAAACAAAAACCTTGATGAAGCAATAACACACTATAAAAAAGCTTTATCTATAGATTCTTTATCCATCAAAGCCATTACAGGATTAGCCCATGCACTATCTAAAAACAAAGAAATCAATAAGGCAATTGATATGTGCAAAAAAGGACTCAGGATTGACAAGACCAGTGTAACAATAAGAAGAAAACTAATTGATTTATTAACAAAGAAAAAAAACTATCAAGAAGCAATACATCATTGCGATATATTAATCCAAACACAAAAAAACAACGCATCATTCAAACTAAAAAAGGCCCACTTGCTTATTTTAGGAGAAAAGACAAACGAAGCACTCAAACTCTTTAGACAACTGGACAAATCATTTCCCAATAATCCTAGCATAGTATATAATATCGCCTACCTTTACAAAAAAAAGGGAGAATACGAAAAAGCTATAAACCTGTATCAACAAGTCATAAAAAAAGAACCAAAAAATAGAAATGCTATATTGGGAATATCTGATGCTTACCTTGCATTAGGACACTTAAAATTAGGGTTTAAATATTTAGATATGTACAATGGAAATCATACAAATCGTCTTCGGCTAAAAAACCTGAATAATATAAAAGGAAAAAAGATCTTACTCCAAGCTGAATGGCTCCCTGAAGATATGATTCTATACGCAAGATTTATCAAAAAGCTTAAAGAAGCCGGAGCAACTAAAGTTGTTACACAAACACCCCGCAATTTAGTTGGCTTATTAAAAAAATGTTGCCCCGAAATAGATGTCGTATTAAATTTACATAAAAAAGAATCCACCACCTTTAATGCATTTGCCCCTATTTCAAGCCTTCCTCATCTTTTTGAAATCACCTTGAAAACTATACCTGCAGCCTGCCCCTACATGGAAGCACCCCAAGTTTTAGTAGATGCATGGCAAGAAAAAACAAAACATAATCCTAAATTTAAAATAGGTATACATATACCAAGCTATGCAGAAGTTCCAATCGAACAGATTATGGAAATAGCAAACTTAGACCATATAAGCCTCTATGTTTTACACAACGTCCAAGATAAGCATCTCAAAAGAGTCGATAGCAGCAAGGTTGTTCATGTATGCGGAAAAGGATTTGGTGGTACAGAACAAGACTTTCTTGACATGGCCGCAATCATAAAAACCATGGATCTCATTATTACATCTGATTCATATGTTGCTCACCTTGCCGGCGCCCTGGGGCAACCGGTGTGGGTTATTCTCAACAAAGTTGCTAAATGGCAATGGATGACAAAACGTTCCGACAGCCCATGGTATCCAACCATGAAGTTGCTTAGACAAAAAGAGGATGATTCTTGGGATGATACAATTGCAGATCTTCTGGCCTGTGCCGATGAATTTGCTAAGGAGAAGGCTGAGGAAGGTATTGAGAAAAAATAACATTTTAAAAAGTTATTGGTCATAATTTTAGAGGCAACAATTATGAATAATAGAAGGTTATTTGATAAATTTATGGTAAATTTTTTATGATTGATCTAGAAGAACTTTGTAAATTTCTGGTAAAAGCCAAGAAAGCAACCTATGCTGCGGGAGATGCGGCACAAAAGATTGTTAAGATCGATAAATCAACAACCTTAAATTATGAGATTGGTGACTGGAAGTATAACGATAACTATTTTGGAGGTGAACCATATGGCGGACGAGAAGTTGTATTTTTTAAAAATCTTCCGGTGTATATGATGGTGTACTATGGTTGCGTAGATGAATCTGTAATTGACCTTAATATGGTATATAAAGTTTTACAAAATGCGCTAACCTTAATTCCTAAAGAGAAACCGTTTCGTGGTCCCCAAAGATACGAACAGAATAAACTAATATATATTAATCACTTCGATGGCGAAATTGACAAATTTTTTGGTGAAGAAATAATTACATCGCAAAATGGCAAAAAAATTTACAGGGCCAAATACATCGGAGGCTTGATCAATTTGCGAAAATAATAATTTTAAATATAAAATTTGATAGCTTTTTTCAAAATAATATAAAAGATAAAATATTTACTTTTAAATTTATATCTATCCATATTTCTCTCGCAAAGCTTCTTTCTCTATATAAAGAATCCGTCTTTTTTCTTTAAGTACGTTACGCTTAGTGTTTAATTGATGTAATGTTTTTTCACAATTTATTACAATTATCTTTTTCTCTTCATCTAGCATAAATCTAGGTATATTTTTAGCTTTTTCCAAAAAGCCTTCTCCTTTATGTATTTCTCTATTCGTATCACCTATCTTTTTGTTTACTCTTTCTATATTAAATGCATTATCTTTAATTTTTACTTTTGGGTTCATCAACACTGGTAACTTCACCCAACGTGATGGTCCCTGGTCTGAATAGCGGAAAATATTAAAATACACATGAACGGCATATAAGGAAATAATAAGACAAGCAAATGGAGCCAATCTATCTCTTAGCACCTTTTTTCCTCCTATAATGTTCACTGTACAAGGAATAGCAATACCTGTAGATACTATAGTCTGAAAAAGTGTCGGTAGGCTAATAGCATTTATCTTCATAACCAGGGAACAAGCAAAAATTATAGTAATAAATTTACATTTTCTCATTATTATCCTTAATAACTTAAGAAAAAATCAAAACATTAACACACTAGACTTCTCTTACCAAAAATGCACCAGCTACTTCACCTGCTCTTGCAAATACTTTTTAATTTTTTTATCTATAGAATAATCTTCTAATGCAGAATGATTATAAAAACCACCTTTTTATTCCCTTTTTCGACTAACAATTTTACACAATCCAAATCTTTTGTTTCACATGCAACATGGAATATGGTTACACCTATTTTTAATATCAACACGAGAATCTTTACCTAGTAAGTATGTGTTCCCTCATCTTTCATTGTTATAAAGTCCTCTGCATTATAGGCTGGCTGGTTTTGCAAAAGCCTTTTAACTTCTTGCAGAGTCCACAATACATAAGTAAGCAAACAACACAGCCGCAATAGGAAACAAAACAGATACAATAGTTTTGGCTGTACTTTCAGATGAACCCCTAACAGATGTTGCACCAATAATAACTTCAGCTGTACTCGTTTCAGATGCCCCCTCTAGGTTTACATCAGCAGTACAAACTACACATGATTGGCAACCGATAAACATTGCTAGCAATAACGATAATACCTTCTTTTTAAACATCGTAAAACTCCAGGTCATTTTTATGTTTTTTCTCAATTTCTTTTGTTTATTGCCTCTTCACTCGCTCTTGCAAATACTTCTTAATTTTTTCATCTGTAGAATAACTTTCTAATGGAGAACGATTATAAAAACCGCCTTTTTCATTAATATTTGCATTTCCTTTTTCGACCAATAATTTTACACAATCTAAATCTTTTTTTTCACATGCAACATGGAATGCAGTATTTTCACGCCTATTTTTAATGTCAGCTCGTGCACCTTTATCTAATAAGTATGTAATCATTCGTTTATCTTTTCGCTTGCATGCATAGTGCAGTAAGGTGTTTTTATCATCATCACTATCTTCATATTGTGCATTAAGATCCGTAACTCGATGCTCTTCTACAAGATGTTTCAATAAATCAAACTTTCCTTGTTTGGCAGCATTTTTAAGTAATTTGTCTTTTACTGTTTGTATATTTACTCCTTTGGAAGCGAAGAATCGTATAGCCTCAATACCACTATCTCCTTCTTCACATACTTTAATCAATAAAATATTGTTGTTCTCATCTGAACTAAATGCTGTTTCACGAGCAGCCATGCTTACGCCTTTTACATCAACGAGCCATCTTGCAACATTTATTTTGCCCTCTTTTAAAGCAGCATATAAAGCTCCGTTTACTTGTGTCCCCAGTCCCATAGTACAGCCAACTCTTGTATTAGTATCAAGGCCTTTCTCATTTACTAGCCATTTTACAAGCTCTAAATTACCACTTTCACAAGCAGCAAATAGGAGTCTCCAGCGCTCATCACTTCGGGTTCCACCTCTAACGTTTGCTATATCAACTTGTAATTCATCTATGAAATATCGGACTAATGATTGGTTTCCACTTTTACATGCATAGATAACGGGTTTCTTTTTCAAACACCTGGTCTCAGCATCTTTATTTGCACCTTTTTCATTTATAAGCCACCGAACAAGATCTTCTCTGCCACATTCAGCCGCAATATGTAACGGTGTTTCATCACTCCCTAACCAATTTAAATTATTGTTGTTAATATTCCGTATTTTTTCATTTACTATGCATTTGAATATTTCTGGAGACCTTGCCTGACATGCAGCATGCAACATTGTTTTTCTATCTTCAATATCAGGCGTTACCCAAAATGAATTAAGATCTAATTTCCCAATCAGATACTTAACAACCTCTAAATGACCTCTTTCACATGCAACAAACAAAGGACATTCTCCTTCATCTTTCTCCGTTATAAAATATTTAACATTGTAATCTGATTGGTTTTGCAATAGCCTTTTTACTTCTTGCTCATTTCCATTTCTACATGCGGCACGCAAATCCTGGAGAATAACCCTTCTTCTCTCATCCGACATCAAGGGGCTTCCAAAACTTCTAGAAATATCCCAAAATACATAACCTAACAGGCCGACAACAATAGCTACAGGCACCAAAACAGCTGCAGCACCAACAATAACTTCTGCGGTACTTATTTCAGATGAACTATTTGCACCTACAGGTACGCCAGTAGGCAACATAACACAAGATTGGCAACCGATTACTGTTGCAAGTATCAATGGTAACAACTTCTTTTTAAACATTATAAGACTCCAAGTAATATTTATGTTTTTTACATTTTTTTATAATCAATTATCTTTCACCCGCTTTTGCAAATATTTTTTAACTTTTTCATCTGTCAAAAAACTTTTTAATGGAGAACGATCATCATAACCGCCCTTTTGCCGAATATTTGCATTCCCTTTTTCAACCAATAACTTTACACACTCTAAATCTTTTTTATTACATGCAACATGAAATGCCGTGTTTTTATATCTATTTTTAATATCAACTCGCACCTTTTTGTCCAATAAGTATGCAATCATTCGTTTATCTTTTCTCTCGCATGCATAGTGGAGTAACGTATTTTTGTCAGATTCACCACAACTATCTTCATATTGTTTATTAAGATTTGTAATATTATGTTCTTCAATAAAATATCTCAAGAGATCAAATTTACCTTGTCGCGCAGCATTTTTAAGAAGTTTATTTTTTACGGCTTGCACCCTTGCCCCTTTTGAAACTAAGAACCGAGCAGTTGCAACACCACCATTTTTTTCACATGCATCAATAAGCATAGCATTAAGACGACCGCGATATCGCACTTCCCTTGCAATAAGCCACTGTGCAACATTTATTTTTCCTTCTTCCAAAGCCGCCCAAAGGGCTCTTTGACCAGCATTAACAAGAACAAGCTCATTGCTCGTATAAAGATCAATCCCTTTATCATCAACAAGCCATTGTACAAGATCTACGTTTCCACTCTTACATGCAGCTTCTAACAATAACCAACGGCCATCACCTCGGTTATGATTTGTAAGATTTCTCAGGTCAACGCGCAATTCTTCCATAAAATATTTTACAAGTGATTTATTTCCACTTTTGCATGCATAGATAACAGATTTGTATTTTAAGTTTCTGGTCTTAGCCTCTTTATTTGCACCCTTTTGGTTTATAAGCCAACGAACAAGATCTTCTCTACCACATTCGGCAGCAATATGCAGTGGTGTTTTATTATAATCAAGCCACCACATGGTATTACTGTTAATATTCTGCACTTTTTCATTTACCAACCATTTAAACACCCGAGGATTTCGAGGCTTACAAGCCGCATGTAGAATTGTTTTTTTATCAGATAAGTTAAATAGACCTGCACGATTAAAATCTCTTATCTTGCCTACTAATAATTTTACTATATCTAAGTTACCTCGTTCACACGCAAGATATAAAGGGCATTCTCCTTCATACTCGTTTGTTATATATAAATAAAGACTATCTGACGTACAAATATTTGCAACTTTGGTATCTAATACCTCTCTGATTTCCTCCAAACTACCATGTTTACATACCCGATTCATTTCTCCATGCGCCTCATCTATTGATGGCCTAACAGAACCAGAATCTGAAAAAATATCATCACAAAAAATAATACAAGCTATAACACCCCCAACAATAATAAAAGGCACTAAGGCAAGTCCCACCCCCGCCATAACGACAGCAGTGTTGGTATTGGATGAACGACCACCGGCATAACCTCGGTTGCCTGCAGGGAACGTAACACTAGATTGGCAACCGATTACTGTTGCAAGTATCAATGGTAATAACTTCTTTTTAAACATTGTAAGGCCCCTAATGATTTTTTAATATTTTTATAATTCGTTTTCTTTTACTTTTTCTTGCAAATACTTTTTAATTTTCTTATCTGTATGATAATCTTTTAATGGCGAAAGCCCCATACAACCTTTTTCATTGATATCGGCACCACCTTCTTCGACCAATAATTTCACACAATCTAAACCACCATTATGGCACGCCAGAAGAAACGGTGATTGTTTCCACTTGTTTTTCCTCTTTACATCAACCCTTTTTTCCAAAAGATATTTTACAATATCCTTATGCTTCTTTGCACATGCATAATGTAATAAGGTATTATTTTTATCTTTATATGTGTGATTCAAATCATTTTCATCACATGTTTGAGCAAGCTCAGTAAATAAAACCAAATCTCCTTTACAACAAGCTGCTTTTAACAATGCATGTTTACATTGCTCCCTATCAGCTCCATGCTCAATGAAAAATTCAACAACGGCAATATCAACATCTCTTTTATACTTATACATCTCATGCAATAATTCAGTAATGTTTGCTTGCCTTAATGTGGTATCTGGAATAACGATACGTATTCCTTTTTGGTCAACTAACCATTTTGCCACTTCAACCTTTCCATTTTGTAAGGCAGTATACAAAGGTTTATTCATAACAGGACCATACCCACCTTTAAGAGCAAAGTTAAAATCATACCTAAAGCCCTTTTCATTCACTAACAATTTCACAATATCTAGATTGCCGCCTCTACACGCAGTAACGACTAGATTTTTTATCTGAGCTATACGCTGTTGTTGGCTTTCATCTTTTTGCTCAATATTGTTATAATTCAAATCTTTTTCTGTAACAAAATAATCAACTACCGCTTGATGGCCACCAATACACGCATATTGTATGGGTCTACCTAACATCCCACCACGAGCCATTATATCTGCATTTTTTTCTTCAACTAACCATCTTACAAAATCAAGCCGGCCCATCTTACAAGCAATAGCAAGTGGCGTTGCATACGAAGAAGGTCCAAAATTTGATCCTGGCCTGGAATCATTAATATCTTCTATCTTGTCATTTACAATATATTTAAAAATATCAGCATTTTCACTATGGCATGCCGCATAAAGGAGAGAAGAAGCGCGCAAACAACTAGGAGGACAACATGAATCTATAAGAAATTGTGCAACTTCCAAATTATTACCTTCACATGCATATTCTTGCGCACTTTTGTTGTTCTCATCTTTCTTCGTTATAAAATTGATACGTCTATCAATTCGGCCGACAACATTTTTAACACGATCAAGGTCACCTTGTTGGCAAGCATCCCACAATTCCTGATCATCCTCTGGAGAAGCGACTCGTTCTCCATCAAAAATAAATAAACAAGCAAGAGCGACCAAAGAAATAACTGCAACACCAATATAAGCACCCCTCAGTACTTTGTTAACTGAAACATTTGAAGTTGATTCAGAACAAATAGGATTATCATTTGTATAGACAATAGATGACTGACATCCGATTAACGCTGCAAGGACCAGTGATAATAATTTCTTTTTAAACATAAGGGATTCCTAACTTTTTTATATCCATTATTAGATTATATCTATTGTATCACCAATACCCCTTTTCATCAAAAGCACCTTAAAAACAACCCTTTTGACATAGATAAAAATAAATATTCCACACTAAACCACAACTTTCACTGGAACAAATTGTACATCTTTCTTATACTTATCAAAAGAACTTTATAATTTAAAAAATAAGCCCGGAATAAAATGATAGACAATAAAAAAAACTTTAACGAATTTTTAAAAAAGAATTTAAATCCTGAACAAAGAAAAGCAGTAAAATCAAAGGATGGCGTTTTTTTAGTAGTCGCAGGTGCAGGATCTGGAAAAACCAGAGTTATCACATCACGAATTACCAACCTTATTGTTAATGAAAATGTACAACCGCAGACCATTGTTGGCTTAACTTTTACCAACAAAGCCGCCAAAGAAATGAAAGATCGAATAAAGACATTTTTATACAATAAAAAAGAGCTACCGTATCTGGGAACCTTCCACTCCTACTGTCTCAGAATATTAAAAGCAAATTCGGATCTTCTACCAAAGCCATTTGAATCAATTTTAGATAGTGACGACCAACAAAAACTTTTCAATACACTCATAAAAAGAAATGGACTTAGCAAACAGGTTACCGCAAAAAAGCTTTCATATAACATCTCACAGATTAAAAATAATCTTCTAAACAGAAGAGAGGATGTTATAAACTATCTTAACAGCGACCACATTATTCGTGACCTGTATGCTGCTTATGAACAAGAAAAAGAAGCAAGCAAATGCTTAGACTTTGATGATCTATTGATAGAGGCAGCGAAACTCCTTGAAAGCAATAAAACGTTTCAGAAAGAGTTCCAGAGCAAAATAAAGCATGTATTGGTTGATGAGTACCAAGATACCAACGTAGTACAACACATGTTACTCAAAAATATGGTATTGGACCCAAAGAAAAAATTCACTGCCGATTCACTCTGTGTCGTTGGCGATGAGGATCAGTCTATCTATTCATGGCGTGGTGCAACCATCCAAAATATTATGAATTTCAAAAAAGATTTTCCAAAAACAAAAACGATCAAAATAGAACAAAATTATCGATCCGTACAGCCAATCCTTGATGCCGCAAATACGGTTATTAAATATAATAAAAATAGAAACCCCAAAAAATTGTGGTCCGACAAAAAGGCTACCGACCGTATCAAAACAATTAATTGCGCATCTGAGTACCAAGAAGGTGATGTGATTGCACAATATTTAAAAACGGCAGAAAAAAAGCAAAGCCTCAATACTATCGCACTCCTATATCGTGCACATTATCAATCTCGGGCAATTGAAGAGGCGCTCATACGCAACTATATTCCGTATAAAATAATCGGTGGTATACAATTCTATGAGCGAAAAGAGGTAAAAGATATCTTGGCTTATCTACGTTTAATTGTTAATGGATTTGATCGAGTCTCATTCTTCCGTATTATTAACTGTCCAACCCGAGGGTTAGGAGCAAAATTTGAAGAACTTTTTTATGAACAGTGGAATATAGATATTTTTTCTGACTTTACTGTAATCGCAAAAAAGTTACTTGCAAACAAATTGATTACTCCTCTCAAGCGTTTGTCATTGCAAAAATTCATAGATGTCTTTAGTAAAATCAAAGCAGATGACAAACCAAGTGAAGCAATTGAAAAAATAATAATCGAAACACAATATATCACCCATCTTAAAAACAGTTATGATAAAAATGATGCCGAAGCACGAATCGATAACGTTAAGGAACTTATTCGAGCAACACAATATTTAGAAGAAAATGGCACGAACTCCATCGCTCAATTTTTGGATGAGGTTGCCTTAATGCAAGAATCTGCACACAATTTAGGCAAAGAAGAAAAAAAGGACTCTGTCACCCTCATGACCTTACACGCGGCAAAGGGATTAGAATTTGACACCATAATCATCGTTGGTATGGAAGATGGTCTTTTACCCAGCTCACGCTCTTTATTTGATGACGATGGATTGGAAGAGGAAAGACGTTTATTTTATGTTGGTATCACACGGGCAAAGGAGCGACTCATGCTTACGATGGCCGACTACCGATACGCATTTGGCCAGGCAAGCTATCAAATGCCATCTCGTTTTTTGCGAGAAATGCCAAAACACTTGTTATCTGAAGTAGATTTTACCAAAGCAACCAGTAGCCAAATAGATGTAACGTTCTGCCGTTGGCTAGGAATCAATCTTCTCAATACACCAAAATCAAATGTTATGACCTTTGGCCCCGCAAGGAAAAATATCACGAGAAAAACGAGAAACACCTTCCAAAACAAAAAACCTAGCCTTAGTTCCTCGTCTACTGCGAAGCTTCGGAACACACAAGGCGTAACTGGTCCTGGCCATAGTCGAAAAAATAAGTACGACACTTCTAGTTCTTCTAATCCGGGAAAAGCAAAGTGGAAAGAGCATCAACCCGTACAACACAAAATATTTGGTATCGGTGTTATACAAAAAGTTGAAGAAAAACATAGAGATAAAATTCACATCACAGCCAAATTTAAGGCGGGAATCAAAAAGATTGATGCAAAGTTTCTACAAAAAGTTTAAGTCTTTTTAAGACATTGTTACATAGGTATCATCAAGCCTGTTTTCAACCACAAGGCCTTCTTCTGGTTTTAAAAGATTGAGCATTAAAACCTTTTCAAAGTTGTTTATACCAATAGCAAGAGGTGCCGCCAGTGCTTTACCTTTATAATTTAATTCTCCGTCCTTTTGCATCATGGCTTTAATATCGGCATTTTCATCTAAAATAACATCCTTGCCAACAACTTTGCCACTACTCAATACCACCCCATCACCAGGTGTTATAAAATATCCCTTTTTGGTGCGCACAACTTGATACTCTTTTTGTTGAATTGTTGGGTTATCATCCATATAAGGACCTTCCCAATTTTGTGGAAATGTAAGATTAAGCGGTCCAACTTCTGATCCAACGAATCCTCCCTTTTTAATATTCAAGAAATTTATGTGATTCTTTTGATAATCAAAGCTTATAATTTTGCATGCTTTATCTATCCGTTTAAAAACGTCTACCAACTGAACCACTTCTCTTGAAATAAGCTGATCAGAAAATGTTTTTGCCTGATAAAACAACCTATACAAGGAAACGCCCGCTAATAAAAGAAACAATAACACCGTTAGTACCGGAATTATTTTATTAGGGTTAAAGAAGAAAGACCTCTCATTCCCCCTATTTAATGGTTGTTTTTCCATGTCACCCCCCTAAAGCTTTAATGGTTTCATATTCTGATATTACGATAACAAAATAGAAGATTGAGACAAAAGACTATTTATGGATTGGATAATTTTATTAGTTTCTATAAGCGTAATGAACGAATTTTTTTTAAATTAAGCAGACCACAAAACAATCTGCATATTTCCCCTTCTTTTGTTTTTTCAACAACTCTTTTTTAATATAGAATCCCGATCTTAATTCTAAATATTTAGCATATTTATCTAACTTTACACGTATAGCATCCAATTCTTTACCTATCAACGTTGGAATGTTTTCACTTATTAATTCTTGGTGATCATTTTTCATTTTATAAGTAAACGCCTGTAGAAACGCAAAATAAGCCTTTGTATAATAACGCTTTTTTACTTGCTCCACTAATTTGCTAAGGTCTGAACGGAATGTTGCCCATTGCTTTTTAATCTTTTTTATTTCTTTACATTTATCCTCAAATCCATCTACTTCATGTATAGTAGCAAAAGTATCAAAAACAAAATAATCTTCTAGCACTTCTTCCAGATTTTTAGAGAAATGAAGTATTCTTGTATCAAGGCTCCCTCCTCCAACAGTAACGGTAACAAAAGAGTTTAACAAATCACAATAAGCCTTCATATAATCAGCCACTTTTTGATCTATTGTTTCATTCGTATCATTTCCAGCCACATACACATTCATACAAAAAAAAATCGGGCAATATGCCACAAAGAAAGCAAAAATAAATATTTTAATATTCACAGAGTCCCCCTTTTTAAACATAAATCAATCAATCTTTTATCACTTTTATAATAAAGAAAAAGACATAAATAAAAAAGAGAAAATAAATATTTTTGATTAAACCTAAAGACATAAATAAAAAAGAGAAAATTTTATTATAGCTGCGCAAAGACAACAACATCAATATATGCAAAAGCTCGTCTAATTCCCTTATTATTAGAGCAGGACCTTATTGATACAATCAATCGATTACATATATCTAACAAATCTTTATAAATATAGTTTTCTAATGGACCATCTATAGCATATTTTGCATCCTTCTTTTGTGATTCCACCTCTCCTGAATCACTACCCTCAAGATCTGCCTCCCCGTATATTTTTTCGATCATATCTTCAACTTTTTTTACTAATTTTTTTTTATTTATTGTAGAAAAGGTATTCATATAAAACCGTATAATACTATCTAACGCATATACATATACATAATCTTTACTCACATCATCATTATCTATAATCGTCAATAATAGATTATCTTTGATTTTCCAAATATCTTCTTGTTCATATTCATCTAGAAGTTTTTCGCACAAATCTCTCGATGTTATAGCATCCATCAAGTCTTTTTGCTGAATCAATATTCTTTCTGCTTCACTCAATTTATAAGGAGAAATCTTCCCTGTTCCCAAAAGATATCCTATAACAGAAATCTTCTCTTTTTGTGAAACAAGAGAAAAAAAGGTATCACCCTCTTTATTTGGAGACTCTAAAACCTTCCGAATAAGCCCTTCCTCTTTTGCAAAGATCTTATTACCAACAACCCTTTTTACTAGTAAAAGCCGATCGAGACAACATAAGCAATCCTTTTTTTCGCAAAAATTTTTTGCTAGTGCAATAAAACAATTATCACCGTTTTCAAACGTAAGATCTTTTTGATAAAAGGTATCAAGGTATTTATTCGCTGAAATATTCAAAAAAAGAGATACTATACCTTTAGCAAATAACCTTTTTTTAATAATTCGCTGCCGTTCATCACCCTCAACGCAATCTGATCTATCTTGTAACCTTTTGTCTAGACGAGTTTTATATGCTTTATATTGCATACTTTTCATCCCCAAAGCATTAAAGGGTATCACCAAGAAAAACAAAATAAAATAATATCGTTTCATAAGACCTCCTTTAAAAAATTAAACCATAAGACTTTAACCTCTATTACCGTGCCAAAATCTAATGTTTTTTTACAAGAGGATATATAAAATATTGTTTTTTTTTAAGAAGAAAAGAAAAAAGGCACTTATAAAAAAGTGCCAATGTAATTTTTAATAATACTCAAGTCCAATGACCGATTTTACTTCTTTGATTGTTCTCTCTGCAATCTTTCTCACTTGCTCAGATCCCTGGTATGCAATTGCCATTACATCATCTGGGCTTTTTGCAAATTCCTCACGACGTTTTCTAATTGGATCAAGAAATGCATTAAGGATATCTATTAAATATCTTTTTACTTTTACGTCTCCTAACCCCCCGCCTTGATAATGCTCTTTTAATTCTTTTACTTTTGCTTTATCTGGATCAAACACATCTAAATAGGTAAAAACAATATTCCCTTCAATTTTACCCGGATCTTCAACGCGAATGTGGTCAGGATCGGTATACATACCCATAACTTTTTTTACAACTTCATCTGGCCCATCAGACAAAAATATCGCATTCCCAAGAGATTTACCCATCTTTGCCTTACCATCCATACCAGGCAAACGATCCATTTTAGAGGAAGGAACGGCTTTTACTTCTTTAAACACATCAACACCATACAAGAACTTAATGCGTCGAATAATCTCATTCGTTTGCTCTATCATGGGATATTGATCGGCACCCACCGGCACTAAGGTTCCTTTTACAATCGTTATATCTGCGGCCTGATGTACCGGATAGGTTAAAAAACCTGCCGTAACATTTTCGCCAAAACCTTTTTGTTGAATTTCTGTTTTTACTGTCGGATTTCGTCGCAATCGATTAACGGTTACCAAATTAAGGTAATAAAAATATAACTCCGCAATCTGCGGAATAAGCGACTGAATAAAAATAGTTGATTTCTTTGGATCTATTCCAACAGCCAAGTAATCAAGTAAGACCTCCAAAACATTTTCTCTCACTTTTTCTGGAGTTTCAACATTATCTGTAAAACCTTGCAAGTCCGCAATCAATATATACTGTTTATATTCATCTTGCAGCTTGACTCTGTTTTGCAAAGATCCAACATAATGACCAATATGAAGCGGCCCTGTAGGACGATCACCGGTCAAAACAACATCATCTTTCATCTTCTTATCTTTCTACGTATAAAATAATTAATATAAGCATCATTATAATACCATACACCACAATGTTCTGTCTCGCAAAAATCACAGACTCACTACAATTTTTTAGGCATAAGGGGTATACAAAATAAAAAAACTTTTCTAGAGTATACATAAAAGGAAAGGAGAAGGAAAATGAAACTATTTCAACTACTCCAAGAACATTTTCTTGGAACCAGCGCATATAATTCATTTTTTTATTGGCGCAATATAGTAGAAGTGCTTTTTTTCACATTATTAATTTATTACTTTTCGCTCTGGCTTAAAAAAGATCGACAAAAAAACTTACTTCCACATTTTTATGGATATTGCTTACTCTCTTTACTTGCCCATGCAACACAACTAACAACATTAAGTTATTTCCTCTTTTTATTTTCACCTGTCGCTATTATGCTCTTCATATTGGTGCATCAAGAAGTATTACAGCGTAATTTTGTTGCACTCAGGAATATCATTCCTGCCAAAAGGGATCTTTCAAGCTGGCCAGAAATTCTTATACGCAGCTGTTTAATTGCAATTAACAACAATAAAAAGGTACTCTGTGCCCTTGAAAACAAAGATAGTATCGCTCAGTTTCTTGATTCACCATTAATTCTCAACTCAAATATCAAGGAAGAGCTCATTAAGATCTTACAAGAAAGTAACTTTTTTAATGAAAATAAAATGTTGTGGGTCAATACACAAGGAAAAGTTATAGGGGTTAACGCTTCATTCAAAGATGATAATCTCCAAGAATTTTTCTTACCTGATACAAAAAACATCTCAAAATGGAAACAAAACGCCCTCTTTTTAAGTTCAAAAACAGATACGCTCTTTTTAAGAATAACACCAACAGACAGAACGTTTGATATAATTTTCAATGGAAAAATAATAAATAATGTAAAAGCTAACAACGCACTAAACATTATCAGAAAATATGCTTGCCCTAAAATTTCACAAAAACAATCTTCGTTAGCTAAGGGAGATTTGATTCATGAAGCAAATACTAAAAAAAATCTTTTTAAACAACGCACAAATTAAAATCATTTCACTTATACTTGGCTACTCATTCTGGCACATCGTTAGCCAATCACACACATCAAACATATGGCTTGAGGCTCCAATTTGTTTTTATCAAGCACCTAAGAACATTGACATTGAGGCTCCGGAAAAAATAAAAATTCAACTATCAGGAAAAAGAGCAGACCTGTATACTATTAATACGGAAACACTTGCTTTCCATATCAATATGCAGGATACCCAGGCAGGCAATCAAGTCATACGGATATCAGAAAATCAATTGCTATTGCCAGAATCAATTAAGATGGTAAGATGTTATCCTGCAAACATTGCAATATCAGTCACAGAAAGGAAAACTCAAAGTTAACGCAGGAAAATATATGAAACAAACAAGCAAAAGCAATATTTTTGGCACTGATGGAATAAGAAAAAAAGTAGGCCAAAGCCCCTTGACGTATTCAGAAATAATCAAACTTGGCAAAGCAATTGCAATCTGGTCCATGCAAACACATGGCAAAACACCAAAAATACTTTTAGGGCACGATACCCGAGAATCATGTTTTCTGATAAAGGCAGCCCTTAAAACGGGACTTCTCCTTTGGCCAGTTGAGATCTATGACGCACAGGTACTACCAACACCAGCACTCTCTGCAATCATGCAACAAGACAAGCAGTTTGATGTTGCCATTGTCATCACCGCTTCCCACAACCCTTATGAAGATAATGGTATTAAAATCATAGATACAAAAAAAGGAAAATTAAGCCTAGAAGATGAACAGATTATACAAGATCACTTTTTTTCCAAAAAAGCAGAAACTATTTCTTATGCACATATAGGAAAAGAGTATCTTTTTACTGAAGGCATACACACGTATATTGATCTTGTTACCAACAAATTTGAAAAGAACTTTCTTCATGGACTTAAAATTGTTCTTGACTGTGCAAACGGTGCAGCATCATATGTAGCACCTGCAATATTTTCTTCTTTAGGTGCAGATGTCGTTGCAATAGCAAAACATCCTGATGGAAAAAACATCAATAACAATTGTGGATCTCAATCACCCCAAAAAATACAAAAAGCCGTTCTGAAAGAACATGCCGATATCGGCTTTGCATTTGACGGAGATGGCGACAGAATTACAGCCGTTACTAAAGATGGACAAATAAAGGATGGTGATGACATCCTTTCCCTATTGTCACAACATCCAATCTATAAGCAACAGCCTCAGATTGTCGGCACCATTTTATCTAATTATGGACTGCAAGATTATTTAAAAAGACAAAATCAGACATTAATTCGCACAAATGTAGGCGATAAATTCGTTGTTCAAGCAATGAAAGAGCAGAATCTTTTGTTAGGCGGAGAACAATCAGGACACATAATTTTATATGACTACCTGCCAGTAAGTGATGGTATATTTACCGCATTACGCATTTTAGAAACAATACAAGAAACACAAAATATAGAATGTACTACATTTACAAAATACCCCCAAGTTATGACCAACATACCTGTTATCAAAAAAAAGAACCTAAACGCCAGCCCAATCGCAAATATAATCTGTGCATATAAAAAAAGTCTTAACAAAGGCAACATAATTGTGCGATACTCAGGAACAGAAAACTTGTTACGCGTGATGGTAGAAGCAGAAAATAATACCATTGCACAACATACAAGCATTAAGTTATCAAATGATCTAAAAAAAGAATTAAATCTATAGGAATAAAATGGCAAAAAAAAAGAAAAAAAATATTATATTACGGTTTTTTAATCACATTTGGATCCTCTTTTTAAACGGACTTCTTACCATTTTGCCAATCACATTTACGATCGTCATCTTTACACTTGCTTTCAAACTTATTGCTGGATGGCTTGAACCACTACGAGAAGTGCAACCAGAATTTTTAAAAAAAATACCTCATGCAGAGATAATATTTGCTATCGCCATCATCTTTTTGATTGGTACCATTATAAAAATCTTCGTCTTTAAAAAAGTTGTACACTCAATTGAAGCCCTTATTGCAAAAATTCCAATTATACGCCCCATCTATAAAGGCACAAAACAATTAGTCCAGGCCTTTGGCATGAAAGACAAAATCAGTTTTAAGCAAGTTGTCATGATTGAATTTCCACGAAAAGGAACATATTGTATAGGCTTTCTCACAAGTCAATTACCAACTGAAATTGCACCAAACCCAGAAGAGCGATTTTATAATATTTTTGTCCCGACAACTCCCAATCCAACAAGCGGTTACTTCATTATATTGCCTGAAAAAGAAATACAAAGAGTAGAAATAACTCGACAAGAGGCTATGGCCATGGTCATTTCTGGCGGCATCATACAACCAGATAGATTTGAACAAACAGAACAAGAATTATAATATCAATAAAAGCTTTTATTTGAGCAGATCTTAAAAATTTTGTACCCTATATACAATAAAAATTTCACTTACACTTATAAAAAGGAAAACTATGTATAAACATACTCTATTTATTGCTGCTCTTGTTATGCTTGGTATAACAACAACGACAATACCGATGATTAAAAAAACGTTAAAAAATTTCAAAAAAATAACACAATTTCAACACGCCGCGTATACAAATAATACAGGAATCTATAATGCTGAATATCCATTTTTAGCTACTATATGTGCTGACGAAGAAACCATTACATCAATGACACAAAAACCAAACTTATGCTTAACTGAAATCCTTTATACCGTCCAAAATGATATACCTGTAATTATAACGAAAAAGGACATAAAAAATCCAACAATTTTCGAAGAAAATGGGAAAAAATATATAGCATTTCAAATGGATACATCTGATGATTGTAACGATAACTGTGATTGTGATGGCAACTGTGGTGATGATTGCCAATGTAAAGATATAAGTAATGGGGATACAGATATGACAATGAAAGAAATTGAAGATCTCATCGAAGAAATTATGTTAGAAGAAAAAAAGGCCAGAGAATTCTTTGAAAAATAAGAATATTATTTTAAAAACAATTAAAAAAGGTCCCCTATATTGGGACCTTTTTTTTACGTTAATTCAAGAATTCATTTGACTTAATCTTTAAAACGTGTAGCCTATCGATACTTATTTTTCTCAAGGAAAAAGATATAAAACCTTTATTAGGATAGGAGAATATATGCTGGAACGAACATTCACGACACTGTTACATTTCCCCCCCCAAAAAAGAAATACTATTCTTGTTTCAATAAATTCTTTATTCAATTATTCTCTTTTACACAACCTATCCTTTTGGTGCCAACCCTGGCGTGTCTAACACTTTTCTTTCTTATTCATTTTTATCAATTTATTTTCTCAAATTACATTTTTATTTGATTGCATAATATCAGTGTTTCCTGAGAGGAAAAAACTGTAATCAATACTATGTAAAAATCTATATACATACTACTTTATTATTTATTTTTTTATATAAAGGAAAAACATGCTTAAAAACAAACTATTTGTTTCCCTGCTCACTTGTATACTTCTTACTGTACATACCGCTAACAATCCAATGATTAAAAAAATCCTATCTAAGACAAATCTAAAAAAAGTAACATCATTTGCGTCTCATTATTATACAAACCTTACCGACAATGAACCTATTAAAATTATTACTGTCCAAACAGAGCAACTTATTGAAGATAATCAGATAAACATGCATCATCTATCTCAATTATCAAAGCTCTTAGCAAAACATATTAACAAAAAAGTTCCCGTTTTAGTCATCCATGAAACCAAAAGAAGCATCAAAGAAATACTAGAATATGAAAAAAGACGAATCAACCCACCTGACCTTCTATACCAACCCGTCTTGCGTTCCGCTCGAACCTCAGGCTATATTCGTCGCAGTTCAGATCTTGTTAATGCATACGCAATATCAATGGGACACAATAATACTATTGTTGAAGCACTACAACAATATGATATGCAAGTATCTGGCATTACCTCTTTTGATACTATTATACAAACAGAAAAAGAAACAGATCAACCAGACCTCTCGGTCTTACTTAAACAAATTCAAAAAGCATGGAAAAATGGAGAAATTCCTATCATCTGTGCAACAACTATCATGCATAAGGGTGAAACATTTTCTCATATAACCAATCAAACATTAGCATATTATCTTGCTTATGAAATGGTTGATTATACAATACTCACCGAAGAAGATTTCTCCTTTTTGAAAACCCATCCTTTTAGTCATTGTGGCCAAAAGGTATTACAATACGTTGATTATGAAACAAATTACATTGAAAGATTCAAGCCAACCAAATGTGAAATCAATCCTGTAGAAAAAAATGAAAATAAAGATCCTCACTATTGTGTTGCATGCAGTAAAAAAAAAGAAACTGATACTATTACATTGTGCAATAAATGTTGGGCAGAAGATAAAGCAGAACAACAAGAGAAGCCAAAAGGCTTTAACTTTTCTTTTCTTGACGATGATTGGATATAATATAAAAAGGAAAAAGAATGTTTAAATATATAAAATATATATGCAGTATGTATGTCTTTTGCTCTGCCATTTTGACAATCGCACAAACTGATGAAATCAAAATCTTAAAACTGGGCGGCAATATCGTCACAAAAAAACAAGCAAAAACTGGAGTTGCCAGAGTTAATCGTATACGAAATATAGCAAAAGAGATCTCGCACTATAAAGGCAAATTAATAGTCATACATGGAGCAGGATCTTTTGGCCATCCATTGGCAAAAAAATATAAACTCGATAAAAGCTTCAGCGCAACTGGAGCCATACTCACTCATAATTCTGTCAGAGCACTAAATGAAATAATCGTAAAGGCCCTCCATAAAGAAGGTATAAAGGCTATCGGTATAGAACCAATGAGCTGCGTTATTTGCAAAAATGGTCGGATAAAACAGATGCAAACCGATCAAATCAAACATCTACTCAATTATGGTTTTGTTCCTGTTTTATTTGGTGATATGGTAATGGACACCCATAAAAAAACATGTATTTTATCTGGAGATCAAATCATTACTTATCTTGCGAAAGAATTCAAGGTTTCAACGATCGGGTGCGGTACATCAGAGGATGGAGTTTATGATATACATGGAAAAACCATTAAACACATAAATCTAAATAACTTTGATGAATGCAAAAAAAGTATAAAAGGCTCTAATTATACTGATACAACAGGAGGAATGCTTGGCAAAATAAAAGAATTGTTAGCAATCCCTGGCATAACATCTTTTATTTTTAATGCCTCAAAAAAAGGAAATATTACTCGATTTTTACAAGGTAAAAAAACTGGGACAACAATAACAACATAAAAAAGCTCAGATATTCTGATAATCTTTATCAGAGTATCTGACATCCCGATTCTTCCTCATTTTTTTCTTTCAGTTTTCGCTTTAAATACTCCTGAATATCATTGGATGATCTTTCATCACTTATATAATCAGACTCAATAAAAGCACTTCCTTCTTCGACTAACAATTCAATCATTTTTTTATTTTTTCGTAAAATCGCAATAGAAAGAGGTTCTGCACCACCATTTTTAAGATTAACCACAGCCTTTTTTTCTTTTATTAAATAACAAGCAAGCTCAAATTGATTATAATTAACCGCTGTTTGCAAAGGTGTTTCATTCAATAGTTCATAAAACCCTTCATGCACGTTATTTACGTGAGCTCCACCTTTTTCAATAAGAAGCTGTGCCATCTCAAGATCTGCAATATCATTGTTTTTTACATCCTCAAGAATATCCGCTCCATATTGCACAAATCTTCCTTTTTGCGCAATAATATTAAGTGGCAAGCCATAATCTGAGTCCTCATTAACATCAGCCCCATACTCAACAAGATATTCTGCAATATTATAAAACTTATATCGTAAAGCTATATGAAGTGGACATTCCTTAAACAGCGTATCTTTCACATTGACATTAGCCTCTTTTTCCTCGACAAGATATCTGACGGCCTCCATCTGCCCACCTTCAACCGCATAATGTAATACGGTGCGCCTTAAAGGACCCTGATGATTGACTTCAAATTTCTTCAGCTCTTTCTCAAGTTCTTCTAATTTTCCCATCTTTGCATATGCAAATAATTTATCTGTATCATGCTCAAAGGTGTAAACGGGAACACCACATATATTATTGTTCCATGTTGCTTCATCATTCATTGCACAAATATAGAAACAATTCACTATTAATACCATTAAGACAAAAACAAAGCAACTGTTTTTCATGTTTTTCCTTTATATATATTATTAATTTGTTCACCTTATTGTAGGCGATTATTAATCAAATGCCCATTTTTTTGTAAAAAAAGCTATATTTTTCAATGTTTTAATGGTCCACAACACTCGTCTCAATCTAATTATCGCCTCAAAAACCCCTTTAAACCAAACAAAACTCTTGTTTTTTGACCTCTGAATTTTGTATGTTGAAAATGAAAAGGGGCCAAGGAGGCCGTGTGGTAATTTTATTAAAAAACCTAAAAAGGAGGTTTCTTATGAAAAAACAAATAATACTTATTCCTATTATCCTACTTGTAGGACTTTCAGGCAAAACGTTTGGGGCTCAATATACAGCTGCACCCGTTGCACCACAAGAAACAGCACAAGTGAACCCTCGCGATCAACTTAGAGACTTATACAAACAACGTATAGAATTTATGCAAGAAAGAAAAGAGAGACTCAAAAACCGATATGAAAGAACAAAAGATCGTATCAAAAGACTCGAACGTAAACAAAGAAAAATAGACAAATGGACAGATACCAAGGTGCAACGAAAAATAATGAAATTAAAAACTAGAATTGCATTTTGCCTAAAAAGAGGAGTACAGAGAAGAAAATGGCGACGCGGAGCGAGATGTGACATGAGATTCGGAATGAAAGACAAATGGTAAAAACTCATCTAACTGAAACTAAAAGGTATAAGGGGAGAGTCCTTCGGACTCTCCCCTTATACCTTTTAAATAAGACGATTTATTTAAACGTAAGCCTCTTCTTGTATGCAATACTGAAAAACATCCTTCTTTTTCTTTTTTTTCTTGCTTATCAAATATTTTATAAGATAAGCAAAGAGTTAATATAGCAATTATTATTCAAAATATCCCCAATGACTCCGACGAGTATAATGTTTTCGACGAGCATAACTACTGCGGACTTCTTTTCTTCTTTTTTTTTCTTTTTCTTGTTTGTCGAATACCTTATAAAACAAATATAAAGTTAATGCAGCAGCTGTTGTTCCAAATATTTTCGATGAATCCTTCTCATCTTGCTCAGATGATTTTGAATACCTTTTTTTATTATACATATCACATCGAACGATCGGGCTTTTATATGCAATCACTTTTTGCATAAAAAAAGGCTTTTCTGCATCCATATCCTCGTATTTTGACCAATCTATATATACATCGTTGCGATCTTTTTTACATTCAGCTAAAGCATCAAAAATATTATACACATCGCATTTTGCCTCATTCATTCCCCCATGTTTTGCAGCCTGTTTTCTTAAAACCTGAAGCATACCAAAGGTGCTCACATGTAAAGAAATTAGTGTTAATGTAATAATGATTTTTTTCATGCTTTTCCTTGTAAAAAATCTGTATAAATCACGCTATCAAAAACAAACATAAAGTATCGCATCAAATTTGACAAGAAAAAACCTACAAAGAAACCTTTTTAAAAAAATAGCGCACAAAAAAAGCCCCGGAAGTTCCGAGGCTTTTTTATAAAGATTATTTTTTATTTATTATTTTTTTTGAGCTATCTTATTAAATAATGCTTGAAGTTGCATCATTGGTCCCATAAGCTGAAATGCTTTTGTCATTGCATCTTTTTGTAAGGCCATACTTTGTTGCCCCACTGCCATCAAGTTAGCTCTCATTTTTTCAACATCCGCCTTCATAGCTTTAAGTGAAGGGTGCTTAGAAATCACTTTATTAAGCTCTTGAGCAAATATTTTTTGTTTTTTCATAAATACATCTCGCATCTTCTTAAGCTTCAGGATCATTGGATGTTTTTCAGTTCTCTTTCGCGTCATATCAACTTCTTTTATGGTCTTGTTAATCTTTTGAGCAATATCGTTCCATTGCTTTTTCTCTTGAACACTTGCCTTTTTAAATGCTGCAATTTCTGCGGCCATTCGTACAAGTTTTTCTGCAGGTCTTCCAGGAAAAGACTTCATAGCAAGTGTTTGAAAATCACTTTTTTTCTGTGGTTGAGCAAGACCAATCTTTGGTTGATATCTTGCGCTCAGGAGCATACTAGATAAAGCAACCATCGTTACGACTGTTCCAAATGAAATTCGACTCTTCACACTTCCCCCTTTGTAAATAAGTTATACAATTACCTTAACTGCTTTCATTATAAATTAACAAAGAAGAAAAATAAACACTATTTGTAATTTTGCAATATTTTTTGCTTAAACTAAAGCCTTAAGCGCGTTAACTTTTTTGATCTTAACGTATTTATGCCGAAACCATTTGGTTGTTTAAAAATTTTGAGTAGAATAGCTCCAAAGAAAAAGGATCGCCACCATTTTTTAATGAGCAATCAACCGAATATATAAAGTCATGGGCATTTTTTAACTCATCAACATTAAAATTTCTCCAGATTCTTTGTGTAAACGCAAAGGGAAGACGAAAGCTCACCTTCTTCGCTTCTGCAAAATTTCTATTTTGCATCTGACTCACAAAGCTAGAGGCGCGCCATAGTTGCTCTGACCAAAAGACAATCCAAAAGACATCACCATAATCGTCTCTAATATTAGACCACAATTGAAAAAACTTCTTATAATCTTTTGTAAAAAAATACTGACTCAGGGTAAATAATGATTTCTCTGGAATCATTATTTTATCAAGCCATTCATCTATAAAAGCCTTATAACCCTTTCCTGTCAAAAACGCATATTTCATAAGCATACATGCTGTATCTAAAGGAATAACAGGATTTAAACGAAATATTTTTTCAATAAAATTAATCACCATTTTTGATATTGGTTTTTGAAAAAAAGAAACAATTTTTAAAAAATCTTTATGTGCAACTCTTTCTCCAACCTCTACAAGACAGAGCCCTTCTCTTTTTTTGATTTTTACAGCATTGGTCGCAAATAAAACAATAATATTAGGACCCTTATAGGCATTAATATACTCAATTATGTTATTTTTATTTTTACCTTTTATCGATCCGACATCCTGCAACCAATACAATGTTTGTTGGCCCAAAAAGCTTGTTTCCAATTTCGCTTTTACTTGAGAAAGATTGTTTGACTCAACACTTACCGTCTCTATCTGCATATCCAAAATAGATTTGAGCTTCTTTACAAGCAACGAAAAAAATAATAAAGGATAAGTGCCTTCACCCTTAAAATGTATAACAACATTTTTTGACAATACATCAGGATATACTTTTTTATCTAAAAACTGTGATACGTTCATGTTGATTATCTAACCGATACGTTTTGACGATTTCCCAAACTAAACAAAGGTTTGCCTATATTATCCGGTTTTTTTGGTGCATTTGCAAGCATTAATTGATTAAAAGAAGAATCACACACATCAAACAATTGTCTGGTTCCTGTAATAGACAATGTTTTAGCTGCATCAAACTGATCCCACGTAATGATTGCTCCTTCTGATGCACCCTGTATTTCAACCAGCTTATTCGATCTTGTTATTACAAAGTTGAAATCAGCATCTGCTTTGCTATCTTCAGAAAAATCTAAATCCAACAATGGAACTTCATCTACAACCCCAACAGAAACAGCAGCAATGTGATCTTTTAAGATATTCTCTCTGAGTTTTTTCTTGCGTAACCAGGTATCAACGGCAACACGCAAAGCAAGGCTTGCACCTGTAATACAGGCGGTTCTTGTTGAACCATCTGCTTGCAACACATCACAATCCACTACAATTGTTCTTTCTCCCAATAGAGAAAAATCAACCATAGTACGTAAAGATCTACCAATAAAGCGAGAAATTTCAACTGAACGACCGTTTCTTCGCACTGCTGAAGACTCCCTCATAGACCTTGAAGTGGTCGATGAGGGCAACATAGCATACTCTGAAGTCAACCAGCCAACCCGCTTTCCCTTAAGGAATGGAGGAACACCGTGGTTCATATTTACCGAGCACAAAACTTTTGTATTTCCCATCTCAAAAAGAACAGAGCCCGCCGCATACCCAAACGTATTAAAACTTATCTTCACACTTCTAATGCAGTCTGACCTACGGGCGTTGCTCCGCTTTGCAAAATTTTTCATTGCGATACAATTATTCCTCTATAAGTTTCAATCGTATGCGTCCAGTTTCTGGATCATAACTTACAATCTCAACCATAACATCTTGGTCTAATGGATAATCTCTCGCAAATGTTCTTTGCTTATCTCTTGGAATATTAGATACGTGAACTAAACCATCTTGCCCAGGAACAATTTCAACAAAGAGCCCAAAGTCTGCAGCTCGTTTTACTTTACCTAAGTAACGTGTTCCTGTTTCTATCTGTCCACCTAATACTTTAACCCAAGATACCGCTTTATCCATTTGAGCATCAGGCCCGCCATAAATTCTGACGCTTCCATCGCTCTCAATGTCAATATTTGTTCCTGTAATATCTATAATTTCACGAATTATTTTACCACCTGAACCTATGACCGCACCAATCTTATCTGTAGGAATTTGTATAACAATAACTTTAGGTACGAGATTAGATAACTCTTTATTCGGCTCAGACATAACTTTTTTCATTTCTTGTAAAATATAAAGTCTACCATCTTTTGCCTTTTGCAAAGCGTCTTCAAAAACCTTCCTTGGTAAGCCACCTTTGTATTTTACATCCATCTGAATGGCGCTTATTCCATCTTCGGTTCCAGTAATCTTTAGATCCATTAATCCAAAGGCATCTTCAAATCCTGTAATATCTGTTAAGACAACACAGTCATCTGAACCTTCTTTTTTCAAGAGACCAATAGCAACACCTGCTACCATCTTTTTCAACGGTACACCTGTATCCATAAGTGCCATCGTAGAACCACATGTTGTAGCCATTGATGTTGAACCATCTGATTCTAGCATATCAGCAATAATTCTTATGGTATAAGGGAAATCCTGTTTTGAAGGAAGCAAGTACTTAAATGAGGAGGCTGCAAGATATCCATGCCCAATTTCTCGTCTCCCTGGTCCACGTAAAAATCTTACTTCACCAACTGAATATGGAGGAAAGTTGTAGTGCAACATAAATGCAGACCCTACAGCCTCTTCCATTATACTCTCTACCTTCTGTTCATCCTGTCCACCACCTAAGGTAACAGAGACTAAGGCCTCGGTTCTTCCTCTAGCAAAGAGTGCAGAACCATGAGTTGTTGGCAAGACACTAACTTCAGATTTAATCGTTCTCACCTGATCAAAACTACGTCCATCGACCCGTTTCTTGGTATCGATAATAAGATCAGTTAATTTTCTTTTTAATACCATCTCAAAAACATAATCAATTATAGAAGCATGAATTTCCTGATCTATAATATCTGCTTCATATTCTGCCGTGAAGCCCTCTTTCAGTTTTTTGAGATTTTCTTTTCTTTCTACCTTGTCAGCAATATACATAGACTTTAAAAGGCCTTCTGACAAGAATTTATCAACTTTTGTTTCCCAGGCATCCCAATCAATGCCTTCGAATGAATTTTCTTCTTTGACTACACCAAGTTCTTTTGCCATCTCTTCTTGCCACGCAATTTGCTTTTTGATTCGCTCATGCGATTTGAACATAACATCAATGTAATCTTTTTCGGAGATCTGATTTGCAGAACCTTCAACCATACAGATACCTTCTTGTGTACCCGCAAAAATAAGTCTTGCATCAGATTCTTTTCCTTCATCATACGTTGGATCAAAAATCCATCTTCCATCTACTCTACCAACTTCAGTAACACCAACAGGTCCTAAAAAAGGTATTTTAGAAACGGCTAAAGCAATAGATCCTGCAAGCAAGGCTAGCTTACCAGGAGTACAATTTTTATCTACAGAATACACCGTAACAAGAACCTGCAAATTATCAAAAAAGGTTGCTGGAAATAACGGACGTATTGCTCGGTCAATTAATCGTGAAATCAGGACTTCGTAATCTGAAGATTTTCCTTCACGTTTATAGTAACCACCAGGTATCTTCCCGGCTGCAGAAAAGGGTTCCCTATAATCCACAGACAAAGGCAAAAACCCTGGAAATTCTTTAGCGCGGGTAGAACAAACTGTTGCTAACAAAAGAGTGTCTCCCTGCCTGAACCATGCAGAACCATCTGCTTGTCCAGCTACCTTACCTATCTCAACTGAGTACCCGAATTCTTCTAATTTAAATTTCTTTGACATTAACCGAACCTACTATCGTTAAAAACATCCAAGCTGAAAATACAATACAACAAAACTAAACTACCTTTTTAACCCAAGACGTTTTATCAACTCTCTATAAGCTTTTTCGTCTTTTCGCTCAAGATATTTTAAAAACTTACGTCTACTTGACAACATCTTAAGCAAGCCTCTCTTTGAAGAAAAATCCTTAGGATTTTCTTGAAGATGTCCTGTAAGTTGACGTACGTGTTCTGTTAAAATTGCAATTTGCAGCTGAACTGAACCTGTATCTTTATCACTTAATCTAAAATCTTTAATTATTTTTTCTTTATCTACTTTACTTATTGCCATATTCCTTAAAACCTACACATTATAATTATTAAACAATGACCTTTTTTGGTAGGCACGAGCGGAATTGAACCGCTGACCCTTGCTACGTCAAAGCAATGCTCTACCACTGAGCTACGCGCCTAGAAAATTTCAATTTCATTAATTTTCTTTTATTTCTTCCTTTGTCTTATTTACCTCTTTAGCCTCTTCTTGTTGTGCTCGTTTTTCTAAATCAGAGACCTCATCACCAAGATATTTTTTTCTAAAGGAAGGTATTCCTGTACCTGCCGGTATTAGTTTACCAACAATTACGTTTTCTTTTAAGCCATACAAGCAATCAACTTGTCCTGAGATTGCTGCTTCAGACAAAATCCTTGTTGTTTCTTGGAAAGATGCTGCAGAAATAAAACTTTCTGTATCCAATGATGCCGTCGTAATACCCATTAAAACTGGTTTTGCAGAAGCAACTTTTTTTCCTTCTGCTTGAAGTAATGAGTTTACATTTTTAAACTGTATTCTGTCAACCCTATCTCCAATCAAGAAATTTGTATCACCAGGCTCGATTATTCTGACCTTACGCATCATCTGTCTTACAATAATCTCTATATGCCTATCATTAATCTTAATTCCTTGAAGCAAATAAATTTCCTGAATATTATCCACAAGATATTTCTGAACTGTTTCTGGCCCAAGAATTTTTAACATATCATGCAATATTGGAGTTCCTGCAGTCAGTCTATCACCAGCATTTACAATCTCACCATTAACAACGTTAAGCTGCTTACCCTTCGGAACAAGATAATCATATGATTGATCACCTGAAACCACAGAGATTTTCCTCATTCCTCTATGAAGACCTGCAAACACAACTTCACCGTCAATATCTGCAATCATTGCAGGTTCTTTTGGCATTCTTGCTTCAAAGAGCTCTGCAATTCGTGGCAAACCACCGGTAATATCTTTTGTTTTAGAAACTTCACGAGGCATCTTAACAAGAATTTGTCCAACTGTCACTTGTTGACCATTTTTTACCGACAAATATGAACCAGTTGGTAGATAGTATTGAGCAATTTCATTTCCCTCACTATCTAGTATTCCAATGGCTGGCTGATATTTTTCACCTTTTCTTTCAAGAACAACATAGTTAGAAACATTAGTTGCTTCATCAAAACGTTCTTGAATGGTAACATTTTCTACAATGTCTATAAATTCAACTTTACCAGCTTTTTCTGTCATGAGAATCTGGTTGTGGGAATCCCATTCAACAAGCTTCTCACCTTTTTTCACTTCTTGTCCATCACCAACTAACATGGTAGAACCATATTCTACATCATGCTCTTGCAATTCTCTACCGTCTTTAGACGCAATAACTATTTTCGCTTTTCGACTAAAGACAACTTCTTTGCCATCTTTATTTTTTAAGGTTCTAACGCCACGCCATTGAGCGATACCTTCACGCTTTGTAACATAATAAGGCTGCTCGGTTATACCACTAGCTGTACCACCAATATGGAACGTTCTCATAGTAAGCTGCGTTCCTGGTTCACCAATCGACTGCGCTGCAATAACACCAACGGTTGCCCCAACATCAACAACCCCACTTCTTGCGAGATCATATCCGTAACACATAGAACAAACGCCCCGCTTTGCCTGACACGTTAAGACAGAACGAACATATAATTTATTAATCGCAGAGTTACTTATTCGTTTTACTGATTCTCTACCTACAATTTCACCCTGCTTAAGAATTACTTCACCCGTAACAGGATCTTTTGCATCTGCCGCTAAGACTCTTCCATATACCCGTTCTGAAAGTTCGTAAAGAACGTCACCTGATTCTTTTAACGCCTGAATTTCGATATAACCCAAGGTTCTACAATCATGCATCGTTATAATAGTGTCTTGAGCAACATCAACAAGCCTTCTGGTCAAATAACCAGAGTTTGCCGTTTTGAGTGCAGTATCAGCCTGACCTTTACGAGCACCGTGAGTAGAAATAAAGTATTCAAATACTTCTAAACCATCTTTGAAGTTGGTCTTAACAGGCGTTTCCATAATTTCACCTGTTGGCTTAGCCATCATACCACGCATACCAACCAACTGTTTCATTTGGTCTTTGGTACCACGCGCTCCAGAATCCAACATCATAAAAATAGGATTAAATGGCTTAAATGCTTTATCTTCATTGATAAATGCTTCGTTATCCTGTTCTTCAAGATCTTTTAACATAGCACTTGCAACGTCTGATGTTGCATATGCCCATGTTCCTATAACTTTATTATAGCGCTCACCATTGGTAATAACACCATCCATATAAAGTTGTTCAATTTTTTTGACTTTCTTTTCAGCGCTGTAAACAATATCATCTTTTTGAGGTGGAACAAGTAAATCTGTCATAGAGAATGAAATTCCACCGATTGTCGAATAGTAGAACCCAAGTTTCTTAATTCTATCTAAACATTTTACTGTTACGGCTTGGCCAAATTTATAGTACACAAGCTCTACAAGTTTTGCCAAATCTGACTTCTTCATAACCTTATTGACCCAATGTATCTTAGATCCTTCAGGTAATGCATCAAACAGTATAATTCTACCAACAGATGTTTCTACAATTTTACCGTTCAATCTTACTTTAATTTGAGCTTGCATAGAGACTACATCATGGTGAAACGCACTAAGAACTTCTTCTAAGCTAGAGAAGACGATGCCTTCACCTTTAGAATTTTTACGGATCTTGGTGATATAGTGTAAACCAAGAACCATATCTTTTGTAGGAACAGTAATCGGCCTACCATTTGCTGGTGAAATAACGTTTTTTGTTGCCAAGACTAAGGCCTCAGATTCTTCTTGAGCCTTTTTACTCAACGGTAAATGAACAGCCATTTGGTCACCATCAAAGTCAGCGTTAAATGCACCACAAACCATTGGGTGAAGTGTTATAGCTTTTCCATCTACTAAGATAGGGAAAAATGCTTGAATACCCAACCTGTGCAACGTTGGTGCACGGTTTAATAATACAACCCTGTCCTTCACGACATCTTCTAATACATCCCAAATTTCTTCTTCTAAATTTTCTACCATACGTTTTGCAACACGAAGATTAGGTGCAATTTCTCTTTCTAAAAGACCTGCATAAACATATGATTTAAAGAGCTCCAACGCCATGCTCTTAGGAAGCCCACAATGATCTAAGCTTAATTCTGGATCCACTACGATAACAGAACGGCCAGAATAATCAACCCGTCTACCGAGAAGGTTTTGTCTAAAACGCCCTTGTTTACCTCTAAGCATCTCACTCAAGGATTTCAATGGTCGCTTATTAGAACCTCTTACCGGTTGGCCTCGTCTTCCATTATCTATTAATGCATCTACAGACTCTTGCAACATTCTTTTTTCATTTTTAATAATGACAGAAGGTGCTTCAATCTCAAGCAAACGCTGTAATCGAATATTTCTGTTTAAAACTCGTCGGTATAATTCGTTTAAATCTGAACTTGCAAATCTTCCACCTTCTAATGGAACTAAAGGTCTTAAGTCTGGTGGCAAAACAGGCAAAATAGATAAAATCATCCATTCAGGCCTAATGCTTGCATGTTTAAGACCAACAAAAACCTTTATTCTTCTCATTATTTTGTGTCGAACGGCTACAGACGCGGTTTTTTTATAATTTTTTTCAAGTAATACAATTTCCATATCTAAATCTATTAAACCCAAAACAGCCTTAATAGCTTCGGCACCACTTTCAGCAACAAAATCAATATCATCACTGTGTGCATCCAGATACGCCTCATATTCATCATTGGTCAGCAATGTTTTTCTTGGATACGGAGAATTACCTTGATGAATAACAATACTACAATCAAAGTATATCACCCTCTCTAGATCTTTTATGGGCATATCCATAATAAGACCAAGATAACTTGGAATACCCTTTAAAAACCAGATATGACAAACAGGAGCAACAAGCTCAATATGCCCCATACGCTCTCTTCGTACACGAGACTGAATGACCTCAACACCACATTTTTCACATGTCACACCGCGGTGTTTCATTCGTTTATATTTTCCGCAATTACATACCCAGTCTTTTACGGGACCAAAGGTACGCGCACAAAAAAGCCCATCTCTTTCTGGCTTTAATGTTCTATAGTTTATTGTTTCAATCTTCTTAACTTCTCCGTAGGATAAAGATCTAATCTTTTCGGGAGAAGCAATCGTAAGTTTTATAGCATTAAATTTTGTAAGATTTATATATTCTCTAAATCTTTCTAACATACTATTTCGATTACTCACAGACTTCCTCCTTGCCTCTCTTGAATAAATCTACGCACATCCCTAAACTCTGAAGCTCTTTAACCAGAACATTAAATGACTCTGGAAGGCCTGGATCAGGAACATCTTCCCCTCGAACAATAGCCTCGTATACTTTATGTCTTCCCGTCACATCATCAGACTTATAGGTTAACATTTCTTGCAGTGTATACGCTGCGCCATATGCTTCAAGAGCCCAAACTTCCATCTCACCAAGTCTTTGTCCACCCTTTTGCGCTTTACCTCCAAGAGGTTGCTGTGTAACAAGAGAGTACGGACCAACAGATCTTGCGTGTAACTTATCATCAACCATGTGGTTTAGCTTCATAATATACATCACACCAACAGTTACAGGCTGATCAAAATATTCACCTGTTCTACCATCAAGCAGATTAAATGCACCTGCATCAGGCAAATTAAGATCTTTTAAAATAGGCTTAATGTCTTCAACATATCTCGCACTATCAAATACTGGAGTCTTATAAAGCAATCCATATTTTGCAGTTCTACGAGCAAGCTCCATTAAGTCTTCATCACCATGATCTTTTTTATATGATGCTACAAGATCTTTTCCGTAATACTTTCCAAGCATTGCCTCGACATCTTTCGTAGCACCTTCACGCAAGTAAGAATCTATTTTCTGTCCTACATCATATGACGCTAGACCAAGAACCGTTTCTAGGATCTGCCCAACGTTCATACGAGAAGGAACACCAAGAGGGTTTAAAACTATATCAACTGGAGTACCATCTTCTAGGTATGGCATATCTTCTCTCGGAACAATAATGGATACGACACCTTTGTTACCGTGTCTTCCTGCAATTTTATCACCGACCGATATAGAACGTTTCATAGCGATATATATCTTAACCATCTTAATCACACCTGATGGCAAAGGATCACCTTTTTTAAGCTTATTAATACGTTCTTCTTTAAGACTTCTTAATATTCTTTCTTGTGTTTCAAAGGTATTTTTCAGATGTTCTGTTTGCTGGTTTACACTTGCATCTTTTGCTTTCAAATTCAACAAATCTTGCAAGTCAAGTTGCTTTAACTTCGTTTTGTCAAAAACACCTTTTTTCAAGACACTTGTGGATACCTTTGCAGCCGCAGCTTGCCCTGCCAACACTGCAACAATCTTTTCTGATACCATCTTGTCTAAAAAGTTAACGTGATGCATGAAGTCTTGTTCTATTTTTACCGATTTTCTTTCAACTTCTTGCTTATACCTTTTATCTTTTCTTATACCACTTCGTGAGAAAATTTTCACATCAACAACGGTCCCCTCTACTCCAGGTGAAACTCGCAAGGATGTATCTCTCACTTCTCGAGATTTTTCTCCAAATATTGCTCGCAAAAGCTTCTCTTCAGGAGAATATTGTACGTCCCCCTTAAGAGTCACCTTACCAACTAAGATATCACCAGGTTTAACTCGAGTACCAATTCTCACGATACCGTCATCATCTAAACCTTCTAGATCTACTTCACTAATATTTGGAATATCTCTTGTTATTTCTTCAGGGCCTAACTTTGTATCCCTTGCATCTACAACATATTCATCAATATGCACAGATGTCAGGGCATCATCAGAAACTAAACGCTTATTAAGAACGATAGCATCCTCAAAATTGTAGCCATGCCACATCATAAATGCAACAAGAAGATTTGCCCCTAATGCCAACTCACCGTTGCTCACAGCAGAACCATTAGTAAGAACATCTCCCACCTCGACTCGCTCTCCAGCTTTTACAATTGGTGTATGATGAATCCAAGTGCAATAACTTGAACGCTCAAACTTCCTTAGGTAGAATGTCTCAACGCCATTCGCAATCCAATCTTCTAAGGTTTTGAACGCTGACTGATCATATCGTAAAATAATTTTTTCTGATGAAACATATTCAATAATACCAGGTTTCTTTGCTAGTAACACCGCACCGGACGCTTTTGCAACTTCTTTTTCCATTCCGGTACCAACCACAGGTGCCTGTGTTTGAATAAGAGGAACGGCTTGACGTTGCATATTAGAACCCATTAACGCACGACTAGCATCATCATGCTCTAAGAATGGAATAAGTGCTGCAGAAACAGAAACAAGCTGTTTAGGAGACAAGTCTATATAATCAACTCGATCTTGATTAATATGCACATAGTTTCCTTCGTTTCTCACAAATACTTTTTCATCTTTAAGCTTATGTGTTTTAGGATTTGCAGACTTTGCTTGTGCTATAAACTTTCTAGATTCTTCAAATGCATCCAGGAAAACTACATCATCTTGAATTTTCCCACCAGTAACCGCTCGATAAGCTGTTTCTATAAAACCTAAGTCATTTACCATAGCATAAGTTGCCAAAGAAGAAATCAAACCAACCGTTTGCCCTTCAGGAGTTTCGATAGGACAAATTCTTCCATAGTGAGATGTATGAACGTCACGTATCTCATATGTTGCTCTATCTTTCAAAACACCACCGGGCCCCAATGCTGAAAGCCTTCTTTTATGAGCAATTTCAGACAAAGGATTTGTTTGATCCATAAACTGGGATAACTGACCTAAACCAAAAAACTCTCTTAACACAGCACTTAAAGGCTTAACATTAAGAAAATCTTGCGGCATAAGCACTCCATGAGACTCTTGCATTCTAAATCGTTCTCTCACGATACGCTCAATCCTCATGAAACCAGAGAATATTTGGTTGCCCAATAATTCTCCAACTAGTCTCACCCTTCTGTTTCCTAAGTGATCAATATCATCAAGTTGACCTTCACCTTTTTCACGAAGATTCACAAGATATCTAATTGTTGAAACAATATCATCCAAAGTTAAAACTGTTTCATCATCTGGCATTGCAAGTTCAAGCTTTCTATTCATACGAATACGACCAACTCTGGTCATATCATAGAATCTTTCATTAAAGAATAAGTTCTCAAGCCTTTCTTTAACGCCTTTTACCGAAGAACCATCTCCAGGCCACACTTTTGAATGAAGCTCTTTTAAAGCATCTTCTTCAGAATGACAACGATCAAGGGTCAACGTCATAGCTATAGTTGGCTGAAAAACATACCCAGATGAAGCAATTAAACTAAACTTCAACTGTTTCTTTATACTTTTTAACAAAACAAAGTGTTCTTCTGTAAGCACTTGCCCTTGCTCTATTAAAATTTCACCTGTATCTGCATCAATTAAATCTTTAGAAAAAACCCTGTTCAAAAGACTCGTTTTTCTTACAAGAAGCTTTTTAACATTGTCATCTTTAAGCTTTTTGAGAATATCTTTTGTAACCTTTTTGCCTAAAAACTTTTTTTCAAGTTTTTCAGGAAGCATTCCTTTTTCTACGCGATGCCCTATAAGATTTTCATCTACTACTTTATAAAATTCGCCAGCTTTAACAATTATCGTATCAGACTTGTAGAAATAAGAGATAATCTCATCACGAGGAACCCCTAATGCTTGTAAGAATGTTGTAGCCAAAACTTTTTTTCTTTTGTCTATTCTTACATACAAATGATCACTACTATCAAACTCGAAATCTATCCAAGAACCGCGCATAGGAATAATACGAGCTAAATAGTATGGTCTACCTCTAAAATCTTTTATCTTTTTACTTTGAGAGAATATAACACCCGGGGACCTATGAAGCTGACTTACAACGACCCTATCAACACCATTTATAAGAAAAGTTCCTAAGTTGCCTAACTTAAAGCGTCCATTCTCTTCATATAAATCAGCCATGACTGGCAAGTCAGCAAAAAACACCTCCTGTTCTTTGATGTCTCTAATTGTTTTATTGCCCACATCATCAACATCCCAGCTAATCAATTGCACTTTAACCTTTAAAGGCATCTGAAACGTTTGACCATTTGCTCGACATTCATCAAGCGTCATAGGCATTTTTATTAAAACTCTAGATAGACAGTTTGAACAGGTTTTATACCTAGCTGTATTTTTACCGCAAAACTTACATGCAAAATCATCCGGCAATCTAGAACAATCCGACTTCCCGCACGAGGAACAAGTCCACTCATAACGCTCTTTGACACCTGTAAGTTTTCCACAGGTACAAGACCAATTTCCTAACGTATAGCTAACATATTCAAGTGACAATTTATCACTATGCTCAATAGGAAATATATCCCTTAAGACCTTCTCTAGGCCAATAGGCTTTCTTTCAGAAGGCAAATAATCCAATTGGACAAAATCATTAAAGGACTTTGATTGGACTTCAATCAAATTAGGAACTTCTACGATGTCCTTAATAGATCCAAATGACTTTCTAATATTACCCTTGCCTACATGCAAGTTTGACATTAAGCGGCTCCTTGTTTTTATTTAAACCCCAGGCTTTAAATAAGCTCTCTCAAATCAAAATACAAAATTAACGCTAACGTATAACTTTATGAAAGTTCAACTTTTGCGCCAACAGCTTCTAACTCTTCCTTCATTTTCTTCGCTTCTGCTTCAGGAACTGCTTCTCCAAGAACTGTTGGAGCTTCTTCTACAGCTTTCTTAGCATCCGACAAAGACAATGACGTTACTTTACGTAAAGCTTTAATGTTTTTGATTTTTTCTGAGCCAGCCTCTTTTAATGTAACTTTATATTCTGATTTAGCTTCTTCTGCAGCAGCAGCAGCAGGTGCAGCAGCAGCGGCAGCAACAGGCATTGCAGCAGAAACACCAAATTTATCTTCTAGAGCTTTTACAAAATCCGCTAATTCCAAAACAGACATTTTACTTATTTCTTCAATTAACTTATCAAAGTTTGATGCCATTTTGTTCCTCGTATATTTTAAACAAAAAATTAATTAAACCTACTATTCAACAACATAAATAAAAATGCTTTCAACTACACCTTTTTTATTTTATTTCTTTTGCTCTCCAACTTGCTTTAATGCAAATAAAAGCTTAAGAATAATCATATTAAGACTTCTTACAAGCCCTGAAGTCGGAGCATTCAGAGTTCTACATAACTGCGCAAGCAATACTTCTTTTGGTGGAAGAGAAGCAATTTGAGAGATTCTCTCTTTTCCAAGAATTTGAGACTCAAACAAACCTGCCACCAAGCCAAGGGATTTATTTTCCTTAGAAAAATCTGACAAGACTTTTGCTACATCAGAAAATTGTTCATCTGAAAAAACAAGACCTATCTGCTCTTTAAGATAAGGAGCCATATCACTAACACCAGGCTCATCATCTACTGCGAGCTTCATAAGCCGAGCTTTTGCAACCTTTAGAGACCCTCCCTTTTGGCGAAGTTCTGAACGCAATTTTTGCATCTGAGCAACACTTAAGCCTTTATAATCAACTATAAATGTTGCCTGACTTTTCAACAAATCTTCTCTTAATCCTTCAATAACTTTTTCTTTCTGTTGGCGATTCATTCTTAATTCCTCCTAAATCATCGCAAGAATTCATCTGGGTTAACTGGAATGCCAACACCCATTGTCGATGAAATTATCATTTTCTTTAAAAATTTACCTTTTGATGTTGACGGCCTTGCAGCCATCAAAGCCTTTACAAACGCATTTAAATTTTCTTGCAACTTTTCTGAATCAAAAGACATTTTTCCAAAAGAAAAATGAACAAGCCCGCTTTTATCATTTTTGAAAAAAGCTCTTCCCTTTTTAAGCTCCTTCACAACAGGTGCAACATCAAACGTTACCGTTCCCGTCTTTTTATTTGGAAGCAGTCCTCTAGGGCCTAAGATCTTAGCGAGCTTACCAACCATACCCATAAGATCTGGTGTTGCTACAGCATAATCAAAGTCCATCCAACCCTTAGAAATTTTATCTACTAAGTCCTGATCGCCCACAAAATCGGCGCCCGCAGCCTTAGCCTCATCGGCATGATCACCTTTAGCGAAAACAATAACCTTCACGTCTTTACCTCTTCCGTGTGGAAGCATAACAGAACCGCGAACAGTTTGATCACCTTTAGTAGGATCAATACCTAAATTAATCTGAACATCTACCGATTCGTCAAACTTAACAAACGATAGATCTTTAGCCTTTGACAAAGCCTCTGAGACAGAAAAGACTTCTTCTTTTCCTATCTTTTGAGTAGCCTCTTCGTATTTTTTTCCTCGCTTAGACATAATAAAAGCCCCTACAACATCATCAATCTACAACATCAACGCCCATGCTGCGCGCACTACCAGCTATTATCTTTTTCGCCTGCTCTATATCATTTGCGTTTAGGTCAGGCATTTTTATTTTTGCGATTTCTTCAACATCTTTCCAAGAAATTTTACCAACCTTGGAATCTTTTGGATTTGAAGAACCTTTATTAATATTTATCTTTTTCTTGATCAATTCTGATGCAGGCGCCGTCTTTACGACAAACGTAAAACTTCTATCCTTATAAACTGTTATCTCAACCGGAACAGTCTCACCCTTTCTGTCTGCAGTTTTCGCATTAAACTGCTTACAGAAATCCATAATACTAACACCTTGTTGACCAAGAGAAGAACCTACTGGTGGTGCCGGAGTTGCACCCCCTCCAGGAATTTGAAGTTTTATTTTAGCTTTTATTTCTTTAGCCATATTTATAACAACCTAATTTTACCTTTTAACTTGATTAAAACTTAACTCTACAGGAGTCATCCTGCCAAAAATACTAACCATTACCGTTAGCTTCTCCCCCTCATAATCTATTCTATCAATAATCCCGACAAACCCTGCAAAAGGACCTTCTTTTATGTCTACTTCGCCGCCAACAGCAAACCCTTCTTTCTCTGCCGAAACTATAACCTCGCCCTTCATCTGACCCATTACCCGTTCAACATCCTTCTTAGGTAAAGGTATCGGACTTTTACCTCCTAAAAAACGCAAAACTCTTGGACTCTCAGTAACTAACCGAAATGTCTCTGGGGCCATTTCCATTTCAATCAAAACATACCCTGGAAAAAGCTGCTGATCCTTAGCTTCATCAGCGGTTTCAAACATACTTTTCATCTTGGCAGATGGCACAAGCACCTCACCAACACTCTCTTGAAAACCTTCTTGTTTTACATGTTTTTCTACATCAGCCTTTACAGCTTCTTCATATCCAGCATATACCTGAAGAACATACCAACGTTTCATTTTTATCTATAGCTCCTAAGCCAGACTTACATTCTCCCTAACTGCAAAACTATGCGCTAAAGAATTTAAGAATGTATCTAACCATTACATCACAGCTTTTATCTACAACAAATAAATAGAGAGACATTATAGTAACGAGAACAATAACAACTATTGTAGAACCTATAAACTCATCCCATTTGGGCCAAACAACCCTGGAAAGCTCTAGCCGAACCTCATTTACAAACTTAACTACATCTTTCATAACGTACCCGTAGAACCTTACAATTTAAATCTTGGCTACAATTAAAAATCTTCTTACAGCACCGTATGGCAGGCCAGGAGGGACTCGAACCCCCAACCATCAGATTTGGAGTCTGCCGCTCTACCAATTCGAGCTACTGGCCTAAAAGCCTTTATTTCGTTTCTTTGTGCTGCTCATGCTTCCTACATCTAGGGCAAAACTTTTTTAGCTTCAATGAGCCGATCGTTCTTTGTTTGCCTACAATTTGCGTATAATTTCGCTCTTTACACTTCTCACATGAAAGGTGAGTAGTAACCCTATTTTTCGCCATATAAACTCATTTCCAAACTGTTTAAATAAATTAATATTAACTCAAAAAGCACATATGGAGCCCGCGACCGGATTTGAACCGGTGACCTCTCCCTTACCAAGGAAGTGCTCTACCTACTGAGCTACGTGGGCAACAATTTACTACTTTCTTATCATCAGGATAATAAAAAAAGCAGAAAAAGACAAATTTATTTTACAAAAGTATTGCTCCTACTTCATTTTAGAGGCAGGGGCATCATTCAAGCAAGTAACTTGCCAGCATATAAAACATTGCAAAACAACCTGCACCAACCTTTTTAGGTTATCTCAAATGACCTGAAAATGCAACTTTTCTTTGCCTGAAAAAAATAAAAAAAGAAAGTATATATAAAACTTCAGAGATTCATTATTTAACTGGAGCTGGCGACCGGATTTGAACCGGTGACCTGCTGATTACAAATCAGCTGCTCTACCAACTGAGCTACGCCAGCGCCTATCTCCCAGTTAATTAATGGAGCGGGAAACGGGACTCGAACCCGCAACCTACAGCTTGGAAGGCTGTCGCTCTAGCCAATTGAGCTATTCCCGCAAAATTTTCAAAGACTAATTTGGTGGCGAGAGCAGGATTCGAACCTGCGAAGGCTTAGCCAACGGTTTTACAGACCGTCCCCTTTGACCGCTCGGGAATCTCGCCTAAGAAAATACAATATTTCAATTCTTTTGTAACCCCTCTGAAGATATAATATTGCTTTTCTCAAATTATTTCAACTTTATTATCCATCTTTATGTAATTTCTTCAACTCTTTTTCTAAAATTTCCATAACTTTTTGTCGACAACAACCACATCCACTACCAACAGGCAATTTATTTCTCAGCTGTGCAAACGTTCTAGAACCGCCTTTTACGGCTTTTACAATATCGGAATATGAAACCCTTCTACAAAAACACACTAAGTAATCAAAATTTTTACGCTTCATAATTCCAACACGATCTACCAAAAAAGAGACCGCATCAAAACCTGCCTGTGAGCCTGACCCAACAGCCGTTGCAACTTGCTTTAATCTTCCTGAAATAATATCGCCAGCCACAAATACACCTGGAATTGAAGTTTCTTGTGTTATTTCCTTTGAAACAACATATCCTTCTTTATCCAGCAAGATCTCACCATCTAAAAGATCCGTATTTGGCTTATTCCCAACAGCAAGGAATACGCCATTGGTTGGAAAATTATACAAACGCCCCGACATATTATCCGCAAATTGCAAACCCGTCACGCCAAATCCATTGCCAAATATTTTTTTCACCGTAGCATTATATTTCATAAAAACATTGGGAAAATCTTCTAGCTGCTCCTGCGATATCTGAGCCGCACGCATTTTGTTGCTTCTCACAAAAACGGTAACCTTTCTCGCAAAATTAGCCAATTGAGCAACTTCTTGAGCAGCAGTATCGCCTCCCCCAATGACAACTACCTCCCTATCTTTATACTGAGGACCATCGGCAATAGCACAATGACTTACCCCCTTATTATAAAACTGCGATTCACCCGGAATACCTAGCCGCTCGGGAGAGACCCCAGTTGCCACAATCGCCGTCATAGCATGAAAAACCTTCCCTTGCTCAGTTTGAACCCTATATGGCCATGATGAAAAGTCTATTTTTTCAACAACATCTCTCACAAATTCCGCGCCAAAATTTGCCGCTTGCGTTCTGAGATCCTTTATAAGACTTGGGCCCGAGACCTTTGGATATCGCCCAGGAAAATTCTCTATCCATGCCGTATTTGCTACCTGCCCACCCGGCATTCGACCTTCTACAACAACGGTTTTTAGTCGCGCCCTTGCACCATGAATTGCCGCACTCAAACCTGCAGGGCCTGAGCCAACAACCAAAATATCAACCAACCCCGGCTTACCTGTCGTTTTTTCTAGATCAAAATCACTGGCCACAACTGAAAACATAAGAAAAAAAGAAAAAAGAAGTGTTATGTTTTTTATACTATTTTCCATCGATGATCCTCGTTCAACTAAAAGTTTGTTTATTCATTTGCCAATAACAACAAAAAGTATATATAAAAAAGAGGTAATCATATAGATGACACAAAAAACCAGGACGCCTTAAACGGAAAGGCCTTACTCACTCTTGTACGATATGACACAACGAATCTCCCTTTTGTCAGGATCTTGATCGTAATCAATTTTTATTCTACAAATATTCTCCCTCAATAACGGCTCAATAACCTCTGGCCACTCCACCAACACAACATTTTGACCATCATGCAAATACTCGTCAAATCCAGCCGCTAAGAAATCTTTTAATTTTTCAATCCGATATAGGTCAAAATGACAAAACGTTTGCCCTGCGTCATTTTTATATAAATTTAGATAGGTAAACGTTGGACTCGTAATAGGATCTGTTATACCACTCCCACACAAAAGTCGTCGCACCAATGTTGTTTTGCCCGCACCAAGCGGCCCGTAAAAAGCAAAAACCCTACAAAACTTAAACTGATCCTTCAAAAAGGCAACAACCAGATCAAGCTCATCTAACCCAACAATAAAACTTTTTTCTTTTTTCATACTATTTCAACATTAAAGCTTTTTAAGCTGTTTTAACTTCTTTTTCTTCTTCTTAGATGCAGTCTCAGACCTTGACGCACCTAACTCATGGGAACTTTTAAAATCTTCTGCCTTATATTCAACAAACTTACTTGCCTTTTCCATCAAACTATCCAGCTCTTCATTTTCTCCTGTAGTTGTTTTTATAGCTTTTGTTTGTTTTATTGACTTTTGATGTCGCGCTACCTGTAAGCTACGTTGTAGTATATCATAAAATTCTGCTGAATCTATGTATTCTATATCTAATCTTTTTGCAAATCGGCAGATGTCTCTGTCAGAAGAAACAAGCAGAATATCAAGATTCCTTTTCTCACCCAAATAGCTTTTTATATAGTCATCAGCCGTCCGACCAGCCCCCGCATAAATAACATAAACACCATCATATCGCTCCTTGGTTGCCCAATCATAGGGCCCTCCATCAAACACCAAATTTATTCTGTGGCCCTTCTTTTTTGAATACCTTTTCAACTGATTCACAAAAGAAGCTCGCTCATTATCACTAACAACATTCTTGTGTATCGCCTGCTTTAAAACATTATAACCATCAATTACTATAATCATATCTACGTTCTTTTTATAATTTAAAATACATCTTTAAAATTAGAGTACATTAAAAAAAATAAAAAATAACCCCTCCAATACATTGCAAAATAACACAAGAATTATTACATTAGTTATATAGATAGTTTAACCAGACAACCCGCAACACGCTCCTCCCTAGAGAAAAAATAGGCATTAGTACCGGGTTTTAATAAAAAGTAAAGGCTTGTCATGGCTCAACTTATTCAGATGCGCCAAAGAATAAAAGCTATAGAAACGATAAAAAAAATTACACACGCCATGAGGCTCATTTCAATGTCCACTCACTCTCGCATCAGGAGTAAAATGCCTCGTCTCAAAGATTACAGCAATGAAATCTCAAATATTTTTAATAAAGTAAGAGCAGAAAATCCTGATTGGACAAACCCTATCGTATTCCCTCAAGGAATAACAGAGGAAAATCGCCTTATTATTTTGATTAGCTCTCAAAAAGGTCTTTGTGGCACCTTTAACACCAATTTATTTAAAGAGTTTGAAAAACAAGTCTCAGAAGAAGAACTTAAACAAACAAAAATCATAGCTGTTGGGAAAAAAGCAGTAGATTTCATCGCAAAAAAAGAAACCAAATTTGTAATAAAAAACTTTCAAGAGCTTACCATCAGAAACTTCAATACAATCGCACAAGAAGTCGTTGAAGAAATTGTTATATCCTCACCCCCTTACTCATCCGTGCGCATATTTAGCAATGAACTCAGATCCTTCTTTCTGCAACTCCCACGATTCATAGACCTCATACCTCTCAAGCAAGAAACGCTCGGAGAAGAAAAGGCCGTCGAACACAAAACTTCAGAAGATCTCATTTGGTATCAAAATCCCAAAGAATTTCTCGACTCACTTGTTCCTCAATACATTGGCGCAGGCATCAATGCAGCCCTCTTGGAATCCCTTTTTGCAGAACAAGCAGCTAGATTTATATCCATGGATACGGCAAATAGAAACGCAAAAACCCTGCTTGAAGAAACAAAGTTAAGGTATAACAAGTTACGACAAGCAAAAATCACCAAAGAACTTACAGAACTTGCCGGAAACTTCTAGTTCCTAGCAAAAAGTTACATGCATATCTTCTACCCAATAAGTCCAGATGACGAAAAAACCCTTGCCTTCTATTTGCAAAAAACACTATGCTAAAAGTGAAGACGGAAGCTTTTATTTTTTTGTTTTTTATGGAGGACTCAAAGATGATTCTAAAAAAAATAAGCCTCACTATTTTCTCATTAGCTATTTTGCTCACTCATTATACACATGTATTTTCAATGTTTGGACAGAGAACTCAACAACCAAAAAGAATGATGATACAATCAAGAATGATGAATCAAGGAATGAATCAAGGAATGAATCAACTACAACGGATGATGCAGCCCCAACAACAGCAACAAATGATAGGACAACCAAGAAGAATGATGGGGCAACCTCAACACACGATGAGACAACAACCGCAACAAATGATGCAGCAGCAACCCATGATGATGAGACAACAACCACAGCAAATGAGACAACCAAGAAGAATGATGGGGCAACCCCAACGAATGATGATGGGACAGCCGCAACGGATAATGCAGCAGCAACCAATGATAATGAGACAACAAACACAACAAATGGGACAACCAAAAAGAATGATGATGCGACAACCTCAACAAATGATGCAGCAGACAACTCCAATTGTTAACCTTTCAAAAGACATGCTTATTAAGACTGGCATCTTAAGTGATTCCGGCATTCATCTTGATCCAGGGCAAAAGGCTGACTGCACCTTGAAACTTATAACTCAGGAGTATTATGATAAAGATTCATTTATGGAAAAGTATGCCAAATATAAGATAGATTTTGATAGGCTAGGCCCAAATGTTGTTTTGATACAGCTCCCTTCTGCTCACCAAGGTCGCAAAACTGCACGTTGCACATTTTATTCATTTGTAAATTCTTATCTTTTAGGTATGAGTAAAAGCTTTGAAGAAGCTATTCAGACGGTGCGATCCCCTGAGACGGTACGCATAATTGACAATCTTGTACGCATTTGGAGGGATCACTGGAAAATAAAAAGCCGAAAAGATAAGAAGAACTCAAGCCTTCGCTACTCTTCTTTATGCTTAAATAGCATGTTTGGCAAGCAATTTGCTTTTGAAGGTAAAGATATTTCTTTAATTGATTTAGCTCGTAAACCTAAAGAAAAACTTTTTGAAGGCCCCTTCTACTTTACATCAAAAAAAAGAAAAAGGCAAAAACCTGAGGACGCATTTTATCTCTTACACAAAGATATAAAGAAAGCACCAAACTGCATGACATCACTAAACCAACTTAAACGGCCTAGAGATAATGTATTCGGAAAAGTTAGAGCATCTATCGATTATACTGGAAACCGGAAAATAAAAAGAACATATATTAAATTTGATAAAGATGCCCAGATTGACACATTAGGCTCACAAACATGGGCCAATGAACTAGAAAAAACATTCGATGAATTTAAAAGCAAGCCCCAAGCAGAAACAATCTTTCTTTTAACCAAAAGAACAACTCCAGGTAAACACATGATAGCTGTTAAAGCAGAGAAATTCATATTTTCAGGAAAAACGCTACTAACATTTATTGTATTAAATTCTTCCTTTACCATAGGTAAGCATATTAAAGAAATGAGCTACATAGACCGTTATAAAAGTTATGCACCAATTTTCAAGACTTTAGCAACGCATTTGGGCTTTCCTGTATACCCAAAAGAAACTGGTAAAAATAAACCCATCAAGAAAACAAAAGCATCAATAATGCTTACTCCTATATTCTTCCCCGGCTTTGAACAAAAAGATATCTCTCCTGATATTGAAATGTTTGGAAAATACGAAGATGATTTAGAAAAAGAATTAAAAGAAATAGAAAAAGATCAGGAACGCAAAGCACTACCCAATGAATATGTACCCCATCCAAGAAGACGATAAAAACGCTAAATAAAATCCACCCTAAGATTTTTCAAAAAAGTTTTACGAACTCTTGCAAAGCAAGTACGCACTATGATATTTTGAAGAAAAGGTATAGGTTATTAAAATAATTATTAAATGGAGGATTCACAATGAATCTAAAAAAAATGGGTTTTTTATGTCTAAGTCTATTATTACTCTATAGTAGCTGCACAATGTTCTCTATGCGCAAGGAAAAGAACTACATTGGATGGCCAACAAGTATTCAAAGAAAGGAGCCAGAAGCTTTTTACAGTGGCAGAGTTACAGAAGCATTATCCGGCAGCAAATTTGTCGTAATACCCGAAAGAGGGCGAATGAAAGGCGAAGAAATCATATGTACTATTCTTCCTCATGCAGGCATACACCCTACTGAAATAGTTCAAGGAACTACCGTTGGAATAATCGTGCCAACAACTGACACAAAAAAAGGCATAATACATAGGATCATCCGCAGTATCCCCACAAAAAAAATTCAACAAGAAAGAAATTTGACAAGAAAAAAATTCAACAAAGAGAAACACTATAGGCAAGCACGCAGCTACAGAGGGATTATTGAAAAAAAACATATCAGCGGAGATGATAAAGGGCGCTTTACAGTTATAGCTGATTTTGGAAAAAAAATACTCTGCTATATACCACGCTCAAGCAAGTTAAAATTTGATAACATTGATGAAAAAGATATTGTTGTAATAAAACTATCACCTACTGACCCTACTCAAGGGAGAATCTCTTTATTACTCTCTAAAAAAACCCAACAACCAATGATGCAAATGAAGCAACCACAACCAATGATGGGGCAACAGCCAACGATAAAGAAATATGGAATGGGGCAGCCAATGATGATGCAACAACCTCAACCAATGATGCCGCAACCGAGAATGATGAATCAAAGAATGAAACAACCACAACCCATGATGATGCAGCCCCAACAACCGCAACGAATGATGGGGCAACAGCCAACGATAAAGAAATATGGAATGGGGCAGCCAATGATGATGCAACAACCTCAATCAATGATGCAGCAACCGAGAATGATGAATCAAAGAATGAAGCAACCACAACCAACGATGCAAATGAAGCAACCACAACCAATGATGCAGCAACCGAGAATGATGAATCAAAGAATGAAGCAACCACAACCCATGATGATGCAGCCCCAACAACCGCAACGAATGATGGGGCAACCCATGATGATGCAACAACCACAACCAACGATGCAAATGAAGCAACCACAAACAATGATGGGGGGGCAACAGCCAATGATAAAGAAATATGGAATGATGCAGCAACCGAGAATGATGAATCAAGGAATGAATCAACCACAACGGATAATGCAGCCCCAACAACCGCAACGAATGATGGGACAACCCATGATGATGCTGCAAAAGAAAAAATATTTTAAATAGCCACCAACCCCGACAGAACCTTCTGTAGTAAAGGGCTATGGTGTTTTTGATCGCAAAAACGACAAAACGACAAAAAAAAACACAGTGCTGCTTGAAAAAATTGCTATTTATGTTATAATTAACCCTAAGTAGTCAAAGGGTAAATGTCTAAATAATTCCTGTTAAATGGAGGAAAAATATGTATAAGAAATCATTAAAGCTATTATCACTTACGATTATACTTTCTCAAGTTTTTTCAACAAATTCGCTGTTCAGCATGAGACGACGCCATCGTCGTCATCGTGGGCATCATCATCACCATAGGTGCAATAATCCTAACTGTATTCACAGAAGAAACAATCAAAGACGTCAACAGCAGCAACAAGTACCACAAATGCAGCAACAACAAATGCAACCTATGATGATGCAACCACAAATGCAAAATGTTGGACAACAGCAAATGCAGCAACCGCAACAACAAATACAACCTATGATGATGCAACCACAAATGCAAAATGTTGGACAACAGCAAATGCCGCAACCGCAACAACAAATGCAACCTATGATGATGCAACCACAAATGCAAATCGTTGGACAACAGCAAATGCAGCAACCGCAACAACAAATGCAACCTATGATGATGCAACCACAAATGCAAAT
>Ga0180433_10000610_pt1 | contig 61171 bp, 74 predicted proteins | sample SS_ome_8_FD_132980 | JGI IMG/M metagenome (GOLD analysis project Ga0180433, IMG submission 132980) | Hypersaline lake sediment archaeal communities from the Salton Sea, California, USA - SS_1_D_1 metaG | ecosystem: Environmental > Aquatic > Non-marine Saline and Alkaline > Hypersaline >... | reverse complement strand
GCGGTTATCTCACGGTCTTGAAGGAGAAGGTTGAGCCTGAGAAGGTTGAGCCTGAGAAGGTTGAGCCTGAGAAGGTTGAGCCTGAGAAGGTTGAGCCTGAGAAGGTTGAGCCTGAGAGGGCGGAGCCTGAGAGAGCGGAGCCTGAGAGAGCGGAGCCTGAGAGGGTTGAGGTTGAGGTGAAGGATGATGTCGTGGATGTGCCTGATGGGCCATACGAGGGGTCTGAGGAGGAGGGCTTTCGGTGCCTGATCTGCGACAAGACTTACAATCCGTCGCCGCGGGCTGACTATTACATGGAGCGTCATCTGCTCAGCGAGCACGGGATCAAGGTCTCGATTCGGGAGTAGGACATGCTGTTGCACGAGGGTCGAATTGACAGCGCTGTTCCGGCGTCACATATTGGTCTCGCCGAGACCGTCAGTGTCACCACCAAGATGGGCGCGGGCATCGCTCGCGGTTTTGTTAAGGCTGCATCCCCGGATGGTTTGCTCGTCGTGATCAGCGACGGCGAGCGCAAGGTAGAGCAGTTCTTCTCAGAGCAGTTCTACTTGTTCATCCCGGAGGAAGGTGCGCGGCCGGAGGCGCCGCTTGCCGAGTTGCCGTCAAAGCGCGATCTCATGGATCTCAGTCCTGACGAGCGTGTTCGGCGTAGGCTTGGGATCATCGAGCAGGACGACGAGGGCGACTCTGAGGGCAGCGAGGAAGAGGACGACGACTTCGGTGACGACGAAGACGACGACGACGGGAAGAAGGACAAGGAGAAGGACAAGGAGAAGGAGAGGGGCCGGAAGGGTCCGCCAGATTCCAAGGTCGACACGTCCAAGCTTCCCGATGACATCAAGAACGCTGTCATTTCTTCCAAGGAAATGGATCCTGGGGATGTCAACGTTCTGCTCTCCGAGGTCGGAGACACGGCGGCGAAGTCATTGAAGCGTGCCGGAGTGTCGGAGACTGAGGTGTTCGGGCTGTCGCAGAAGATCGCGAATGCGGTCTATGCTGTGTTGACTCGCAATGGCCTTGCGCGCGACACTCTGAAGGGCGAGCGAGGAGCGAAGAAGTGAACGAGGCGGATCTCAAGGCGTTCATCAAGCGCAGACTTGGCGATGGCGTGATCCATGTCGAGTTGACAGATGGCCAGATGGACGATGTCATCGTCGAGGCCAAGCGTTTTTATGCTCAGTACTTTGGCCAGATCAAGGCCGTGACGATGACGCTTGATGGGCGTCGTGAGTATCCGGAGGCTGAGATCGCTAGCGACGTGGAGTCGGTAGTTGACGTGTTCTTCAGCACCTCTGGGGCCAGTTTCAAGGATGTGTGGGCGTGGGCCGACGTTGAGATCGATCCATTTGCTTTCGTTTACGAGGGGTGCGGCGACTATTCGATGCTCGTCCAGTACATGCAGTATCGCGAGATGGGTCGTCGCATCACGAGTTCAGATCGTGATTGGGAGTGGGATCAGGCGAAGCGCACGCTCGTCATTTCCCCGGTTCCGGAATCTGGGGTGAGCGTAGGGGTTGTGTATTTGACGAACGACATCGATCTCGCGAAAGTTCGAGGTTGGGAAGAGCAGTGCGTCCAGGATTACGCGTTGGGCAGCGCGATGCTCACCCTTGGAAACATCCGCACGAAGTACGCCGACAAGCCGTCGGCGACTGGCGCGTTCACGATGGACGGAGACATTCTTTACGCCAACGGAGATGCGCTGCGTGAAGCGGCGATCGAGAAGGCGAGAAACCAGACGATGCCGACCGGGCTGCTGACTGGATAGGAGAGGAACATGATTTTCGAGAAGAAGTTCAGCGGCGAGGACATGGAGAGGGATCTTCAGGCGACGCGTGAGATCCTGGGACGGGCAGAGCGTCGTGCGGTCGGCTTCTGCGAGGATGTCGAGCCTGACTATTCTCGGCCAGATCCGATCGAGGAGATGGCTCTCAAGTCGATGCAGATGCTTGGTGTGCCGCCGTTTGCGGACGTGGAGGGTACGCCGAAGCTGAACCCGCCGGTAAAGACGAAGTACTCGGACGCGGAGATCATGTTCCGTTTTGAGTCTCGGATGGACGCGGAGATGCTCTACTCGTGGATCATCGAGAACGGCCTTCTCGCGGAGGGCGAGATCGTCCTCACCATGGAGGGCATCGAATACATGCTCCATGTGATGCCGCATGTGTGGATGGCGAAGCCCGAGGTGTTCCAGGCGATCATGATCGCATACGACGAGTTGCTTTACGACACGCCGGAGCAGTCGGCGGCGTTTGAGGCGTTCTGTGAGGATCTCACTGTTCTGGGCGAGGCGAAGCGCGAGCGCAAGGTCAAGAACATGCAGAGCGTCGAGTTCGGGATCAAGGGAAACCCGTTCCACGATTCGGACAGTGGCCAGTTTACGTCGCGGTCTTCGTTGGAGCAGAAGGGCGTCGGCAGTCGTTCGAAGGAGCACATCAAGAAGAAGGTGAAGGGCAAGGGCAAGTCGCTCAAGTTCGTCTTCACGAAGAACCCGTGCGGGCGTGACGCACGCAAGGCCGGGAAGTCCACGCGGTGCTGGGACGGCGAGCAGCCCGGGTGGTGGTATGGTGAGCAGCTCTCGAAGGCGATTTTTGCGATGCGTCACGGTGAGCCGATTCCGGAGGGTGTCCAGGGGGTCATCGACAACTATCTCGCTGGGCTGTGAGGCGCTGTGGCGCTCTATTTCGACCAGGACGAGGAGATCCTCCGGATTTGGGAGGCCGAGCGCATTGGCTTGTCCGGTCCGACCTGCCAGTACTACATCCTTAACAGGGGGAAGAACGTCGATCCGCTCTACAGTGAGCCGGTGAACGATCCCCTCTATCAGGAGCCGAGGACGCCGGGGACCGAGGGCGACGAGTGGCCGAACGACACGACGCTCGGTTACGCGGATTCTTGGGAGTTCGAGGATCCGTTCGATGTGGTCATGGCAGTCGAGTTCCAGGAGATGGACAACCGGCAGGTCACTGTGCGCGAGGAGGGGAAAGATGTCGAGTTTGACGGATTCGCCTCCATTGCGCGCAACACATGGGAGACTGCCGTCGCTGCCGCTGGGTATCCGAACAAGGTTCCCAAGGAGGGCGACGTCATTTTCGTTCAAAACGAATGGTGGGACGTGGTTCGCGCGAACAAGGGCGGAAATATGCTCGACACAAGAGTGCATGTCGGCTATCGTCTGGACCTGAGAAAGCGGACAAAGTTCACGCCTGACCGCAAGGTGTAGTGGATGTTGGACCCGGTGAAGATCAAGTGGGCGATCAAGAGTGGGCTGAGTGCCGTGTGTGCGAATTGTATTCACTATTGGCGTGCTCAGCAGCACGTTCCGGAGTCGCGCCCGGTTGAAGGTTTCAAGCCCATTGAGGCGCATTGTCCTTTCACCGACTGCTGCGGTCCGTCGTTTGGCAAGGCTTTCCCCCGTTACGACGGGCCGTACAAGGGGAAGCTTGCGACGATTTGCTACATTTGTGGCGCCGAGGCAGACGCGGCCATCGAGATGCACGGGCGCGGCTTCATTGGTGTGTGCGATAGGCATATTGAGCAGTTCAAGAGCCATCTGAGAAAACCGAATGCGCCGCCACCGACGGTGAACGAGCGCATCGTGCCAGTGGTATAGGAGGGACACATGCCGACGCCGAGAGAAATCATCGAAGGTTTGAACGCTTTTCTGGATGGGGAGCCGCGCCCCGTTGGTCATTTCTCGTTCGACGAGTCGGACGGCGGGTGGACCAACGAGACCACTGCGCTGCTTTTTGCTGCGGTCTTGGATTCCGAGGCGATCGCGGAGCACGACGAGGAGACTGTGGAGGTGCTTCTGGGTGACCTTCTTGGGCTTGCCCTGGATGAGGAGGCGCAGGTCATTTGGACGGACCCAGAGCATCCATCCAAGGGCTCCGTGGACGTCTCTGGCGCGATCGGGGTGAAGGAGGCCATCACAAACGAGATCGGCAAGATCATGATGCACTCGCCTCCTCCGCTGGTGAAGGCCGCAGGGACAATTGGGACGGAGCTGTGGGGTGAGGCGATCGGGAAGGCGATGAACAGTGGACAGATACTGACCGTCCGTGTCCGGAAAAAGGATGGCGCTCAGATCATCGAGCCAAACTTCAGTGCGGCGGTCCACTGGTACAAGAAAATGCTCAATGACATTGGGCTCGAATTGACCAAGGGTGGCGAGAAGCGGATGGTCGACCAGATCGAGGATCAGATCCTCGCCGCTGCGAAAACACTCGGGGCCATGAAGGGCAAGGTTTCGAAGCAGGCGCGGAGCAAGGCTGGGCGCATTCTCGGCGTGACGAAGCGGCGCACCAGTTACAAGGGGCACAAGGCAACGAGGCCCAAGCTTTAGGTGTGCGGAATGAAGACGACTGAGCTGCTAGAGTGCGCGGAGCATCTCTCCGAGGGAATCAATGATCCCAACATCTTCAAGGCTATTTTCATGGCTGGAGGGCCGGGATCTGGCAAGAGCACAATCGCCAATCTCATGTTCGGCATCGACAGGGATCTCGTGAAGAGTAAGCGTGGTCCGATCAACTACAGCTCGCTCGGGCTCAAGTTCGCTAGCTCCGACGAGATCCTTGAGCGGTTGGCCAAGGTCAAGGGCATTTCCCTGGACATGTTGCGGGAGTTGAGCCAGGAGCAGCAGCTCAACCGCGAGCACGCAAAGCGGTTGACCAATATGCGGCGTGCTGGGTGGATCAATGGGATGCTCGGGCTTGTGGTCGACGGTACCGCAAGGGATTTCGCAAAGATCAAGAAGTCGCGCGATTATCTGGAGATGATCGGCTACGACACCGGAATGGTTTTTGTGAACACGTCCCTTGATGTTGCACTGGAGGCTAATCGTCGTCGTGAGCGATCCGTACCAGAAGACGTCGTGAGGAAGAGCTGGGATGCGGTTCAGCAGAACATGGGCAAGTTCCAGAAGCTCTTTGGCAAGAGGAATTTCTTGATCGTGGACAATAGCGCTCGTCTTTCCGGTGATCAGTTCAAGGAGCTGGGGGACCGGATCAGCCAGGAGGCTCGGCGTTGGTTGTCGAAGCCTCTCGCGAATCCTATCGGTGTGAGCATTGTTAATTTTCTCCGGAGCACGGGGGGCAAGACCCTCAGCGACATCCCGAAGGGTTTCGAGGCTCGACGCGTTTAGGCCATGACGAAGATCCGCACGAAGCGTCCTCGTATCACCTCCAAGCCGTCGTCTCAGCCTGTCATGTGGTGGAACAGGGAATCGGCTGGAAAGGTGACCGAGTTTATGCGCACGCACAAGGAGCGTGTGGAGCGCGGTCGTGTGCTGTTTCTCGTTGAGATGGCGAGCTATCTGCGTAGGTCGATTCAGAAGGGGGCGCCGACGATCAAGGTTGGTGACCAGGATCTCGACTATGCGAAAGGGCTTAAGATCGCCATCATTGATGGCGTCGATGACATGGATGCGTTGAGCATCTATCACGACGAGGTTGTCGCAAAGATGTCCGATGACAAGCTCGCGCAGTCGGCGTTGTTTTTTCGAAAGCACGGATCATCGCCGGGCTGGGTTGATACACTTATTGCGTATGGGCCATGGCCCGCGTATCTCGTGCCTGTGAAGGTGTCGCAGAGGGAGGCTAAGATCATCTCGCGCAACGCGCGCCAGGATGAGCTTCAGGCCCTGGAGAGTCGCATCTACCAGAATCGTGCTGTGATCGCTGAGGAGCTGAACCGCCTTGGGGCGAGTGGCGTGGAGTTGCGGCCGAATCGAATGGCTGCGGGAGTTGAGGTTCACGAGGACATTGGGTACAATGTCATCCGAGTTGAGCTTGGGTACGAGGGAGAGAAGATGGTCGCGCATTGGCGTCCGGCACTTCGAGCGACGGCAAACCGTGGGGGAGAGGTGCTCCGGAAGCTCTTCCTGTACCTGAAAAACGGGAACGAGAGTGTCTTTGACTTGCCTGATGATGCCGAAGAGATGATACAGAGGGTGAAGGCCGAGCGGCTCGTCGGTGGGGTTTTCCAGCGCGAGTTGTCTCCGTTCGTACCAAAGAGGTGAGGTGAAAGATGATCGCTGAAAACGGTGAGAAGTTGCAGGGGCTGAATCAGACTCTTATGTCGATCGAGAACGGTCTTCTCCGTCGCGGTGTGGACCGCGAGCGGAAGAAGTACGACGATCTGATTGATTTTGTCGCCAATGGCGGTGAGCTGGAGATCGTGCCCAATGGGGACGGTGAGCCAGAGTTCGATGATGATGAGAGCGCGGGAGAGGAGGAGGTAGACGACGAATAACCGCACGCGCGTGCGGGTCGTTCTGCCCCGGTGCCTCATCCATGTGCTTCTCCAGTCGGAGGCAGCTTGGAGAGCTTGATCGGCACGTTGTCGTTTCGAGACTGGGACGAGGGCTGTGTCCGTCGTTTGAACGGAGAGCTGTTTCAGTATGAGGTCGACGACGTGTTGCGCGGCATCTACGCGGCACGGGTTCCTGGCGTCAACAGTGGCTTGCGCGAGGTCGAAGGCGCTGTGCCGATCAAGTTCTTGAATCCCGAGGACGTCTACTCGGAATACCGGCTTCCCCTTTTTGCTTTTCGACTCAACAGCATGAGCCCGGCCTTCGATCGCAAGCCATGGTATGGGGTCTCGTGCCGTGCTCCAGCACCCGGTGCGAGGAGGGTTGTGCTGCCAAGCGGGCAGGAGGGGTACAACAGGTATCGCCAGCAGTGGCGGCCTGTTCCGTTTACGCTCAGTTACGATCTGATGGCGATGGCGAGGCTCAGGAATGAGTCGATGCTCATGTTGACTTATGCTCTTCGCAACATTCGTCCACCCGGGTTTGTGTTTCGCGTGGTTGACAGCAAGGGTGACGTGCGGGAGTATGATGCTGGTGAGGTCGAGGTCAGTAATACGTCGGAGTTGGCCGACATCGCTGACAGGACGATTGCATGGACGGTCTCTTTTACGGTCTACGGGGAAGTCGATCTCGAAGATTGCATGGACTACACGGCATTCACAGGTGTTTCTGCCCTGACTGCGGCGCAGAAAATAGCGTTGGGCTTGGACCCAGACGATCCGCTCTACGATCGGACGGACCTCATCTTGAGGACGCACGTCGGCGTAGACCCTAGCAAATGGGGAGTGTGAGCGATGGCGTACTACTACTACACTGGTCCGGCGCAGGCGATTCCGGTCACCAAGGGGCGTTCGGTTGCCGTTCGGCACAACAGTCGTGTCGAGATCCACGACGATGGTGCGCCTGAGGTGCGTCGGCTGATCCGCAAGGGTTACCTTCGTCCTTGTGGCAAGCCGAAGACCGGGGAGGGTGCGACGAAGAATTCGCCAGTCGGCAGTGTTTCAGAGAATGACATTCCAAAGACTTCGTTCGCGAGCGACGTGGCCTATAAGGGTGTCTCGAAAAAGGGCGCCCCTCCGAGGCCCGGCAAGGGTGAGAAGGTTGAGCATACGCAGGATGAGTCTTCGATGATTGCTGCCAAGGAAGCTGAGGGCAAGGACAAGGCCGGGAATAAGGGAAACGACAAGAACAGCAAGGCCGACAAGTAGGCTGAGGCCAGACGAGGAGATCAGATATGCCCACGTACAGCTATCCGGGTGTTTACATCGAAGAGAAGCCGTCGGGCCCCGGTCCGATTCGCGGCGTGTCTCCGAGTGCGATGGGGCTCGCGGGGTGGACGGACAAGGGACCGGTGGATGATCCGATCCTGTGCCAGAGCTTTCCCGAGTATTCGGACATGTTCGGCTCGTTCACTGCCAAGGGTCTCGCTCCGACCATGGCCTACGCGTTCTTCGCGAATGGTGGTGGGCAGCTATATCAGGTTCGCGTCACGCACGACGACGCCGTCAACTCCTACTCCGATCTGCTCTTCGAGCTGGAGGATCCGGAGTGGCTTGACAATACGGCGCAGTTGTCGGGCACGTACAACTTGCAGCTTGCTCATTCTCCGGTCATCCCTGGGACGATCGGTGTCGCGGGTGTCACGGCAGGGATCACGTTCGAGAATGCCGGTGTTCCCGCGGACCAGATCATCATGTACGACGACGGCGTCGGGAATCTCGTCAAGGACGCCGTTCTGTCCGGGGTTGCCTCTGGTGCTGCAACTGGGTCCATCGATTACCTCACCGGCGAGATCACTGTGCAGCTTGCGGTGCCGGGTGACTACACGGGTGGCGTCGATGACATTACCTGCCTCTACACCTACCGGGTTTTCCGGTTCGAGTGTGCGTGGCCGGGCGAGGCTGGCGACAACTACCGTGTGACCGTCAGCGGTACGCCTGATTATCTCGTGCAGAGCGAGGCGCGGTACAGTCGTTTCAACGTGGTCGTCGAGGAAGATGTCAACGCTGATCCGACGAGTCCGCAGTGGAACACCCTGGAGACGTTCGAGGGGTTGATTTTCAACGACCCCAACGATCCGAACTACGTCGTGACGGTCATCAACGACCCGCAGTTCGGCTCGAAGCTCATCAGCGTCACCGACTACGGCAACGCGATGAACCCGACGTCGCTCCAGGGCGTCCAGCAGCTTGCCGAGGATTTCTCGGCGACCCAGGAGCATTCGGACGGATCGTCTCCTCCGGTCATCTACGATGGCGCGTGGAAGGGATGGAGCTACCGGGTGAATGCGCTGGGTTCGGTGGACGGCATCTACCCGACGACGCTCAATGCGCAGTTCTATTTCATTGAGCGCGGGCTCCAGATCGGTGTTGGCGCCAACCCGGCTGTCTCTGTCCCGATCCTCACGTGGGATCCGGCGGCGGTGGTGCCAAGCAGCGTCGCGATCACGTGCGACCTTACGATTACTGGCCTGGGTTCGGTCATCACCGATGATGGGTTGGGTAACCTCGTCGTCGCCGCGACGAACGTCGGAACGGTCAACTATGCGACGGGTGGCATCGTTATCGACGTGAGCCCGATCGTGGGCGAGACCTTCGTGGCCGACTCTGTGCTCACGATGGATTGCAACTACGCGGAGCCGGTCACTGTTCGGGATGACGGAAGTGGCAACCCGTACATCGCCGATCCTACGGCGACGACTAACCCGGTGCCGGGTGGTCCTTACGCTGCGGTGCCTTCCAAGTTCATCCTCGATTCGGGGGGAGACAACAGCGTCGACTACGACACTGGTGAGTTCACTCTCACGTGGAAGATCGACGGGGATCCGGCTGCTGGTCCTTCGGGGGATGTGCTCTATGCCCCGGCGGGCATCCCTACTGAGACGGCGACCTACTACACCAACCCGGACACGGAGCTGACCTTCACGCTGGCCAACGGCGATGATGGCTCGGCGACGGATTCGGGCGACGTGATCGATCCGGCGCTTGCTGCGGACTATCGCGGTCTCTGGGCGTTCTCGAAGGTCGACGCGATCATGAATCTGGTCGTTGCCGACTTCCAGACGGATCCTTTCGTCGCGGATGCGGTCATCACGTACTGTGAGGGCATGAAGGACAAGTTCTCCATCCTCACCTATCCGCACGGGCTCAACGTTCAGGAGGCGGCCAACTGGCTCAAGTTCACGCTGGCCAAGTACTCCTCCTATGCGGCGCTCTACGGGCCGCACATCAGGATCAAGGATCCGGTGACGGACTCGTCCTTGGACGTTCCCTGTGGCGGTCACGTGGCTGGCGTCTACGCGCGCACGGACCGCATCCGCAACGTGGGCGAGGCCCCTGCGGGCGTCCAGAAGGGCCAGCTCAACTGGCTCGAAGGTCTGGAGCAGACGCTTGGCGAGCAGCAGGTTGGGGTTCTCACGCAGAACAAGATCAACGCCCTCGTGGATTGGGCGCAGACCGGACGTTGCGTGTGGGGCGCCCGGTCGCTTGACATCTCTGGCGGCGAGTGGCCTTACGTCCAGCAGCGGCGTTTGTTCATGTTCGTGGAGAAGAGCGTCTATCAGGCGACTCACGTCCATGTCTTCGAGAACAACGGGCCGGTGCTGTGGGCGCGCATCCGTCAGCAGGTCACTGGTTTCCTCACGACCCTGTTCAACCAGGGGTATCTTGCGGGGTCGTCTCCGAGTCAGGCGTTCTTCGTTATCTGCGACGAGACCAACAACCCGCAGGAGACCGTGGACATGGGGCTCGTGTTCTGCGACGTCGGTATCGCGCCGAACAAGCCTGCCGAGTTCTTGGTCTTCCGTTTCCAGCAGAAGTCTCTGTAGGAGGTAGGCCATGAGCACTGAGGTTATCCCGCGCGTTGCCATCCAGGAGATCTACTCTGGGTCTCGGTTCACCGGAGTGCCTTCGGATGGCGTTTGCTCTGAGGAGCAGATTGCGCGTGGCCGGATCCAGAAGTGGCTCGCGGGGAGTGTTGGTGGCGAGTTCGACGCGCCAGACCTTATTGGGATGCGCGTGGAGCAGGTCTGGTGGAATCTGGAATGTGCTGCTGCGCCTCAGGTCGGCATCTTTCTCGTCGACGATGACGGGATTGAGTATCTCATCAACAGCGAAGCTGCTTCTCTGAGCGGAGATTACTTCCAGACGAACGGTGGTTTTCTCGTTCCGCCAGGGTTCAAGGTGCGCGTCAAGAGCGACCAGGACATCGGCGCTGTTGTGGGTGTGGTGGCTGAGGTTGGACCGGCGTCTGCCGGTGTGGCCGAGTACGAGTTCGCGCTGGCCCATGGGCGAGTCGTGCCGACGAGTGTGTCGATCGATGCCGGGGCGGTCAAGTTCACGGATCCGGCGGGCGACGGTGTTCTCGTTGGCGTTGGTGGTTCTGGTGGCTCTGGAACCATCAACTACCTGACAGGCGAGGTGTCGCTGACGTTGAACGTGGCTGGCGACTTCGCAGTGGGGAACATAGCCTCTGACTATGAGTACAACCTCATTGGTCGCGTGGGTATCGTGGCGGCCTGTGGTTGGGAACCGAGTACGTTCATTCGCGCACCAGAACTGGGCAAAGAGGCGAGGGTTCCTGGGCCGCCTGTGCCTTAGACGAAGCTAAGGCTTCGGAGGAGTGAGAAAATGAGAGCAGCAGCCGAAGATCTGATGCAGGGATTTCGGTTCCACGTGACTGCGTCGACCAGCGTGGGGGCGGATCCTCTGGCGTTCACCACGGATCCTGCCGAGGGGGCACAGGCTGGTTTTCAGTCAGTGACGATTCCCGAGGTTACCACTGAGGCGGCCGAGTATCGCGAGGGGACCAGCAAGTGGACGCAGAAGTATCCCGGACCGCCCACCGTGAGCGATTGCACGCTCATGCGCGGTATCGCGATGACTGACACTGCGTTCTTCGACTGGATCATGGCGGCACTTGATGGCAGGGAGTATCGTGCGGACGTCACGATCTGGCACTATCAGCGTGCGGAGATGGATCAGGCGCTGGCGGCGGGGGTGTCGACGCGTCAGTATCTCTGCGGGAACGCGTTCGGCATTCGGGCCAAGCCTGCGGGGGACTTCGACTCGACTTCCGGGGAGGTCTCTCTCGCCGAGGTTGACTTCGCGATGGAGAGCCTTGAAGTCATTACGCAGGCGATTTAGTCGGAGCGGAGGGACCCTTGTATGGCTCGGGATCGCGTATTCGACTTTTTGCAGGTCCACCGGTTTTGGCTTTTGGACATCATGCCGAGTGCCGCGTATCCCTTCTACGTCTTGGGCTCTCCCCTTCTGGGCTTTGAGTCGATCGCCTCACCCGAGTACACGTTCGAGACAGAGAACCTCAAAGAGCTGAACTCGATGTTCAAGAAGACCGTCTACCAGGGCGGTGAGCTTGGACCGATGACTCTCACGCGTGGGGTGCTGGGCTACGACAGCTCGTTCTGGGAGTGGGTCCAGAAGGCCGTGAGAGGGTACGACTTCCCGAACCGAGACATGCTCCTCGTTCACTTCATGCAGATTGGCGGCGACCCGCAGTTGCCGTTCCCGTTCGAGGCGTGGGAGGGTGCGGCTAAGGTCCCGGGGAAGGCGTGGTTGCTGTGGGACGTTATCCCAACTCGATACAAGATGGCGAGCGACTTCGACGCGAAGAGCGGAGAGGTGAGTATCGCGGAACTCGAAGTCCAACCGTTCGCGATTGAGGAGTTTTGCCTCCTTGATGCAACCTAAGGAGAAGGCGATGGACTATTTGGACGAAGCAGTGCGCTTGGCGGGAATTACTCTGGTTGAAGAGGGGATGCAGGTCAAGGACGCCATCAAGGCGCTCCGCGACACCGACTACAAGGATCCCGAGGCGCAGTTCAAGATGGTCCAGCTCCTCAAGGGGCTCGCTGTTTCGGCGAAGGACGACGAGACTGCCAAGGAGTTCCTGAGCAAGGTCTCCGACGCGCTCACCACCGCGGCCAAGTCCGTGCTCGGCGAGAGCCTCGGGATCACCGAGAAGTCGCACTACGGGAACACGGGATTCTCGCACAAGGAGTTGTACGAGTTGTTGGCGAAGTCCATGAAGAAGGGCGAGATCGAGGCCGCGATCGGCTGGTACGAGGAGTTGAAGGCCAAGAAGGCTGACATGCACCTCGCGGACAACATCATGATGACCGGCGGGAAGCTCCCCGATATGGTCAAGAAGATGCGATAGGGGGGGGCCGGTATGCCGCGAGACTTCATGGAAGAGATGTGCGAGCTGGCCGGAGTGCCGGTTCACGAGTCCGAGCAACCCGACGTGTTGGACGAGGCCGTCGGGAAGAAGGACAAGGCCGTCATCCGCGCGTTCCTCGACCGCAAGGCAATGGAGGGAGCGAAGCTCACCACCGACGGGAAGAGTCTCGACGGCATGTGGATGGGCGGCAAGGGTATCGCGATCTGGAACCCGAAGGGTGACGGCAAGGGCATCATCATCAACGAGCTGGGGAGCAAGGCAGCGCAGAGCGTTCAGAACGCGCTTCGCAAGGTCGCGCCGAAGGCGTGGATCATCGAGGATGACGAGATGGACGAGGCCGCTCCCGGTGGTCTGCGGTTCGTGTGCAACAAGTTCGGGCTCACAGCCGAAGAAGGGACCAAGCTGCTCCGGCTGTGGAAGTCGAGGAGTAGGTACGAGGCAACTAGCAGGGCTATCGAAAAGTTCCAGATGGAGAACGGTTTAAGTAGCAGATCGCCCCTCGTGCGCGGGTACATTCGGGACCTGATCTTGGGCAAGGTGAAGGTCGAGAATGACGAGATGGACGAGGCCGTGACGGAGTACACCGGGTGGGGAGAGGGGTATCGGGATTTCGTGAAGGACAAGAAGTTCTTCGACGAGGACAGGGCTGGTGGTGTGTATTACGCACGAGTCCAGGACGACATTCGGTCTCCGACGAGGGAGAGGGTTGTCAGGAAGGCGTTCGCCGACAAGTGGCGCAAGAGGTATCCGCGGCCTGTGAAGGATCAGGGGGAGTACAACGAGCGTTTTGAGGATGGTGCCCCGCTTGCGATTTGGTTTGTGCCGAAGCCCTACGCGAAGCACAAGTCGGACATCACGAGTTCGCCGAAGGTGTTCACCCCCGTGTTCGAGATCTCGCAGGGTGCGCTCAAGGCGGGCTGGCAGTAGTGTTCTTGCAATGGTCGAAGGTACCCGCACGCGCGTGCGGAATGAGCTACGGAAAGAGGTGTGGTCATGGGGATGGGAAGTCTGAAGTCGAAGAAGTTGATCGTCGCGATGCTCGCGGCTGTGGGGATTGTCGCCAACGCGCTCGCCGGGCATCCTGTGGATGACGAGACGATGAAAGAGTTCTCAGATAGATGGAGAAGGAGGGCATCGTGAAATTCCATTTCAGCAAGAAGTTGGCGTCTGCGGTCATCGGGGCTGTTGTTGTGGTGGTTAATTCGGCGCTTGACAATCCAATATCGGACGATCAGGTCATTATGATTGTTGGTGTTATTGTGGCGTATCTTGTCTCTCAGGGTATCGCTGACCATGGGTCGCAGGGGGCTGCAACTGCGGCGAAGCGTGCCATTGAACAGGGCGGCAAGATCGCCGACGTCGTGACAGACGTGCTCGCCTCGCGCAAGGGTCTTCCTGTTTCTAGTGTCCCTGGGGTTCATGACGACGAAGACGACACGGATCTTCCAGGTTGGGTCGACGCCTCCGAGATGGAAGACGAGGACAAGCCCAAGTGTTTGAACGGCTGAGCCGGGAGGGGACGACGAGAGGTGAAAGTGGTGGGGTCTCGTGACGAGATACAGAAGAATGCTGCCCAGGGTATTCTTGACGATCTGAGGGCTAATCTGGTTAGCCGTGGGCTCATCCGTCGCGCGAAGTCTACCCCCGCACCCTTTTCGACGCCGACAACCCGGGAGACTATGCTTGTCGCGCCGCTCTACAAGAAGCGGACGATGGAGCGTGGTGTCATTCGTGTTTTCGTTTCTGTTCCGCGCATCGATGACGAGGTGGATCCTGGGGCAGAGGTTCGTGTCGACTGGTCGCTGAACCTTGGAGGCGTGTGGTACACGGTCACGGCCACGGTAAGGAACGCATTGGATGTGTCGATGCGAGACTATGCCTCGGTTTTGCCAGCGTTCATTGCGGTGGAGCACACGGTTAATGGGGTTGTTCCGCTTCGTTCGATCAACCGTGCTTACAAGAAAATCAAGAAGAATAAATCTCGTGATAAGGCGGTGCTTTTGGGATTGAGGTGAGCGATGCTGGAACGCGAGAAGTTCAGGGAAGCCATCGACTACAACGCAAGGGCTGATGGCCAGAAGTACCAACGTGAGCTTTTGCCGTGGCATTGGCAGGGCGTCGGTCCTTCTGAGTTTGCGTGGATTACGGCGCTGTTTCAGAGTTTGAACGGGCTGAAGATTGATGCGTGCCTTGGTCCGCAGACATTTGCTAGAATCAAGAAGTGGAAACGAGAACAAGACGACACACCGTTGGAGGTTCCGATGAGGACGTCCGAGATCCCTGGGGTGGCAGATCGCGGCAGGCTGGTTTTTGAGGGCGGAGACTTTTCGAACGCGATCATTGTTGGTGGCATACGGATCGTGTTGCCCGATGAGTTCATTGAGTTTGGCTTGACTGTCAGCAACTACATGGACGATGGCGAGCCGCATTTCAGCCGGAAGGCACGCGTCAAGAGTCTTCAGCATTTTGTCCTCCACGAGACGTGTGGCAATACGGCGCGGGGATGCAAGGGTTCGCTCATTCGGAAGGGGTACGGCGTTCAGCTCATCCTCGACCCGAAGGGGCATCTGAGTTGTCACGGCGACCTGCTTTCGGAGCAGATGGTCCATGCGAACCAGCTAAACCCGACGAGCATCGGGATGGAGGTTGTCAATCCGTACTCGCCGCTCTATGCGAAGGAGCCGTTCACGAAGACGATCCCCAGTGAGTGGTGGACGTGGGTTCCGTCTAGGCGGATGAGGGGCGTGTCGGATCTGCTCGCGAAGAAGGGGTGGAGCGACGTTCCGAAGCAGTACGTTTTGCCGACGCTTGAGCAGATGGCGGCGGCCAGGATGCTTGTCCCGTGGATTTGTGAGCAGTGCGGAATTCCGTACCGTTTTCCGACGAGAGGGCTCAGCGCGAGAAAGTCGCGAATCGACGGTTGGAATTCGAGGAGTCGTGCGGTTCCTGGGCCGGGTGTCGTCGCGCATCGTGATTTTGCCAGCCATGCGGATGGCCGCTACATGCTGGAGGACCTGATCAGGGTGGCATCACGGGTTGCGTGAGTGGTGCGTTCTGGGCGATAAGTAAAGGGGAGAGTGTCATGGACAGAACCATCAGCCAGCTTGATCGGTATATCCTCAGCGAGAAGCGCACGGGGTTTGTATTTCCAGAGAGGGAGAGCCCCGTGGATCCGAAGAAGAAGGGGTCCTGGCCAATTGGCGACAAGAAGCATGCGAAGATCGCCATTTCGTATATGGCCGCTGGCCGAGGGAAGGCTTCGGACTACCCGGAGATCAAGAAGGCCATCAGGGCAAAGTGGGGCAAGGATAAGGAAATCATGGCGTCTCTCCGTGGGCTGGAGGAGGCCGAGCAGCTTGTGTTCGGGGTTGATGTTGAGGAGTACCCAGCCTTTTAGGAGGGTTCATGGAGAAGCTCGCACAGAAGCTCGGCAGCTATATCGTCGACAAGCCTCGGTCGGCTGAGGAGTCGTTGGCCGGTCATGCGCGGCGCCTCTATTGTTCGCTGAGGACGGAGACGGAGCGCGCTCGGCAGATGCGGCGAGTCGAGAGGTTGGATTTTCGTGTGAACGAGCGGGGCGGTGGCGTGGTGCTTCTTGCGATCATGGAGGGCCGTGACGCAATGTCCGTCTCGCGGCAGGTTTGTCGGCGATTCGAGGAGATGGACGGCGTGGAGGCGAAGGTTTTTGGTACGCGGAGCGGGGCGCGTGTTGTGGTCAGGTTTTTGGAGGAGGCATGACGACGCTTTCCGGAAATGTTGGCTCTTACACGAAGCCTTTCGGCTACGTGATGCCGATGCCGTTTCCTCTGTCGAGATTCGTCGATGTTGGGGTGCTGAAGAAGCGCGCGAAGCGCAATCCATATGAGACCACAGTGACGGGAATTGTGAAGTTGGAGTCGCTTGTCGAAGCCGTCACGAAGGAGGTTTCTCCGGGCGTTTGGGAATTCAGGGGCAAGAAGGGCGTCTGGCGGACAATCCGTGGTCGTCGATATTTTTTCCCCAAAAATGGCGACCCAATTCCGCCTCTGCCGGAGAAGGGGTATGGCGGAGGTTGGGCGGAGCGCGCGAAGAAGAAGATGCTGCCCAAGGTCGAGGCTATACTGCTCAAGGCTCGACGTGCGGGGAGGAAACACGTCGAGAGAGCCGCCAAGGCGATGCAGCAGGCGATCAAGGCTGGTGACGAGGACGCCTTCCGGAAGGCCGAAGAGAAGATGGCTCGCGCCGTCAAGAAGGAAAAGAAGAGGACTGGCAGATGAGGACGATTTTCGAGAGGCTGGAAGAGGCAAGTGACATCGTCGTTTCGGTCAAGGAGTTGCCGAAGCCGTTGCAGAAGGCCCTCAAGGAGATGGGTTACAAGAGGCGCGACATCTCGGTCGAGCCCAAGGACAAGGCCCATATGCAACACCTCGCTGGAGAGGGGCGCAGGTCCGTCACTGCGGTTGTCAACCTTGCGACAGGGAAGTACGAGGTTGGGCGAGGTGCATGGGGGGGGCCGAGTCCAAACGACCCGCGCGGCGTTGACCTGGATCAGGGCGTGCATGCGATTCCGCCGAATGGGGCTGTCATCATCGGTATTGAGGGCGGCCGACATCCGATGAGCGCGTGGATCTATGTTCATCCGCATTCGATCGCTCCAATACTCCCCGGAGGCGCGGACACCACCGAGCGTCAGCGTTCGATCCTCGGGTTGTGGGGATACACCTCGTCGTACCGCAAGGAAGAGATGCGGTACATGGGTGTGACCGAGAAGGAGATCGACGAGCTTGTCCGGATGGGCATGCTCAAGAAGAGCAAGTCGGGTGCTACCTCCATCACCACGAAGGGCAAGAACGAGATGAGGAAGACCTCGTAGTCCTGTGGACACGCTGCGGTTGTGTGTTAAGATGTCTGCCATGTACGCTTCCAAAGACGAGCTTCGCAGTTGGTTTGGTCGTGTTCGTTCATTGCTCTCGGAGAATCACGTGGTGTCTGAGGGGGACGCGAGGCTCGTGTCGTTGCATCGCGCTGGATTTCGACCAGTGGATGCCGCTCGAATTTTGGCCAACACACTGAATTCGCCATTTGCTGCTCCGCACGCGCGTGCGGTTCTCGGCGAGGAGGCTGTACGGTCGCCCGGGACGAACGAGGTGGATCTCGATGGCCACTGGATCACGGCTCATGGAAAGGAAGTCCGCGTTGGTGTTTCTGTTAATTTGATCGGTGAGTCTTTTCATGACTCGTACAAGAAAAGAAAATGGGTTCATGTCACGAAGGCAGACATGGACAAGGATTCAAGCATCTTGGACGATCTGTGGGGTATGCTGGAGCTATCCTACAAGAAGTACGGTGGGCACAAGAAAATCAGAAGCATTGGTGACATTGAGAGATCTGAGTATGTGATCTACGCAATCGACGTTGATGCTGATCCAGAAGCGGATGCTTTTGAGATTTTTCGCAAGCACTCGGCTGGCCTGAAGGGCGTGGCTGTAGGCACAGACGGCGGAGAAGTCGCGAAGAATGTCCTGATGCGGCGATCAGTCAGTAGGTATCGGGATGGGAGTGTGTTTGCTGAGGCTTCTGGTGCGATGGCGCATATTTTACTGAAGGCTGGCGTGCCTACGGTGAATAGCCAAGACGGAGTGGAGCGAATTCTCGGGAAGAAGGTCGAGTGGGTTGGTGAGCATCCGGGGGGTAAATACAAGGGAAATCCAGGTTGGTATCGACGTGTCATTGGCGGTGGCGAAAAAATCCTGAAAATCTTGGTTGGTAGGCCGAGAGGCTTGAAGAGTGAGAATATCAATGAGGAGGCGGCACAGTCGCTCGGGGCGAACGAGGTGGATCTTGATGGGCACTGGATCACGGTTCATGGCAGGGCCGTTTACATTGGCGCGTCTGCCAATTTGAGGGAGCCGAAGAAGCCGAAGAACTACAAGGTAAAGGAAGTCGTTCACACCAAGGCTGACGGTTCGACATACGTCGAGAAGATCGAGCCCAAAGGGTGGGTCGAGCAGAAGACCAAGTACAAGTTTGCCAGAACCGCGTCGCTGGCTCGACAGCTTCCCGGTATCGAGAAGTCGTTGGAGCGTGAGGCCAGCGGAAAAAAACTTGATCGAAAAAAGGCGGCTGCGACAGCCCTTCTTTTGATTTCGCAAACTGGGATGCGGGTTGGCGGAGGTCGTGGAGGGACAGGACGCTCGAAGCCGAAGGGCAAGGGGAACCCGAAAGATCTCCAGCACGAGGACACGTTTGGCACGACCACGATTCAGAGGCGCCACGTCCAGATAAAGGGAAACACGGTCGAGCTGAGCTATTTGGGGAAATCTGGTGTCGAACGCAGGGTGAAGGTCACCAACAAAACGCTCGCGCGGTCGATTCGTCAGTTCATGGGTGGCAAGGATTCGGCTCCGGATGACACGAAGCCGTTGTTCTCTTATCTGGGGGAGGACGGCAAGGAACACCGGATCGACAGGCAGAAGGTTTCTGAGCGGCTCAAGAAGTTCGACAAGCACTTCAAGCCCAAGGATCTTCGGACGCTCAAGGCGAACGAGATCGCCAGCAAAGCCCTGCTCGAACACGCGAAGGCCGTCATGGCCATCGACGATCAGAAGACGCGGGCGAAGATGGCGAAGAGGATCGTCTCGAATATCGCCACCGAGGTGGCTGGCGAGCTGGGAAACACTCCGTCTGTCGCCAAGGCGAGCTATATCAATCCGGCGCTTTTGGGCGTGGCGTTGGAGATGGTCAAGGTCAATGAGGCCAAGGAAGACGTCGAGAAGGATGTTCTCGATAGGATGCAGCGGGAGCTGGAGAAGCCGCGTGCGGAGCAGTTCAGAGCACTCCGGGCCATCCTGGGTGATGAGGTTGTCGACCGCTGGTTCCAGGCGTATTCCGACGATGAGGATTTTCCCGACGACGGCCGCGACATCTTCGACGATCCCGACGACGCAGAGGGTTGAGGCGAGGTGCCCGGGTACCTGCACCATTTGCGGCGCTCTCACAGCCGTTCTGCCCTCGCCTAGCCCATAGCATCCTGGGTTTCCCAGTGGCGATTCTGGGGCCTTCTGGGGCCCTTCACGGCCGAGCCCCTAACTGCCCGAAATCATTGGCGGGAATTTTTGAGAAAAAAGAGCGTTGGAGGGGTTTGCAAACGCCGGGGATGTGTTAAATTAAAAATGCAGGGGGGATGAGATCGCGGGCAGATGCCCCGCAGGGAGGTGCAAGATAGAAGCCGCAACGCTCATCGCAATCAGCAAGGCCGTCTCCGTGTCGAGGGACGCGAAGGCCGCGCGCAAGGAGCTGGAGGTCGGCGAGCACGATGTGAACGCCACGGTCAAGCTCCAGGGCACGCTCACGGTCGCCGAGGACCAGGAAATCGCCCCGACGGCTTCGCTGCTCAACCTGGAGTTCCTCTCGCTGGTTCTCCACCACGCGGGCGTGACTCGCGAGGCGGCGGCCAAGGCGATTGAAGAGGTCGCGGGTGAGTACCTCGTCGACTGGACGGGCTCGAAGGAGGACAAGAAGGCCGCGAAGGCTGCCCGCAAGGAGCGCGTCGCCGCCATCGACCCCGAGGGCAAGTTCAAGGCGGTCGTTGACAGCTTCAAGGAGAAGCTGCCCAAGGTTCCGCGCGCTGGGAAGGTCGTCTTCAAGGGCGAGGTCGTCGAGGTCGGCACCCCGCTGCGGGTCGTCGAGGACGACGAGACCGAGGCCAAGGCCTCGTAGAGGAGGTAGGAAAAGGACTGGGAGGCCGAAGAAGCTTCGCAGCGGTGAATGGGGCGCTCTGGTCGAGGGGCGCCCCGAGGTGGGGGACATCGTCACGATCGTGACGGCGTCCGGGAAGTCCTGGGACGCTCGGATCGTGAAGGTGGTCTGGAGCGACGGAAAGGTGGCGATCTGCGCCACCGAGTCCTGCGACCGCACGAGCAGCCGCCCGGTCGGTCGGCCTCGTCGCGGGCACGGCGGGGAGTGCGTGTGCGGGTGGGGCGACGACCTGCTTTCCTGGGGCGGCTACATCGGTGGTCGCCGCTACAAGTGCCCCCACTGCGGTGGCTGGGCCGAGGCGTGCTGAGGGGGGGGGGCGACATGAAGGTGTTCATCATGAGGGGGGTGTCTGGGTCCGGTAAGAGCACCGTGGCCTATCACATCAGGGCGAGGCACCCTCGCCCCCTCAATGTTGCGGTCGTCTCAGCGGACGACTTTTTCCAGACGGGGCCTCGGGGCGAGTACCGGTTCGATCCAGACCGGATCGGCGAGGCACACGCCCAGTGTCTGCGGCGTTTCATGTCCGCGTTGGAGTCTCGGCGGTACGAGGCCGTCATCGTGGACAACACGAATATGCGCCTCTGGGAGTGCGCGCCCTACGTGGCGATCGCGCAGTCCCAGGGGGCCGACGTGGAGCTGATCCACGTCACCTGTGACCCGAAGGTCGCGGCGGAGCGGAACACGCATGGCGTCCCGCTGGACGTCGTGCTGGCCCAGTACGCTTCGTATGAGCGCGCTCTCCCCTGGTGGGACGAGCGCGTGGTTTGAGGGGGTGGAGATGTTCAGGATTTTTGTCAACTCGGTTGGAGGGTGGTCACAATATGGGAGTGCGAAACGAAAGATGAAGAGGCGCTAATGGACAAGATTCTGAGCAGCCTTCCTCCAGGGGGACAGGCATGAAATGGACGGTAGCCGATCTGTTTTCCGGTGCGGGAGGAATGAGCTACGGCTTTTTTGCCCATCCACAATTCGAAATGGTCGGAGCCGTGGACGCTCAAGTGGGAAAGCCGAGTAGTGGAAAAGGCACGCTAGGCTGCAATGAGACGTACTTGGAGAACATCCAGGTCGAACCCCATGAGGCGGATCTCAAGAAACTCGACGGAGAAGGCTGCGCTCGATTGCTTCAAAGCAGGTTGTCCGGGAGATCACTTGATGTCCTGTTGGCTTGTCCACCCTGTACCGGATTTTCCCGTGCCAACCCAAACAACCACATGGAGGACGACCCGAGGAATAGTCTTGTTCGCAGAGTAGCACTGTGGGTGGATGCGCTAGAGCCCAAGGTGCTCCTCATGGAAAACGCTCGAGAGCTGATAACCGGTAACTTCGCTGATCACTACAAGGGCCTTGTCGATGATTTGATCTCCAAAGGATACAAAGTCCATGGCAAGGTTCATATGCTGGACTCCTTCGGCCTGCCGCAAAAAAGAGAGCGAGCGCTAGTTGTAGCAGTAAGGGAAGGCTTTCCCTTGCGGACTCTAGAAGACCTTTGGGAAGGGTACCGAGTCTCACGGCAGGCAACGACCGTGAGATCTGCGATCGAAAATCTATCGCCGATCGCGGCAGGGGAAATATGTGCAGTAGACCCAATGCATGTCTCCCCAAAGCTAGCACAGGATTCAACTCGTAGACGCTTGGAACTACTTCCACACGACGGTGGGTCGTGGGTAGATCTCAAGGATCATCCTGAAGCTGATCTCGTGCTTACGCCGGCGATGAAACGCTACATCGAAAAAGGAAAGTTCGGCTCTCATCCAGACGTCTACGGTCGGCTTTGGTGGGATAGGCCATCAGTAACAATCAAACGCGAGTGTGCTCATGTCGGAAACGGGAGATACTCCCACCCGGAGCAAAACCGCTTGCTGACAGTTCGAGAGATGGCAATCCTTCAAGGATTCCCCCGGAACTACAAGTTCATTTCGTCGTCGCTTTCAAACATGTACCGCCATATTGGCGATGCGGTCCCACCGCTCATTTCGCATCAGCTTGCTTGGCTGACGCAGTGGATACTTACAGGAAAGAGGCCAGCGCCTGGGGATATCATTCTACCGAACACACACCTCAAGACATCTGACGTCGAGAAGAAAAGTGCCCTTGTGGGAAGGGGATTATCGAGCGGGACCCTGAGACGGGGGTCTCCAGGTATCGCGTGTGGTTGGAATCATCGTCATTCGGGCGGCAGGAGTACGGGGACTGCTGCAAGGTCTGCGAAGAGCGCCAACGTAAGCGGCTCGAAGAGGAGTATTGGTGGTGATCCAGAAGGAGAAAGACCATGGCGAAGGTGATCTCGGTCGATGGGGACGTCAAGGACGTCTTTCCAAGCAACGGCAAGACGTTTGATTTCTCGGGCGTCGGAAGCCGACAGGCGGAAGTTCTGGCCGCCGAGGAGGGAGTCATGAAGTACGCGATCAAGAATCACTCTGGTCAGTTCTGGACCGGAGAGTGCTGGGGTGTCGAGCAGGCGCGCGAGGAGTACGTCGAGGGCGACCTCCCACTGAACATCGACGCCGACAACGAGAGTTCCGACAGCGCGCAGTTGTGGGACGTCGCCGTGCCGACCAAGGATGCGGTTTACGTCGATTGCAACAGCGGTGAGAGCGTGGCGTCGCTCGTCGAGGTGAGAGAGGCGGGAGACCCGCTGTAGGAGGATGCTGTGGCAGACCACGAATGGTTCGAGATGACCGACGGGTGCGTAGAGCGCACCAAGGCAGCGACGTTCGTTCGCGACGAGGACGGCAACGTGATGTTCATGTTGCCGTGGCGCGCGGACTTGAAGCAGGTGGAAGACATCAAGGCCATCGCCGACAAGGCGTACCGGATCGGTCGGGCCGTCGGCAGCAACGAGAAGGTCTGCGAGATGCGGCGCGTGCTGGAGTTGCCGCTGGGATCACTGGAGAAGGAGCGATGAGCGAGCGTTGTGCGAGTTGTTTTTGGCGCGAGGGGAATCGCTGCTACTACGGCGATCCGCACGAGAGGCCCGGGACAGTCCGCGATTCGATGCGGAGTGTGTCGGAAGATTTCTTTGTGGTTGCGGGGCATGGTGCCTTTGAGCTGATACGGGAGATTTGACGATGGGGCGGAAGCCAACGGCAGCGGAGTGGAGCGCGAGGATGGCGCGAAAGAGGGTCTTTGAGCAGGCGACTGACGAGGAGAAGGTCGCGATGCTTCTGGAAGACAAGGAGAGATTGGCGAACGAACTGCGTGAGGTGAAGCACAGCCTTTCCGTCGAGCGTCAGAGGAACAAGCGCATTGATCGACGGAGTACGGGGGGCGGATCCACGCGCAATTTTGGGCGGCGACGAATCGAGCCTGTGTGGGCAGATTTGGTGGAGTTCATGGACCAGGAGGATCGGGACATCGTTGACGATCTGGTGGCTCGACTGAAGATGCGTGTCAGGGTGGCGCGCGGGGAGAAGCTGTGATCAGGCGTGTGGTTTTGGCGACGGTGGAGAGCGTCGGTGTGGTGGAGTTTCATGCGTTGAGCGGCGAGGTTTATCAGGCGGCTGGTTGTGCGGAGGTAAGGGAGACGTCTGATGTGGCAAGCTGTTCGTTTTGCGGAACCTTGCGGGCGGACACGAGCGGGCGCTGCCCAGAATGCGGGGCGCCACCGGAGGGGTGATGGGCGGTTACGTTGATCTGGAGGGTGCAGAGTACGAGGCGCTTTACGCCAAGTATCTGGAGCGTGATCCGGCAGAGCTTTTGGGCGATGTTGAGGGGAAGGTTGTGCTTGCTCTGTGCGAGGGGATCCCTAAGAGCTGCCGCACGTGCGAAGGAGTTGGGGGCACGACATGTGATCGGGCACGATGCGTCGGGTTCAATGCTCAGGAGAGGGATAGAGAGAGGGGCTGCGGACGAGTTTTGCGTTTGCGATCTCTCTGATTACGAGGACCTGTCCCGCATGGTGGAGAGGTTCGAGATGGGCGTCGATGTCATTGTTTGTCGGCAGGCAATCAACTACTGGTGGAGCCGCACGCGCGTGCGGAAGATCTCCCGGATGCTCAGAGATCGGGAGTCTCGTTTCGTCTTCAACACGTTCGGGGATCCGCCGCCGGAGAGGATGCAGGTTCGCCGATATGAGCATGATGGTGCCCAGTTTATCGAGCTGATCGAGCGCTGGGGGGATCGCGTTTATCACCTCCAGTATCGAAGCATGGTGGGGGCGCATTTCACGGTTTTTCGGTGGATCGACCCGTGTATTCTCGACGAAGATCTTGGTGAGTCGTTTGCTCACCACACGGTGGCCACTCGTGGCAACACGCGAATTTATACGGCCTGGGAGGCGAACGGGTAGACATGGCGGGCATGAACTCGTAGAGTCCGAATGGAGGTGCGAGATGAAGGAGATCCTGGAGCGGGCAGAGCGCGAGCTGAACGAGAGTTCGCTGTCGAGGCTGTGGCGTCACAACGACGAGCATGACTGCGGTGCGCTCACGGCATGGCGGCGCGGTGAGGACTGCGGGGAGGGGCGCAAGTTCTCCAAGAAGGAGAACGCGGCGCGCAACAAGTCGCTGCTCGCCAAGCTCATGTCCAAGGGCTACAGCGTCACGAAGCTCCACGGAACCTACAAGGAGGGCGGCGAGGTCAAGGAGATGTCCTTCTTCGTCGTCGACCAGAACGACACCGGGAGCCTTCCGGCTGACCTCCGGAAGCTCGGCATCGAGTTCGAGCAGGACTCCGTTCTCATCGCTCCCAAGGGAGCCGTCCAGGGCAACGCGACAGCGTACCTGTTGGGCACGAACAAGTGCGAGAACAACTGGCTCGGATTCGGCCAGAAGGACAAGTTCTCCAAGGCCAAGTTCGGGTACAGCTCGCCCATCTACACCACGCGGGTCAACGGGCGTCCGTTCCTCTTCGAGGAGGTGGTGGGAGAGGCCGTGTTGCCGAACACCGGGTTCGGGAACTGGTCCATGCAGCTCGCTGCTCAGAAGCATTGGACCGAGCTGATCGAGCTGGTCGATACGATGGAACAGGGTGAGTGATCCACACAGGGATGTGCATCCGTGCATCTTTGGAATTCTGCCCGATTCTACCTTGCGACGGCCGGACGAACCTTCCTGTTCCGCGCCGTCGCTTTTTTAGTTGACTGCGCCTCTATCCCAGCGGAAGAGGAGTCCGGCTCAAAACCGGTTCAGGCTCGGTTCGAATCCGAGGGGGCGCACAATGTGACTGGTGGATATGAAAGCTTGACGATCTGCGCAGACCCTGTATAGAGTTTACTCAATGCCGAGGTTGAACGTCGAAGTCAAAGACCCGCTCTACTCCAACGCTCAGGAGGAGGCGGCGGCGCTCGGGTTGTCTCTGAGCGAGGTGGTGAGATCTTTGATGGTGAACTGGGTCGCGAAGGCGCGCCGGGAGCGTTTGGAGCTGCGGCTTCTCGGTGACAAGGATGACGAGGTGGAAGATGTCGGATGAGACGAAGGTTGTGTCCTCTGAGGGTGACGAGGCTGTCGAGAAGCCGCAGGCTATAGAGCAGCATAGGACCAAAGACCACATGTTGGACGTCGGTCCTGGATCTATTTGTGGCGAGCTACCGTGCGGTTATCTTGATGATGACGGCAAGCTCCATCGGGAGTTCCTGGTCAAGGAGATGACGGGAGAAGAGGAGGATCTCCTCGCTGGGGTGGGGCCGGTGATGCCGCGCCTGAATCAGATCATCACGAACTGCCTCGTGCGGCTTGGTGGCCTCACGGAGCGCAGGGATATTTCTCGCGCGGTGGAGAGGTTGACTGCTGTCGATCGCGTCGTCGTGCTCATTGCGCTGCGTCGGGTTTCGCTTGGCGATCGGTGGTCGACTAAGGTCGTCTGCAAGCGGTGCAACAAGGAGAACCGGGCCGGGGTGAATCTCAAGGATATGGAGATCATTCCGATGCCGAGGCCGCATGAGCGGCAGTTCGAGACGGAGTTGTCGAGCGGCAAGAAGATTCAGTGGCACGTCCTTTCTGCTGATGACGAGGAGTGGCTGGAGAAGAAGGCAAAGGACCGGGTGGACGTCCTGACGCTCGGATTGATGGCTAGACTGGACTCCATTGACGGTGAGCAGATCGACAAGGAGAGGGACTTCAAGGGTGCCCTGCGGACGCTCAAGAAGCTCGTGCTGCGAGAGCGGCGCGAGATCCGGAAGGTCACGACGCAGAACGAGGGGTCGGTCGACACTAGGGTCGACTTCGAGTGTACGTTCTGTGGCCATGAGTGGACGATGGAGATGAACGTGGGGCAGTTGGATTTTTTCTTCCCCTCGGATTGACGGAGGTTCTTGAGGGCGAGTGCTTTTATCTCGCCGAGACCTGGAGCGTCGATCCCGAGAGCGTGAAGAAATGGCCGTACTCGCGGAGACGACGCTATGTCGAGCAGAAGCAAAATATTGAGCGCAAGCGCAAGGCTTTGCAGGAACAAGCTGCTGCTAGACAGAAATCCCGTGCTAGGATCCGTCGACATCGTTAGCCGCACGCGCGTGCGGGAGGGTGGATCATGAGCACGTTCCTGGGGTTCGGTTTCAACATGGCTGCTAGGGATGTCGGCATGGACGCCGCGATGACGTCTGCTGAGAAGCATCTCGAATCACTCAACGACCTGATCGACGAGCAGAACGAGAAGAAGCCGGGCATCTGGAGCAAGATGCGGGAAGGTGTGAAGCGATTCAACATCGCGAGCATCGCCCAGAATATGCGTGATCTCACCGGGGAGACCGGGCGTCTTACCAACAACCTGGAATCGATGGGCGTGGCCAACGCGCAGGCCGTGAGGCCGCTCGTGGCGCAGATGAACCTCACGGCGCAGGAGGCCAGGGCGATGACCTCCGAGATCTCCGGCATGGCCGTCGGCATGAACGTCGGCGCCACGGAGATTGCCGAGGTCTTCAAGGCGATCCATCAGGCTGGTCCTCCGGCGAAGGCCGTCATCGACGAGCTGGGGCTTTCTCAGCGGGAATGGGTCAAGATCACGACGACCAGCGGGATCTCGATGGCGGAGCTGACTGGCGTCATGGGAGATCTTGCTGGCGAGTGGCAGGTCGCCCCGAAGCGTGCGGCGGCTATGCTCAATTCACTCGTTGAGATCGGCAAGAAGACAGGAACGGGGATTGCTGCTCTCAAGACCGCGACGCAGACCGTCGGTGAGTTTGGGGATATACAGGCAAAGCTTCCTGCGCACTTGCGTATTTCCGGGGAGGCAATCGCGCAGGCAACCGAGCAGGCGTACAAGTTGGCAGGTGCGTACCGCGACATGGGTGCGAACGAGGAACAGGCTGTCCAGCTCGGCAAGGATACTGCGAAGATGTTCATGGAGCAGTCTGCCGCGCTCAAGCTTGCGCAGGTTGGGCTCGGAGACATTGCCGACGCGTCCCTCTACAACAAGCTGCGGCAGATGGGCGTCCAGGAATCCAAGGTTTTGGAGATCTTGGCGGTTGGTGAGCAGGATTCCGTCAAGGGAATGATCATGCTCAACGAGGAGATGCGAAAGGCTGCGGGCTCCTCTGAGATGCACAGGATCATGATGGGCGACCTTGCGCGGACTCTCGGGGAGACGGGCTCCAGCCTTGTGTATCTCGCGGAGAGTGCAGACGTGGGCTCCACGTCGCTCGCGAGGATGGACCAGATGGCTATCGAGGGCACGTCTGGTTTGAAGAAGTTTGGTGATCAGGCTTTCTCTTCTGGTCGGACGATGCAGGAATCCTTTGACTTGGCGAAGGAGTCATTCGAGACGCAGATCCGCAGCATCGCTCGTGCCAACGTTGGCAAGCTCGTCCAGAGGCAGATCGGTGGTTATAGGCGGGTCGGCAAGGCGGTAAAGGCGCTGGGTTCGGACGAGACTTGGGGACCGCTCATGAATGCGGTTTCGGTTTTCGATCAGATGGGTGCGCGCGGGCTCGGCCTTGCATTCCTTGATAAGAACGCCTCGAAGGACGCTGTCGATGGCGCTATCGACATGGGAATCATGTACGAGTATGCGTTCGACAAGGTCAAGCAGTTTGGGCAGGAGATTTCTCCGCTCATGGAGATGCTCGGCATGTTCGGACCGCTCGGCCCAATAGCGGCGATAGGCGGAGTTGCTGCGCTCTTTGCGATGGACGAGGAAGACGCCAAGGGCATACTTGGTGGATTCTACGATACGTTCCTGAACATCAAAAACATGGTCGTGGACATGTTTGAGATGATTCCTTGGGACAAGATCTGGTCTGGTGTTTCGAAGGTTGCTGCTCGTCTGTGGCATGCCTTTACTGAGGATATTCCGTGGGGGGCGATCAAAGAGGTGGTGATGCCTGTCGTCAAGGACATTGGTTTGTCTTTGTGGGAGGCCATCAAGGGGGCATTCTCTTCTTTGGCTTCCAATCTGTCCACGGGTGACATTGCTATCGGTGCTGCGCTCGTCGCCGGTTTGTCTTTGGCCAGGGGGGGGATAGCGTCAATCTTCACGAGTGCTGTCGGCGGAATAGGGAAGGGTAGCTGGTCGAGTTCCCTTGGTGGCTTGAAGGCATCTGTGGCTGGGATTTTCCTTGCTGCTGGCTTGGCGGCGATCAAGCACATTGAGGATCGCGAGACTGCAATTCTTGAGGCCAGGGAGGGCAGGACCAGGGAATCGCGCGGTATTGCGTTAGATGTGGCGGTTGCCACAATGCAATTGCACCAGGGCAGGCAGGGTGGTCGTCGTGCGGCATTCAGTGGAGCGACCAGTGTCGAGGACATTGGCGCGCTGGTTCGCTCTGGAGAGTTGGACGAGAAGGAATTGGCCAGGGTTGCTTCCCGGACGAAGGACTATGCGAGTCTGATTGATCGGACGGGCACGGGGAGCAATGTGGAGGTGCTGAAGTCCCTGGAGAATTCTATCAGGGTGGAGAACGAGTCAATATTGGCCGAGATGGAGGATTGGCAGGCGGCTAGTTTCGTCAGGAAGGGCGTCAAGGAGAGGCTCAGGGTTCTTGAGGCTGCGCAATTCTTGCCCGAGGTTCAGGCTGATCTTGCGAGCGCAGCCGAGCGAGGTCTTTCTGACCTTGGGAGCGCGATCAGTACCGTCTATGACACTTACCATCTGAAGATGGGAGAGCAGCTAGACATCCTCCGTGAAGAGTTCGAGGCGCAGCGAGCCTTGGCTTCTGGATATTTCTCAGAGCATGGTTCTTACGATCAGTCCATGGGCGCTCAGTCGGATTACTGGAGCCCAATGATGGAGGAGGTTTCATACGGCGCTCAGAGCATACTGCCGTCAATACAGGGAGAGATAGACGAGAGCGTCGAAGGTGCGTACATGGGGGGTGTTAGGATTCTTGGCGAAGAGGGGTTCAGCGGTGGATTGCTGGAAGGGGCGTCGATCGTTGACGAGGCGGCGCAGTCTGTTGCTGAGACTGCTGCGGATTATCTCGTGGCACATTCCCCGATCAAGGAAGGTCCGCTGTCTGGCGAATCGCCAATGCTCGGAGGAATGTACGTTCTCAAGCAGTTCGCCGAGGGTTTGTGGGCGGAGTCGCCGAATCTCAATAATGCGATGTCGACTATCATGGAGCAGATGGTCATGACAGCCTTCTCCACCTACGAGAGAAAGCTGGAAGAGGCGCAGGAGAATTCGGATGCCCTCAAGAAGATTGCACAGTCTATAGTTCAGCAGTTTGGCGGAACGATCGACATGGGGGCCGTCGAGGTTGAAGGTACGGTAATCACGAGCGGAGAGCAGCTACTTCGGGCGTCTTTGTCGATGCCGGGTCTTGCGGGGGTAACTGCGGCTGTTATTTCGAGTGGAAATGCAACGCGGAAGGTGTTGGCCGCGATCAGGCAGGATACGAAGTCGATGGCGGAGGCGCCGATCATGCAGAAAAACGCGAAGCTCAAGGTCGACGGTGGTGATGTGGCCGTCGTAGCTGGTTAACGGGGGAAAGGGATGACGTTCCAGCGGACAGAGCCGAGGAAGAAGCTCATAAAGCCGAATGTATTTTCGTGGATGAACTACATGAAGGAGGAGGTCGTTTACGATCGCGACAGATCGGCATTCGTGCGCTTCCTCAATCGGTTTGTTTTCCCGGATTTTTCTGGTGCTGAACAGGATGAGTTTGAGTATGTTTGTCAGTCCAATTGGGAGCGGCTCGATAAACTTGCGAAGCAGTACTATGGCGACGAGCGCCTTTGGTGGGTGATCGCTGCGAGGAATGGCTTGGAGATTCCGGATCAGTCGCTCTACAAGGGGCGCAAGATCATGATCCCTTCTGCCAATTTCGTGCGGAAGAAGATCGTTGGTCGGCATCAGAAAGTCTTGAGGCTTGAGCCGTGACGACTTTCTTTCGTCCGTATGGTCAGGTTCGCATCCGGAATAGCGCCGGGGAGGAATGGATGTTTTCTTCGCAGGAGACGCCATTTCTCATGGGGATAAATATCATCATCAAGATGAAGATGGTGACCACGTTTTCGTTTTCTTTGGAGGCGCCGTTTGTGGAGGGCATTGCTCTCTTGGATAGCGGGGCGTTTGCTCAGGGAAACCAGATTGGCGTGCGCATTGGGTATGCCGATGGTGGTGCGACGCCTTGGTTCTACGGGAAGTTCACAAGTGGTGGCGACGGCCTTGTGATCAATTCTGATGGTCTCAGCGGGCAGGTGTCGTGTCTCACTTTTTCTGAGGGGGTTCTTCAGGACATTCCAGCTTCTGACCTGAAGGGGGCAGATCCCGAGCGGATTCTTCAGCTCGCTGCCGAGTACATAGGCGCGGAGTTGGTTGTCTCTTCAAACCTCAGCGATCGTTTTATCGAAATGCGCCTCGATCCTCTTTGGGTTGCTGGGCCGACGCCGGACACGAGGAATGCCTGGGACTGGCTCAGGTACGTGTGCTCGGAGAGCATGCTCAACGCGGCCTTCAATATGGTTTTTGACCACAACGGTCGGCGTGTGCTCTTCATTGGGACTCAGGAGGACGTTAGCAAGGGGGTCTACGGCGATCTTACGGGGAACATCTACGCGCAGGACGTTCAGGAGCAGGCGCGTCGTATCACCTACGAAATGCGGGGTCGTCTCAACCCAAGAGAAGGCATCTATCCGATCATGACGTGGGGGCCGGAAGCGGGGCTTGCCCAGTGGGACATGATGCCGGACGCTGCCTCTGGAGGCGTGAAGGCAGACTACATCGACGAGAGCACTGGGGATGTTGTCAAGATAGACGCGAACCCTTACGGCCAAGAGGCGGCCGTTTCGGGCTCCCTGGAGAATCCTGGGCCTACGGACGAGGAGAACGATGGCGTTGTCATGGGGAGGGCTACGTCGGATGGACGTCCTCCGTCCCGTCTGAGCGTCCCTGGCGGCGAGGGGCCAGGGGGCGAGGCTGCCACGAAGCGAAAGGCTCAGTCCAGACAGGGGGAGGGGAACGAGGCGCAGAAGGCGACGATTTCGACGCTCGGAGTTCCGAACGAGTTTCCTGGGAACCTGTGCAATGTGATTGGCTGTTCGCGGCGGTACGACGACGTATACGAGGTTCGCGAGGTATCACACCAGTGGGCCGGTTCTGACTGGAACATGACGCTGACCGTGCTGCGGCAGGGGAGCGGCGGAATTCCAGGTGACCAGCCAGAAGAGATTCCGCAGTCTGGGACAATGCCGGAGCCTGAATAATGCCAGCGAGAACACAAGACGCCAGGGAGGCGCGGTACAATCCGATCGCTTGGCTTCGTCGGACAATCGAGAAGTGGGGTTTGGAGAATTGGGCCAAGAGGTACTATGGGACCTATGACGGGACGGTCATTGATGACCAGGATCCTGAGGGGCGGTACCGTGTTCGCGCGACGTGCCCAGCGATTGGCCTTGTTGATGACGCTGATGTTCCGGATAATTTTTGGATCTCTCCTACGTTTCCTGGGTGCGGCGTCGACATCGAGACTGGAATCCAGAGCGGCATGATCTGGACGCCGGATGTTGGTACGAACATCCGCATCCAGTTCAAGTTCGGGGACACTGCGCATCCGATCTACATTGGAGGATGGTCGACGACGAAGAACGTCTCAGACACTTTCTCGGATCCAGCGCAGAAGGGTTTCCGAACGCGCACTGGTCACTTCCTGCGGTTCAGTGACGTCGATGGCGATCTTCACATCATGATTGGGAAGGGAGACGGAGAGGGCGGCCCGAGCCCGGCGTTCGTCACCATCGACAAGGATGGCTCGCTCCACGCGACGAACGAGCAGGGATCGATGATCTACATGAACGCGAAGAAGCCAGAGACATCGATCATCACCTCTGATGGAGAGAAGACGAGGTCGCTGCTCATGCTTGGCGATGACAAGATCACGCTCGCGACGGCGAGTGGTGGGGCCATCGGTATCGACGGGAAGGACATCGTGCTGACTGGCGACAACGTCATCGCTGACTGCAATAAGGAGTGTGCTCTCAACGCCGGATCGGTTAGTCTTGGTAAGGGCGCGACGGAGCCTGCGGTGAAGGGGATGATGTTGATGCAAAATCTTGTTGTCCATGCGCATCCGAGTCCGGGGTTTGGGATACCGGTTCCGCAGATCACGCCGCCTCCGGTTCTCTACAAGGAGTTGTCCTCCGTAGTGAAGGTTGCATGACGCTATGCCGGATACCAGTGCTGCCAACCCTCAGCCTCGCGATTCCGATACCCGGGGTCCCGTTTTCGATTCCGACGCCGCCGAAGCTGCCTGCGTTGCCGGACGTCCCGGACATTCCGGGGGTCTCAGTTTCTCCTCTCTCGTTGAGCTTGGCGATTCCGATACCTGGGATTCCGTTTGGGCTTCCGCCGCAACCGAGGTTGCCGTCGATTCCGGATCTTCCGTCGTTCGGCCTGTCCATCCAGCTTCCGACGCTCGGACTGGCGATTCCGATACCTGGGGTCCCATTCTCGCTCCCGACGCCGCCGAAGCTGCCTGCGTTGCCGGAGATGCCATCGTGTCCGCTGGATGGGTGAGGAGGTAGGATGCCGACTGCGCAGACAGACGTCGAGGTTGTCAAGTCGATCGCCTTCCCGTTCAGCTTGGGGCCGACTTCGTTCCCGGAGATGGTCGAGGGCTCCGCGGTGGTGTTCAACAGCATCGTGGCCTTGCTGCTCACGGGCAAAAATGAGAGGGTTATGCACGTAGACGTCGGGACGAACGTGCACAACTACGTTTTTGACAATCTGGACGCTTTGACGGCGGCGCGGATCGCGACGGAGGTGACCACAGCGATCACCACGTACGAGGACCGTGCCGAGGTTTTGAGTGTTCAGCCGGTGGAGGTGGCGAACAAGACCGGGAGCGGGACGCACATCGTTATCGATGTCGTCTACAGGGTGGCGAACCAGATCTTCGATCAGCAGGTTCCTATCTCGCAGCCCGCGACGACGCCGTGAGGAAGTGATGAGCAACCCTGATTACACGCCCCTCGTTCCTGACCGCAAGCCACTGAATCAGGTTCGGTTTGCGGGGAAGGATTTTCCATCTGTCTTTGACGCCATCCTCAGGCGGCTGAAGGAGGAGTACAAGGCCGTCTACAACGACTACGCGACCACCTCTGTGGGTGTCATGTTGATCGATCTCATGAGCTATGCGACGGCTCAGCTCATTTGGTACTTGGACCGTGTGGCGAGTGATTGTTTCTTGGATACGGCGCGCACGCGGTCTGCTGTGGCGCGTTTGGTGAAGCAGATTGGGTACAAGCTCGGGTCGGCGACGGCAGCGAGCACGACGGAGTACATCACCTTTCCTGAGGGGGCACCGGCGGCGTTTACTATTCCGCGTGGGTTTCAGTTTCAGGGGCCTGGGAATTTGATTTTCGAGACTTACGCGGACAAGCTGGTCGATCCGCCTCCGGTTCCTGGTGATGTGGTGACGGTAGCGATACGACAGGGCGAGACGCGTACTCTTATTTACACGGCCGACGGGACTCCGAACCAGAGCTACAGAATGACGAACATCTCGACGGACCGCTACCTTGCGGAGAACTCGGTTGAGGTGTGGGTTGACGGCGCTCCCTGGGAAGAGGTCTTGTTCTTGGAGTACGAGAAGACTGACCAGTACGAGGTCGGCTACAACGACGATCCGCCGACGATCCAGTTCGGGGATGGCGTGGCCGGGAACATCCCGCCCGACGGAGCCGAGGTGAAGATCCGGTTCGTTGTCATCGACGGCGTGAGGGGCAACGTGAAGGCTCGCACGATTCAGGAGCCTATCGACTCCATCGTGATTGCTGGGGCTGTTGTGCCGATTGAGGTCGACAATCCCTATGGGCCGAGCGGGGGAACGGATCCTGAGGATATTGAGCGCGCGAAGAGGCTTGCGCCGTTCAATTTTGCTGCGCGTGGCGCAGCTATCACGCTTCCAGATTACGTGGCTCTTTCGTCTAGTTACTCGGACCCCATGTACGGACGAGTGGCAAAGGCTTACGCTTTCAATCCTCGTGCGGCATACGAGGATGCAATTTTCAATTCGATGGTTGACGCTATCGAGACGTTGCTTTCCGACTATCGTGCCGTTGTCGATGCTGTAGAGGATGCGATTGTGTCTGGTGCTACGAGTATGGACACCATCGTTGTGTCCATGCAGTCTGGGAATTCGCAGTTGGGAACGCTCGTCACCGAACTCACCGGGTATCTTCAGTCGTGCGAGGCCAACATCAAGGCTGCGAAGTCTGCGAATGGTCTCTACGAGAGCAATGTCGATGACTGCAAGGATATTGTGGATACCTTGGTGACGAGTGACGACCCGGCCGATCCTGGGTTGCCGTATCTCCAGATTCTTGTGAACACGTCTGGCGGGTTGTCCCCCACGGAGAGGACGGCGTTTACGAATCGCATCAACCAGCTCGTTGCGCTTGCCGAGAGCATAACGCCGCTCCTTGATGAGTTGGAGGGCAAGGCGGCGACGACGAACGGTGCGAGTGATGCGGCGTTGCAGTTCATTTATGAATCTCGTGGGATCACAGAGAATGCGAGCCCGACACCTCCGGATGTTACGTTTGCCAGTATCCGCAAGGGCAACGACGAGAGTCTTGCAGCGCTGCAAGGGTTGCTTACTGATCCGACGACGGGGATCATTGTGAACGCACAGACAATCAACGGCACTGCGGCAACGTTGGAGTCAAATATTGTTGATGTGCTAGACCAGATGCACACGCGCATTGGTGAGCTGTTCGACGCGGATTGCTTGAGCAACTACGTTCAGGTTCCAATTCTGGCTTACGACGCGGAAGGGAACTACGTTGCTCCGTCGGCCGGGCTCATGATTGGCTTGCAGACCTACCTCAATGAAATCAAAGAGGTCACGCAGGACGTTGAGGTCATCGACGGGAGCTTCAACCTTGTTCCTGCGCAGATTCAGGTTCAATTGAAGGTCGAGCCGTCGGCTGTGGAGTCTGAGGTGACCTCCCAGATAGAGGCGACGATTCAGGGTGTCCTTCGTGGTCGCGACTTCAATCAGCCGCTCTATCTCGATTGGGTCTACAAGAACGTCAAGGAGATCCCTGGCATCACCTATGTCAACATTGAGATTCTTGGTCCGGCTGCACATCTGGACTCAGAGGGGAATCTCGTACCGGCGCCGACGCAGATCATCACGTTCGGCAGTCTGAACATCGGAGTGCTGTAATGAGCGCAGAGACCCCGAGGTTGTATCTTCCGTTCCCGGAGGAGAATGCCGAGTCCTGGTTCGGCACGTTCCGGGACATGCTCAACAATATTGATGCGAGGTTGTTTGACAACCTTGAGCATCTTCAGCTTGTGATGGCTGCGCTGCCGAATGCCGAGATTGTGCATTATGGCGGGACGGACTATCGGTTCGAGCCTGATGGTGATGTTGAGTTCATCTCTCGAACGCTCAACGTGAAGATCTCTGTGACTCCACCGCGCACGTTGATTTTGCAGCCCAATCATTTCATTGGTGCTGTGATTCAGAGTGGTGCCGTGGGTCCGCAGGAGTCCGCGTGGGGGCTTTTTGAGAAGATGGAAAAAGACGCCGGATACGTGCCGCTCGGGTACGTTGCGGACGACTACACGATCTATTGGTTCAACGCCACGCACCTTGAGGTAGGCGTTCTTGCGCCGTTGTTCCAGGATTCGTACATAATTTCTGGGGCGAACAAGGTCAAGGTGGCATCGACAGACACGACGGCTGATTTCCTTTCGACCAAGCTGGTCACGGGGGCTGGTCTTGGTTCTGCGATCCTTAACCCCGGGGCGAATGAGCAGTTGCAGGTTTATTACACCGGTGGTGCTTGTCCGACTGGTGCTGGGAGGATTTACGTCGACGCGTTGAGCGGAAGCGATGCGACCGGGGATGGCACGATTGCGAATCCGTATCAGACGTTGCCCGTGGCTGTGACTTGCCCGAGGTGTGCGCCTCCGACTTCTGCTGCTGACTTTCTTACGCCCATCGAGTTCATCCTTGCGCCCGGTCTGTACGGGCCGCCATTGGGGATTGCGGCTACGTCGGTATCATTGCCGCGTCGTCTGAAGATCTCGTTCACGGGTTCTGACGTCGTCATGAACCACCATTTGGATTGGGGTGTGTACGAGGCCGATTACACTGCGCACGGCCTGAGCACCTCAAATTATTTCCCAGAGCTGAACATTGTCGGGAAGAATGGGTCGGGGCGACCTCAGCCGGTCCATGTGCTCCCTGCTGACAATGCGTATACAGCTCCGTTCTTTGTGGCCGCAGTCACGGCACAGAAGAAGGACGTCGGTGGAAATGCGATTCCTGGCTGGGTTCTGCGGATGCGAGACGTGGTTTCCTGGTTCGTCGGAACGATGGCCAGTGGTGGTCTTGTCGTTGGTGACGAGACAGGTGTGCTGCGACTCTATGCTCAGGGATGTACATTCGGGGATCCGGCAACCCTTGGAGCGATAGGTGGTCAGCGTGAGCCGGTGATTGCCGCTCGTGCGAACGAGGTGGCAATCTACGCTTTGGATGTGAATTTTGAGGTGCCCATAGTCGGGAATACGGTCATCAGGCGAGCTACGCGTTGCGTGTTTGCTGGCCTCGACAGGGGGTTCGGTTTTTCTTATCCCGCCGGTGCCGTTGGCGTTCCAGACGGGTTGATCGATTTTGGCGAGCTGGCGTTCGTCGATTGCCGGTTTGACGCGCCGATACCTGGGTTTGCTTACGACGTGGGTTGGGACGGGGTTACGGCTCCGGCTACCAACCCGCCGACCTTCGACGCGACGAGCATGAGGTCTGCTGCTGATCTGGAGAACCTTTTGGGTGGCCCGATGGTCATCGCCAACGTCGGGCCGACGAGTGTCGCTCTGGTTGAGCAGGACGTCCGTTTCCAGGGGGTATTCACGACAGGTCCGTTTGACCTCGCTCCGATCGTGGTAGGGGCGCCGTTCCCTGTTCCAATGGACCTCGCTGAGTTCCATGATGTTGGGGACTTCGTCCATGCTCCGGGCGTGCCGCTGATCATCTTCAATCGAGGTGGTCAGTTCAGGTTTTCCTTCCTGGCAACCTGGGAGAACCTCCAGCTATTTTCGCGGAAGACAATTGGTGCCGCAATCCAGCTCACCCCTGGCGGTGGGGTGGCGGCCCTTGTTCCGCAGACCCAGGTTTACTCGGAAAGTGGCGGGCTGAATCTGAAGTCGTCGTGTGTTCTGTCCGGGTATGAGATGGCGATCCAGGACGGCGATGCTGTCGAGTTGGTTGCGTGGAACGACAGTCCAGTTGTTGGCTTTGGAGCCTTGAACCTTCTGCCCACTGACACGTGGTTGCGGATAGAGCGAATCGGATAGGAGTAGACGATGGTTGCCCCAAACCGCCACATGTTCTGTCTCGCGTGCGGCGAGATCATCGCGCAGGATCAGATCGCCAATCACATGACTGCGAATCCCAGTCATGCTCTGATTCGCTATCACCACAATTTGCCCGAGTCTCCCGGTGATGATCCCATCGGGATGATTGTCAGTGGTGCCTTGAACGGGAGCGCTTGCATCCATGTGGACGGTAGCCGTACCGACACGGATACGCCGGAGTCCGGGACGGCTGCGCAGCCATTCCGTACGATTCAGGATGCTGTGGATTACGTCGTCACTTCGATCGCTGGTCCGGCGACGTTGGTCATTGAGCCGTCTACGTATCTGGAGTCGGTCACCATGCCAGACTACATCCAGATCGATGCTCGTCCTGGGGCGGTTTTGCGCGCGCCCACTGGTGGGAATGATGCGCTGACGATCACTGGCACGATTGGGGATCCAGAACCTGCATTCGGTGCAACGCTCATTCGTGGGTTGCAGGTGGTTTCCGACGGGGACGGGAGCCTTGATTCGTGGGCATTGGTCATTGCTGGCGAGTACAGTGCTCCGGACGTCCGTGAGCCGTTTGTGGTCCTGAGCAATGTCTCCATGGATTCTTACAACGAGGGCAACTACGTCTGGAACAAGGGCGGGGCCATGTTCTCGCTCGGCAGTTGCTCCATGGGCGGTGATGGGACCGGCGGTGTTGGTGTGAAGCTCAAGCCGTCGACTTCTGGGTTGTCGTGCCAGTGCATTTGTGACGGGGCGAACATCGGCTTCGGCACGAACGCAATCGAGGCTTACGAGGATTCGTTTTTCGTTGGCAACGATTGTCGTTTTTTCACGAACGACGGAAATCCGGGGACGAAAATCGTTGTCAACATGGATGCGACCGCAGGGTTTTCCCTTGTGAGCATCTACAGTCCGAATAGCATGTTTGGTACGCCTGACAAGTTCGTCGAGGCTGTCGGCTCTGGTGTTGGTGGGGCGCCGACTGCCCTTGTCGCGCTTTATGGCGGAAACAACGATCTGTTTGACGGTTTTAACGGCGATCTCGTGGACATCTCCGATGGTGTCTTGTTCCGGATGGCAGACGGGGCAATGGCTTCTGGAGGTGGTCGTGGTGTCGTCATCGATGACGCGTTCATGCAGTGCAGGAACGCAAAGTTCCGGTCGGGTGATGGCCTTGCGCTTGAGGTGAGAGGCGACGACTCGTCTGTCCAGTGCGTTCAGTCCGAGTTTCTTGGGTATTCTGGGGGGCCTGCGAGTCCGGTTCCTGGGCCGTGTGTCCTTGTGGATGTGTTGACTGATTCGGTCAAGATCGACGGCGGCTTGCTGACCGGTGCGGGGACGGTCGTGGACGTTGACCGAGGGACAGCGTGGCTGATTGGCGGTGTGGACATCGATCCCGACGATGTCGCCGATGTCGCCTATGACGTTGCGGCAGGCGCGGTTCTGTACAGGGGGCACTGCAATGTTCGGCGTGGGACCAGGACTGTTTCTGGCACGGAGAACCTCCTGCATTCGTGCTTTGGCGAGGTTGAGGTTGGCGGGGCTGGTCAGCGTGCTCGTGTCACTTCGATGGGGACGCCCTATCCTTCTGGCGGAGATGGCTACGAGGCCGGGAGCCTCCTCGTGGATCCGTCAGGCTCGACGTTCCGTCTCCACCAGAATGTGGGTACCGAGGCTGCCCCAGTGTGGAAGCCGATCTCCAACGGGTTGATGTCTGGGGCTGGCAGTCCCGATGGGTCCGTGAGCGGACATGCGGGACTCCTCTACCGTGACACCTCGACCGATGACATTTGGGTGTGCGCGCAGGATAGCAGCACGATCTGGTTGCCTGCTGGCAGTGGTGGTGGTGGCGGTGGTGGTTTGCCGACGGCTGTCGTGGACATGTCTGGTGGCGGAGCCATCAATGTTGCCGACTCTGGGAAGTTGCTGAAGGCAGGTAACGGAGATGCTCTCGTTCTGCCTGCGCCGTCGTCTGGGTTGGATTACTTCGTCTATTGTGTGGGATCTGGCTCTCAGTATCTCACCCTCGATGCTGTGACGAACGGTAGTACCATCTACGGCCCATATCAGTCCGCTCATGGGGCTTGGAACGTCATGCGCGTGTACGGCGATCCGTCGTATGTTCGCGTTTACGCCGTTGAGGTGGCCCCTGCGACGTGGGCGTGGTTTGCTTGGCAGGGCAGTGGCAGGATTGGCAATGACACGGTGCCTCCAGGTGGGGACTGGTATTGGAGTGGTGAGTGGGCGCCTGTTTCGCATACGCACACGTGCGAAGAGGTCGTGTCGGTCGGTGAGTCCCATGCTCTTTCGTGGTCAGTGAGCCCGAAGAATAATTGGGTATACAACAACGACGGCTCGGGCGTCGACGTGAAGTGCACAATTAATACCGGTGGGACGTTTGCGGCCGGTGAGAAGTTCAGGCTTGTCAACTCGTCGCCATCGTATGAGGTTGGTGTCGGCCCCGATAGCGGTGGTCAGATCATTCTTCCTGATGGTGACGTTGTTGCATACTCCGGGACGCCGACGGACGGCCTTTGGACGGCTTGTGGGGGGTTTGCGTCGATTGAGCTGGAGTATGTTTTCCCATCTGGTGGGACGAAGCGGTGGCTTGTCCGTGACATGGTTGGTGTTTGGGAAAATCGTGACACAGGCAAGGCGTATGGGTGCTCTCAGCCGCTGGCGGCGCTGTTTGCGTGTGCCAAGGCCGAGGGTGTGAACGGTGGCGCGTTCCCGGATACTGACGACGTTTGGGACAGCGTCGGGATGTCCATCGAGGACTTCAACGATTCGTGCGGAATGATCGAGCTGATGTCGCATCCGATTGTCTCTTGCGATCACACAACCGGGACGATCACAATCGCTGGAGACTGGACGACGGTCTATGTACCCGGAAGGAAGTTCGACATTCTGGGGTCTACTGCCAACGACAACGACGGTACTCATTTGACGTACATGGTGGCGTCGTCTTCGTATTCTAGCCCGAACACGACGATCACGTTGCAGACGTCCGGGTCTTGGGCTGGGTCTTGGGCGACGGGCCTGACGGACAGCTCGTCTGATGGGTCGGTCTATCCAGGTTTGATCGTGGTTAACAAGGCTGGTCGCTACCTCATTCGTGCGAGTGCTCAGGCGTACAAGACGACGCAGGCGAAGCTGCGTGTCGCTCAGGTTCCGGCGAGTGCGACCTTGCAGAACGGTGGTGCTTGGGAGGGTTACGTGCAGTTCGTCCCGGCGAATGCGACGCCAACACTCGACGGCGATTTCAGTCCTTCGAGTGGATCCGGTAACGATGCGAAGTTGGCTGGCACTGCGATTCTGGACATCGATGCCGGTACGTGGTGGGAGGTGCAGGTGTGGAACGACAACTGCTCTGCCGCCAACAACAACCGTGGTACTGGTGGTAATGCCGGGACGCCAGAGGCGTACAAGGCGGGTGGCCGAAATACGTTTGCGCGGCTAGAAATTGAGCGCGTGATGGTCAGGTAGCTTGACGTCGCGCATCAAATGCCAGAGGATGGCTATGGAGTCATTTCTCTCGAAAGGAAAAGGAGAGCATCATGGGTTACGAGAAGCTTGAGTCGTCTGTCATTTCCGATGATGAGTTGCAGCTTTCTGGCGACGTCGAGGTCCCGTTCGTCGAGCTGCGCGAGCTGGCGGCAGCGCCTGCCGTGGCGACGGACAAGGCCACGTCTCGTCTGTACACGCTGGCGAGCGACGGTCAGCTCCGCGTGAAGGACAGTGCGGGCAACGTCGTGAACCTGTTCGCTGGGGCCTCCCTGGGCGACGATGCTCGTGACGCACACGAGAACTATCAGCAGGCAGCCGCCTCGACGCTGGCTGACGCGCTGGCGTCGCGTGTGATCCGTGCCCAGAAGGCTGGGACGATCGCTGCGTTCGGTGCTGAGATCGCGGCGGCTGGTGGTGTGGCTGCGGCTGGTGAGTCGATGACCTTCGACGTGACCATCGGCGGTGTGAGCGCCCTCACGGCTGTCGTGACCATCGACGACAGCATCGCGGTGGGTACCCCGGTTGCCGGGACGATCGACACCACGGCGAACACGTTCGCGGCCGGTGATCTGATCGAGGTGATTCGCACCTACGCCGCTGGTGGTGCTCCGACCCCGATGACCGACACGTTCGCGACTGTCACGTTGCAGTACGCTGACTAGTCCGCACGCGCGTGCGGTTATGCGGGACGTTTTCCGCAGGGTCGAGGAGGCCGCCTACGAGGGCAATCTCGGTTTCGAGGAGATGGTCCTGTTTTATCGCACGGCCAAACCCGGACAGATCGCCCAGTTGGAGAAGCTTCTGCGAGACGGGGATTTTCGCGGGGCCTGGGACTTGCTCAAGAAGGTGACAGGGGTTTCGCTGCGGAAGTTGAGGTAATCGATGCTGCCGTTCGGTAGCGAGTCGTTTGGTCAGTGGTTTTTTGGCCACGGTAATTGGGCGCGGAGAGTGCTTTGGGAAAACGTCCCGTTTAAGCACCGTGAGCGCGACACCGATGGTCATCTTGAGCGGCTTCTCAAGGCATACGGCGATTCCATCGAGGAGTTCCGCCGGGACATCAGATCGTTGCCTGACCAGCGCGAGCCCTACCTTGTCCGCGCGAGCGAGGGGGAGGGTGAGTGGTTCTATGTGACCGAGATCATCGAGGCCGAAGACGAGGTTTACGGCAAGTATCTTCGACTTGTTGGGCAGAAGGACTTCGACGAGATGCCCAACACTGGGGGATCCCTCGCTGAGCCTCCGGATGAGCCGACGTGGCCGACTTGGTTTCCCTGGTATCCGTACGTGCCAGCGCATCAGGTCGGCCCTGGTTGGTTCATGCAGTGGGACGAGATCAAGTACGAAGTGGTCGCTGCGAGGTTGCGAAACTTCGATCCTCGGAGTCCTGTCGACCTCTACGATTCGGATGTCTCTCTGGCCAACGAGGTCTGGATAAAGCGCGGCGACACCTACCCGTTCAAGTTCAGCCATGAGGGGGTGGTGATTGGGACCGGCGACGGGACTGCGAGTCCTGCCGTCGAGCTTCCGAACGTTCCGATCTGGCTCAAGGAGAATCAGACGCCGACACCGGCACCCTGGCTCACCAGCTACGCGACACTGGCCATTGACGTTGAGTTGGATCTGGGCGGATCCACGACGCTCTACGACGTGCCTTCTGTGCCGTCTGATGGGACGGGCGCCCTGTGGCCAGAAGATCCGCTGAACCCCGGGGAAATTGACGTGGGGCTTCCTGGTTCCGAGTGGGGGACGGTCGACTATCGCTCTGGGCGAATTGAGCTGAGCCTACAGGGGGACGTGGCGAAGTGGTTTTCGTCGATTGAGGCGCGGTTTCAGGTCAAGGGGTTTTTCTTCGATTTCAGGCCGTACCGCGTCATCGATCATCTTGCCAGGGACTTTGGATTCGAGAACGACCTGAACGACCCTGAGTTTGTTCAGAGGTCGACAATCGCAAACATCACAAAGTATTTTGGGCAGAAGAGCACGTGGGATTCGTACCGTATTCGCGGGGAGATCTCCGGGTTCAAGGTCAACGCACAGGCTCTTTACTACGTTTGCAACTGCGATCTCATTGCGGATTTTCCAGGGGACCACGTTTTCTATTACGACGGCGATTGCTATACCGATTTGCCTCCGCGGTATGTTCGCTTCGATGACATCTCGGCGGATGCTCGATACTACAGATGGGAGAGTAGTCTTTCGTGGATGATTCCGCCGTCGTGGGTCGACCCACCGGACTCTGTCCCGTGGCGGATGCTCGTGGACAACGCGTTGATGTACGAGGATGGCTCGGCGGACGGTTACAGTGACGCGCTCGCTTTTGGGCTTGATGTAGTCCAGGGGTACTACCTGGAAGCGCCGTGGAATCCGCCAGCTTACGTGAAGGGTGTCTACGAGCTGGATCCCTCGAATGTGTCCGATGCTGCGGTGCTCTCGGCATACGGATTGTCGTCGGCTTGGAGGCTGGAGATCCAGCTCAACAACCCTCAGAAGGGTGTTTTCAATTTCCGCAAGGGCGTTTTCGGTATCACCGAATACGAGGGCACGAATTCGTCTGGTGGCACCCCTCCCTCGCTTGAGGATCCTGTTTGGTGGATCGATGCCGAGGACGAGGTGAGCACGGGTCTTCCGAACGGCTATGATCCGGCGACGAGTACGTGGACTGTCTTGGTCAGTTCGGCGTCTGCTCCTGCTGTGCATGATCCGCTTTTGGGGAACCACATTGCGATTCGCTACTATCCTGAGATCTGGCATGACTGTTGTTATTGTCGGTCTTACAAAATGCGAGTTGAGATTGAACCGTCGCCGGATTCGCCATCGGCTTTCGATTACTACGATCTTGGTGTCGATATGCAGGCGGCTATTGAGCGTCTTGTCGAGAAGATCAAGCGTACCCTTGTACCCATCCACGTTCGCATCGTGGAGTTTGCTGTTCAGTTCCATGATTGTGTCGAGGTTCCTCAGTTCGAGATCACCGACTGTTCGACGGAGATCGAGAATGTGTCTGTTGCGTCGTTCTGTTACTACTACGATTGGGTCGGCGAGGAGGCTGACGCAATCGAGACGGACTCCTGTGCTGCCACGGTGCTCTGTGATGAGTTGGTCATCAACGAGTATGTGGACGGGGGGTGCGCTGGTGGCGTCGCGCTGAATGTGGTCTCGTGGTTTGCTGATCCGAGTGTAACGATCATCATGGACATCGATCAGCAGGGCAACTACGCGCCGCCGGGGGCGAGCCAGAATCTCGAACTCCGTGACCAGAGTTTCGCTATCGTGTGGGCCATGGGCGGCGTTGCCTCGGGCGTGGTGGCTCCTGGGTGGGGGAACGTGGTTTCTGGGGTTGATGTTACCGGCTTGATTGCGGGGAACGATCCTGCAACAATACGGGTGAGCGGTTCTGCGTCGCTGCCATGTCCGGCGACGACGAGGTTCACGTTCACCATCACGTAGGAGTGATCGATGGCCTGCAACGGCATTTTCACGAACCTCTTTCGCAGGAAGTACGCGAGCATCCACGACCTTGGGGCTGGCACTGCTGGCGTTAGTTCGCGTATCCCTCCGTACCCCGGCTTCAACCTCGGGCCTCCGCATTCGCCCTATGCAAGAGTGAGCCATTTCAAGATCGGCTGTGCGGGGCAGGCGCCGGGGTCACCCGCGCCGCTTCTCGATGCCGATTACCTGGATCTGGTCGCAAGCGGTGGTGGATTCGCGAACCTCGGCGTGGATTTTGGAGGGGGGCTTGGTCCAGAGGTTGTTACTCCGCCGTGCACCGGGCAGGATTACTATTTTTGCAAGTTGATCGATCCGGCTTTTGTCTCTGCGTCGGGTTCGGATCTCATTGTACAGTGTCGGCTGGAGGCACCTGAAGCGAACGACGATGGGCTCGGTGCCAACCCGCATTTCTACGAGCTGGGGATCTTTGACGAGGATGATGACATGATTGCCTACGTGACATTCGCTGAAGAGGTCAAGACGGCGACGGTGGCGATCCAGCACAACGTGACGATCACGTTCTAGGAGGAGAGGATGCCCATCACGGTAGGAACAATCTCCGGCAACAACTACAGTCTCCGTTGGCGTCAGCCTTACGTCTCTGAGTCTCTCAACCGGAAGGCCGCACTCACCCCGCGCGGTGTGATTCAGGGGTTCAAGCCCAGCATCGGCGCTGGCAACTCGCAGATTGTCATCGATCCTGACGAGCTGACCGGTATCTCCCTGATGCAATGCGTCGGTCGCGATCAGGCTGGAAACCCCTACAACCTCACGCTCAGGTTTGTTGGTCAGATCTCGTTCGATCTTGCGCCGCCTCTGAGCGACGGTGCCGGGAACAACAACAGCGAGTTCGCTCTCGTCATTCGTCCGAACTACACCATAGGTTCCCCGACGCTGGTCGAGTGGGAGCTGGTGCGTCCGGCCGAGTTCACCGCGGCGCTTCTCAGTGACGTCGTGGTGGTGGCGTTTGTGCGCACCGACACGACGACTGTCGCCGATCCGCTGGCCGAGGTTTTCCTTGCTGGCTCTGCGCGAAGCCGCGGTTCGTCGATTGGTTGGGCGACTGAAGACCTTATGGTCGAGTACGCGAAGATGGGCGCCCCGAGTGGAGACAATGACGGGCAGGTCATGGAGCTGCTCTACGACTCCGACGATGCCACGTTCGCTCGCTGGCAGGAGTATCTCGAAGCCTACGGTCCTGGCGGGAGTGTCGCGGCCGAGGGTTGGGGTGCGTTGCTCCAGAAGGACCGGGCGGACGGGTACGCTCTTCAGTACGGTGGCTTGGAGTATCCGATCAATCCGGTGGACGTCCCTGTCGCTCCGCCAGACCTTGACCTTTTCAACGATGGGTACCTGAACATCGCTGACGGTCCTGTGTCTGCTGGTCATCCGAACACGTCGGTTCGTGTCGGTGGGTACAATGCGAGTTGGTACGACGAGCCGAACGTCATTGGGCCGGGCAACCCGCTCATCACCTACTCGCAGTTCATGCAATGGTTCCCGTGCGAGCCCGGGGACAAGTTTGTTGTTCAGGCGTACATCAAGGGGGGTGGCGCGGATCCCTATCCCGGTTCTGCCGATCCGCAAATCATGCAGGGGCCGAAGGAGACAGGGCTAGGGGCCTATTGGGGCGGTCCGAGCCGTGAGTTCCTCGACAAAATCGACCAGAAGTACGGAACGGGGCTCCAGGGGTCTGAGGAGGTTCACCAGCTTGATCCGGAGCTGGGTGCCACGTTCAGTGGCGTGGAAATTAATATGTGGACCTTGTTCCGTGAGGTCTTTGAGTGTCCGGAGGACTACGTGGACCCGGGAGTCGAGGTCCAGACTCCGCGTTGGTTTGCCCCGTTCTGGAAGTTCGTTTTGGGTTCGCAGGGGCACATGCTCCTCGCCGGGCTCAAGGTCTGGCGCGTTCGTACTCGTCGTGCGACCGGGAACTACAACGAGTATCGTCTGGCGCACACGGCGGACGCAAACCCGCTTGGCGAGGCTGGTCGTTGGCCAGCGATGGGGCCGGGGCGCTTTTCCGGTGCGATTTTCATTTCGCCTCAGGGGCGCAAGCTGCTTGGGTACGGTGGCACAGATCCTCAGGACGAGGTTGATTCTGTTCCGTGGATCCTGACTCCGCAGAACGCGTCCGAGATGTACGACGTTTGGGGTCATTCCCCGAACCTGCCGCCCTACGCGAACGTTCCTCCGACGAAGTCGATGTTCACGTACTTCGAGAACGCGACCCTCAGCGACATTGGCGCTCCGTCCTGGGACATGGTCGAGCGGAACATCAACGACAAGAGGTTCAATCGGGAGTTTTCTCAGTCTGGGGACGACTACTACTCCAGCGATCAGCCCGGCATCTACGAGAGGGTCCTCAGGGGAGGGATGGTCCTTCGTGCTGAGCCCGACCATGTGACCAACGCTTACAGTGACGTTCGGTTTGCCCTTGGGGATGCGGCGGATCCGGCTTACACGTGGAGCCCCTACGACTTCCCGTATCCTCCTCGGTGGTGCGTGCGCGAGGACGGATCGATGGAAGCCAACCTTGGGGCTATCCCTGTCCAGGGTGCGGGTGTCCAGGCGTCCGGCGACTTCGGCGGAAAGATGCGTCTTTATCGCACGGCCAATGCCGAGGGGTACCTGGATCTGCTCGGGCAGATCGTAGCGACGGCGTGGTTCGGCGGTGATGACTGTGTCATTGGGTACGGTAACAACGCTCACAAGGGCTACGAGGCTGGCCGGATGGAGTTCACCGCTCCCTGGCACACGGCCTGGGGGGATGGTTCGTCCATCAACGACGGCCCTCGTGCGGAGTGGCACCTGGATCTCTCGGACGATCCCAATACCGCGACTGGGATTGCACGGTTCGCTGAGTCTGGTGGTTATCCGCTCATGCGGTGCGCCGAGATCTGGACGTTGTCGGCGCTCAATCCAGGTTATCCGACGTTTGGAGCCGCGACGGTGTTTGACCTCGTTGTCGACGATGCGACGGATCCTGATGTCGATGACGAGGACGGAACCGCCGGAGCGTTCCTGGTGCGTCAGATGAGCGGTGGAGGTTGGCCCTATGTCGGGGGCGGGATGGTGATCCGGCGTGGGGGGACGATTCAGACCACAGGGCCGACCGGTCTGCGCGGGGACGCTGTCTTGTCGTTCTACAACTCGAAGGGCGGCTTGCCGCTGTCGCACATGGCTGTGGATCCGTTTGGCTGTGCACACTTCTTTACCGGACCGTCTCTGGATTCTTTGTCCTATTCGTCTGGGCCCGTCGAGCCGAACCCGTATCGCCCTGGTGGTGATGCGATTGCTGAGCTGTTCGCGAGTCCTGGCATTCCGGCGGCGGTGATCTTCAACTACTTCCCGACGGCTCCGTTGTCGTTTTCGCCGAACGTGCGAATCGACGTGGCTGGCCGGATGTACGCCGACCCATCGACGTTCACGGAGTTCCACTATTACTCTCCGGTTTTGGACTTTGTGGAGCCTGATGTTGGGGATGCTCTGGTTTTGTCCGATGACGGCGAGGTGGACACTTCTTCGTCTGCGAGTCAGCCGGGCGTTGTGGGGCTGTACGTGAGGAAGGACAGGACCAAGAACGTCCAGAACTCTGTGACTGGTGAGGTGCTGGCGGATTACTGGTGGGATCCAGTGGAGGAGTGTGTGGTTGACTGGAGCACCTACACGTTTGACCCTGATAACCCGCCGGAGCTGATCAAGCCCGACCCGGAGGAGGGGCCTGAGTTGGTCCAGGTGGCATCTGTCGGCGACAACCGGGTGTTCAGCGACATGGAAGGGACGGCTGCCCTTGAAGGCTTCAACGTGGTGGCCGAGGGTGGGGACATCGAGGTCGGCGACCTGTTGTGCACGTCGAGCACGCCTGGGAAGCTGATGAAGCAGGCTGACGACGTGGTCCACAGCTACACGGTTGGGAAGGCGTTGCAGGCAGTTGACTTCGACGGGGGCGCCCCGAGTCCCACGTATGGTGTGTACGGGATCATTCTCTGCGGATAGGAGGACTCGATGAACCCAGGGTATCAATTGGACGCGGTGCGAACAGGGTTGTACGCTTTGTTTTGGAGGAACAGCGCTGCTCTTCCGGCGTCGTCCTTCAAGCGGGCCTATTTTGTTGATGTTCCGACGAGGACGAGCTACCTGGACGATCTTATCGCGGTGTATCCTGGTCTTGACTACGTGACCACGGATTTGCCGTTCTAGGAGGCGAGTGATGGGCAAGGTCAAGAATCCATTCTTCAAGGGTGACCCCGAGGACGCCGAGAAAAAGGCGAGAGAGCCCCGCGGAGTGCCTGTGCCCACCCTGGGGCGCGCCGTGGCAAAGAGGGTTTCCACTGGGAAGTCGCGAAAAGAATTCGTGCCCAAGGTCAAGATCGGAAGGATTGACAAGGACACCCAGAAGGAGAAGGACAAGGGGAAGCCCAAGGAGAAGAAGGACGACTGATCGCACGCGCGTGCGGGTGGTCATTGTCACCTTTTGTTGATGTGGGCATTGAGAGGAGAGCGTTGTGCCGCTTGGAGTCATCGGAGCCATTGCAGAGGCTGTCCAGTACGGACCTGAGGGGCAGAAGTATGCAAAGGTCAAGCTTCAGCCGCTGAACCCGATCGAGCCCGGCGAGGCTCTTGGGGAGGCGCTTGCTCTTCAGTATTTCCCCAGTGAGATCACCGAGGCTCATGACATTGGTTGGAATTTCAAGGATCTCCCCGGCGGGAGTCATGCGCTGGCGCAGTGGGCGAGCAATGGTGGTCGGACGATCTCGATGGAGGTTGTGGCGTCGAGGTTCATGAAGCCGGTGGACGACAGGAACACCTGGGAGAGGCTTCTAGATCCTTTTGGCGCGAACAAGCCAGACAGCGAATACCTCCACGACAACAAGCCGAGGAATGTCGACGTCGCTGCGGTTTGTCGGTATTTGCGATCCTTGAAGAAGCCGATCGTCGGTACAGTTGGCGGTCAGAAGGTAGCTCTTTCGCCGCCGATCGTGATCCTGAGCATTCCTGGTTTTCAGCTCAACGATCAGTATGGATCGGATGCCATCTTCACGGTGGTGACAGGCTGCGACATTACTTACAAGCTGGCTTTCCCGAATGGCGTGCTGAGGTTGGCATCTGTCGCGATGCAATTTCGTGAGGTTGTCCAGCGACCGGACATCGGGGCGATAGATTTTGCGGTGAGGCCGCCGAACTGGCAGCCGTCTTCCAACGAGGGGATCAGGTTTGGCCTGACCAGTTCGTTGGGGGCGGATAGTGTGACGACGGGGTACTGATGAAGGCTGACATGCGAGATCGTGGTGCAGCCCAGGCTCCCCTTGTGACGCGTTCTGTTGCCAGACCGGCTACCAGGGCATCCCGGGCGTCTTTCGGCGAAGGGGAGGGCGCCTGGGACGTCAAGGATACGAAGCCGACGAGGCTCGACGACGAGATCAATCTTGTCCATCCAGGACAGGTCCAGAGGGACGAGTTGGTCATGCTTTTGATGCCCCGGAAGCTTTACGATGAATTCGCGGCACTGGGGAAGAAACTCGGGTGCCATGGTCCAGTGGAGGCCATGAACCTCGCAATAGAGCGCCTTCGTAGGGTGACGGAGGCGTCGGAGGAGAGCAGCGATGGTTGACTGGCTCAAGGTCTGTCTTTTTGTGGAGAGGCAGAGGGGCAGCAGGTACGTCGACGCAGCGGACGTTGGCGAGATTGGCGACACTGCCGGAGGTACCGTCTACGCAGATCCGAGCACGATGCCGGACATCGTGCCGATCATTGACGGCAGGAGTGGCGATCGGAACGGCAAGATGTTGGAGATGGGCATGGATCTCCTCAATTTCTTGCGTTACGTCGAGTACGCTGGCGGCCTGGGTGAGATCACCGAGAGCGACTTCACGGACGCCTTGGAGAGCGGAGATCGTATCGAGAGGTTCGTCAATCTCACGTCGAGCGTGCGCGATACTGATTACACGCAGCTCATGATGTTCGCGTGGGAGGAGGGCGTTCAGTCGCGCGAGGTCATTGCCTGGGGGGACAACAGTGTTCCGTCTTCGGCGAATTGGTCCTGGGGTACGAGCCCGAACGCCCAGGACAAGGAGACCGAGTATGGCGCTGGGACGTTTGTTCCGGCGGACCAGCCGACGGTACAGTTGCCCGGGGAGACGAGCCGCTACGAAGTGGTTCTGGACTAGCCATGGCGATGGACGCAGGCGATTGCGTTGGTGGGACAGGGTTGGCCGGTCTCATTGCGCGGTACATGAAGGAAGAGAATCCGAAGTTCAAGCCTGAGGATGCTGCGTCGATGGTGAACCCTATCGCCAGGGCCATTGTGGAGCATATCCAGGACAACGCAGAAGTGACCACTGAGGTCGCCGCTGGGATCTCGGTCGAGGTGACGATGCCTCCGGATGGAACCGGACAGACAGACGACGTCGGCACAGGGACTGGGACTATCCAGTAGGAGGAAAGTATGTATCCTGACGGAGTGAGAGAGATTGGCAAAGTGATTCGATTGGCCATCCACGCGGTGGTCGTTTTTGTTTTGCTGCTGTGTGTGAGCACGCTATTCGTGGCGTGCCCTGGGCAGATGGTTGTTCGCGATGCCTCGGTCTACAAGGCCGAGGTCGATTTCATGGACGACGCGAGCGCCGAGCAGGTGAAGCACGCCATCGTTGTTTTGCGGGAGCACTGCGAGTGTGAGGATGGCAGGTGGACGACCAGGGCGTGTGAGAATCTTGCCGAGACGACCATCGTCATGCAGGTCAGGATGCCTTATCATGTGGAATACATGCGGTACCTCGCTGGGATTACTGACGAGCAACCATCCGAGGACCCGCCTGAGATACCTTCGTCGGAGACGCTTTGCCCCGAGGAGCGTTTGACGGATATTGAGGTTCCTGTTCGTGAGGATCTTCGAGACGAGGATGGAGGGCCAGATGCGTGAGCTTTTGGAAAGGGTCGAGACTCAGGAGTTCAAGGATGCCGAGAAGGTGCTCAAGCGCATCGGCTTCAAGGGCGGCGCCGTGAAGAGCGTGGTTGACGCGTTTTGGAAGCACCTCAATCGGGAAAAGTTTGTCCGTTATGCGGACGCAAAGCTCGCCGATCTCGCGATTCGTGCTGCCTCTTTTGTTGGCTGGGGTGCTGTCTTTGACAGGCTTTGGGCAATTTTCGAGGACGAGTCTTTGGAGCCTGGGGTTGCTGAGTTGGGTGAGTCCAAGGACGTGCTTTGGTACGTCACGAAGCGCGGGGAGAGTCCGTACACCGGGCCTTCTCTGCGGGATGCGGGGTTGAAGACGAGCATCTTCGACACGGAGAAGAAAGCCAGGGAGGCGTGCAAGAAGCTCGCGGAGGTGAATGGGGTTTTCGGCTATATCGACGGTTGCGTCATGAAGGCTGTTGGCGACGAGGCTCGTCATTGGCGCAAGGAGATACCGAAGCGGCTGAAGAAGCTGTTCGGCAAGTAGCCTTTGGGAGGATGGGATGCGCGAGATTCTGGAGAGGATCGAGTCGGGTCTTGTGACGGAGCGTCGGAGCCGGAGCGCTGGTCAGCGTCGCAAAGACAAGCTTTCCCGGAAGGACCGCCATGGGCGTTCCAGGGAGAGGTATGACGCCGTCATCGAGCACCTTTTTGACGTTGTCAAATTCGAGGATTTCGACAAGCTCTTTCGTCCGGGCCCGCAGGAGATCTATGCGGAATTTGACGACGTTCGCCCCGAAAAGTCTGGCAAGTTTGAGGTTCATTACAAATACGAATACAACGACGAGGAGGAGATCGATGACGCCGATTTCCTGCGAGCCGATCGTCCTGATGAGACGAGCGTAGAGGTGCGGGGGATCCTTAGCGGGGAGCCGTCCGCTGATGGGCTGCACGTTGATGTGCGCATGGAGTGGAGCGTCCGTGTCGATGGGGACAATTGCCTGAATTACGATGACGATGACGTGTTTGAAGAGGAAGACACGTTCCAACTGAAGAGGCTTTCTGAAATCAAGAACACCGGTCAGTTCCGTTCCCTTATGTTGGGCGTTCTCTTTTTGATAGACGAGCCAAAGTTTGGCGACTATTCCGAATTGCGGAGAGAGTATCGGTATTAGCCGAGGGGCGAGTGAGGTCCATGCGTGCAATATTTGAGGGGGCTGAGTTTTACGATGGTCGGGCTCGATTTGATGCGCTCATGGAGAAGCGGGTGATTGTCCCGCAGCTTGCGTTCTTCGACTTCGACAACACCCTGTTCAAGTCTCCGATCAGGCCAGACTGGTTTCCGGGGAATCTCAAGTGGTGGTCGCATGAGTCGTCGCTCAATCCCCCCTGTGTCCCGCTCAACCCCGACAAGAGCTGGTGGAACGGCAAGGTGGTGAGGGCGGCGCGGGAGGCCATTGCCGATCAGAACGTTTACGCTGTTCTCGTGACCGGGCGTCACGATCGGAAGTTCCGCTGGAGGGTGCCTGAGCTGCTCCGAGGGAACGCGTTGCAGTTCGACGAGGTCCATCTGGGGTCTGGGACGGAATCGACGCTCAAGTGGAAACTTGGGTTGCTGACGCGGATGCTCAATCGTTTTCCTCAGGTCCAGGTCGTCCAGATTTACGAGGACAGGGATCATATCAACGACTTCGTGCGTCGCGTGAAGAAGCTCGGTAGGACGGTGGTGGCACACCGGATCTCCGAGTCGTTTCGGGACGTCGAGTGCACTGAGCAGGAGTGGAGGGAGGCCCACGGATGACGATGAAGGAGATCCTGGAGGACGCTCTCGATGCGCTCCATCCGGCGCTCTCCGACTGGGTCCACAGGAACGACGCGGCTGCGAAGCGCGAGCTGTTCCAGGCGTACAAGGAGCTGTCTGCGAAGCCGAAGTTCGTCGGGTAGGGAGGAGACGAGCGATGAAGACCAGCGAGATCCTGGAGCGGGCAGAGCTGTCCGAGAAGTACGAGGTGAACATCACGGACGAGCAGCGCAAGCGCCTCGTTCCGCAGGGTCGCATCCCGCAGCAGGTCGCCATCTCGGGGAAGAACGCGATCGAGTCCCCGTGGAGCGTCTCGGCCCGGTCGATGAAGTCGGTCACGGTGTTCAATCCCGGGGCGACGTCCCCGCGGTTCAGCGGGAAGAAGTACAAGTTCCTGTGGGACGGCACCGGCTACAAGCGCCAGGGGCAATACCTCATCATCTTGAAGGACAAGGTCGAGGAGTTCGAGGAGGAGATGGACGCCTACCTGGAGTCGCCGTACCTGTTCGACGACGAGGAGTGCTGTCCGCGCGCGGCGGTCGAGAAGGCTGTGGCGAAGTGGAAGGCGCAACGCGAGGGGAGCAAGTCATGAGCAACATCTTGAAGACGCTGGGGGACTTGGCCGAGCACTTCGGCACGCTGGGACTCGAAGAGGCGTCCAACGCGATCGGCGAGCTGGCCAACGACGCGAGAGAGCCTTGGAAGAAGACGGTCCTCGGTCTCGTGGCCGACGCCATCGAGGAACACGGCCCGGAGGGTCTGGAGATGGCGAGGAAAGCCGTAGAACGCGCGATGAAGGGGAAGGAAGCGGATCTGTCCTGGGCGTCTCTACGGCACCGTAGCGACCTTCTGGCGCAACTCCAGAACGCGGAGGCGAAGAGACGCTCCGAGGTGCGCATTTTCCTGGAGAAGATCGGGAAGGTGCTTGGGGTGATCCTGGCGGCCATGGTAAAAGCGATAGTGTCATGAAGACTTCGATGCTGCTGGAGAGAATCGAGAAGATGGGCCCTCGTGACATCCGCGAGCGTGCGGCCGAGGAGTTCGCCCACAGCATCGACAAGGTTGCCGCTGAGCTGGAGTGGTATCAGCGTGGCGACGACCAGTTGAGTGCGGCAGCGCAGGTCGTTTTCGAGGAGACTCCGCGGATCAAGCGGAAGTTCCTGGGCATCGTTCGAGATCTCCGGTCTTTCGCGAAGGAGATCCGCAAGACGCAGGACGCGATTGACATTGCCACGTCTGCCAATATGGCGTGGGTTGGAAAGGGAGCACGGGTATGAAGATCAGCAGGATCCTGGAAAGCATCGAGTCGGCTGGATCGCTCGCGGAGTACGTCATCAGTGGTTTCGACGTCGATCAGGAGGCTCTCTACGACGAGTTGTGGCTCATCGCGAGCAACGACGGGGACTCGTACAAGAAGCGCGACGCCAAGGGCGCTGTGGAGAAGGCGTTCCGCGAGCACCAGAGAGATGCGGCGATGCAGTTGCGTGATGATTACTCGGTCGTGAAGGAAAGGCTGATCAAGGATCTCGCGAAGCGTTGGCAGAACGAGGACGTCGAGGTCGGCGATCCGCTGGAAGAGCAGGTATCATTCTCGAAGATCCACAAGGCGGCGCGGAACGTCGTGAACGAGGGCGTTTGGCAGCGCGAGCTGGCCAAGCTCGGTCTCGACGTCGAGAGGATCCCGCTGTCCGCCGATGACATTGCGCCGTACATCGGTCCGATCATCACCTTGATGCTCACGCGCAACGGCCACGAGGTGGACGCGGCATCGAAGTCGCAGGCCAAGATGATGTTCTCCATGCTCAGGAAGCTCGCGGCGGAGAGCGACGAGCGCTCGTTCGGTGAGATGCTGGCGGAGGCTTCTGGCGGGGACAAGGCTTATTCCTTTTACGTCAATAAGGCACACGAGATGTTTCTCAATGAGGTCGCGAAGGGGATCAAGAAGGTTGCTGGTGGGAAAGCCGAGAGAGTGGATGTGAAGGGTCGTTCTGTTGTATGGCTGGAGTACTATGGCCAGGACAGTTCCGACATGGACTTGGAGTTCAACTGTAGCCTCATCGATAAGGCCCCGGATGTCACCGTTCATTGGGACGTGAGGAGTGCGTACACGGGTGCTGGGAAAGATGAGGGCTCGATGACCAAGCGCGAGGGTGTGTTGAAGCCCTCGGACGTCGTTGCTCTGTTCTCGGAGAAGTTCGGTCGGTAGCCGCGGGGGAAATGATGCGAGAGATCATCGAGCAGTACGAGGCATTCGAGGACGTCGACATCCTTACCGAGGGGGCGTTGGCTGGTTATCAGTCTGCGAAGAGCTTGTTCAAGTCGGGAACGATGCCGGATGGTACTCGGTGGTCTCGCCAGAAAACTCTTCCCTATCCGCTTCTCGAAAACGGGTTTGTTGCGGGGAAGATCAAGTTCCGTCCGCACGGTGAGAAGATGACCGGTGGTGCTGAGCTGAAATTCGTTCCTGGGGGCAAGAACGGCCACGGGGGCATCACGGTCGACCCTACGGCGAGCAACCAGTTCCTCATCTTGGAGCCGGACGGCGTGAAGGGGTTGCTCAAAGCTTTTGCCGAGGCCGTGAAGGGCGGGACGGGCCGCGTCAAGGACGCGATCGAGAAGTGGGTCAAGGGTAACCGGCGGCAGTGGTTTATGCGAATAGTCGGGGTCGAGAACGCGGACGACTGGATCATCACCGACGTAAAGCTCGGGCGGATCAAGTTCGGGAATCCGGTGACCAACCATCCTGAGCGGCGGAAGTGGCCTAGCGGTCGCTCGGAGATCGCGATGCCGTTTACCGTGACGGTCAACGTGAAGGCGAAAAGGAAATGATCCGCACGCGCGTGCGGTAGGAGGGTGAGATGGCGTCACCGAGAGTCATAACTGGTTTGCCGACTGGGCTCGTGGTTACGAATACGGCCGCGCCGCCTTACAACATGTTTCTCCAGGATCTGGATGCTGGAACGCTGCGGAAGGATCTGTCTGTAGACCAGGATGGCGTGCGCCGGAATGTCACGATAATCGGGGTGAGGATCGGAAACACTCTGAATCCTTCTCAGAAGGTCTGGCTCAAGTTCTGGGACGCCGAGGATCCCTCCCCTGGCTCGGATCCTCCGAGCATGGTTCTTCGATGCCGCGCAGGGAAGGTGACCGAGTACATAGTTCCGTGGCAGTTCAGCTATCTGTCCTATCAGGTGGTGACTTCGCCTGGAACGCCTGGAACGTCTGGGCCATCGAACGCTGTCACTGTTGATCTGGCGTTCTCAATCGCATAGGAGGCACTCATGGCTGGCTCGATGAGTGATTATTTGACGTTTGGTGTCGGACAGCTCAGCCCGTTTTCGCCGAAGATCCTGAAGTGGGACGACATCGCTCCGTATCCGGTGATCTCGAATGTTTGCGGTGGTGCGGTGAAGATCAGCAGTCTCATGTTCACCGGGACGGACACTGCGACACCGGCAGTGGGGTACTTCAAGGTTTACGAGAAGAAATCGCCGGATTTCCTGGAGGACGATCCAGACATCGTGATTCCGTTTGTGGCTGGTTCGCAGTGGAATTTCGGTGGTCTGGCTCCTGGCGTGCTCATTCGCGAGGGTGATTCCGGCGGGGTCACCGAGGGCGCGTATTTCGACACGGTTTCGATTTACGTAAGCCTGAATCCCGGTTCTGACGAGGCCGACAACCCTGTCACGATGGGCGAGGTTCCGTGCGGGATCTCCTTCCTGGACGCCGATCTGACGTCCGTGCAGTTGTAGGAGGCGAAGATGTTGGTAGGGAGAGAGCTTGGCGCTCTGGGCGAGGTTCTTTGCGAGGCGGGAGAGCCTCTCCAGAAGGCCGTCATCAAGGAGCTGCGGGCGTGGGCGAAGCGGATCGGTCTCAAGCGCAACGGGCTGAAAATCGGTGCCGTGCGTGGGATGAGAGACTGGGTGGAGGTTCGTCTCAGCGGCCAGGAGTTTCCGGAGGATGAGCTGAAGAAGCTCGTGGTTTTCAAAGGTGGCAGTCCAGATCAGCGGAAGTACGGGCACATCAGTCCGACTGGCGCTCAGATGCTTGCCTACTACTGGTCTCAGTATCTGGGGATGAAGTCTGAGGACACCGACGAGGACGAGCCAGAGCGGCCCCCTTCGCCGCTGGACCAGTACATCGAGGGTTGCTCAGACCCTGGCAAGAAGCGACGTTCCAAGGGCAAGGGTCGAGGTCTGGCGCGTGGGAAGGGCGAGGGCCCAATGGGCGAGCCCGGCGATAAGGACGGTGTGGAGGAGGGGTTTGGTGGTCTTGGTCGTCGGCGCCGTGGTGGGCGCAGCAATGATCCGCGTCGCATGACCGCGAAGAGCGACGGCATCGACTCCGATGGGCGTTTTTACAAAAAGGGCGACGAGATCGTGTACTTCCCGATCGGCAAGAAGGTTTTCTCTGGTGTGAAGGCGGAGAAGGCGTGGCGTGAGTTCCAGTCGTCGGCCGATGACGAGAAGATGATGCGCCGAGAGGAGGACACAGCTCTGGTCGAAAAGCTCGCCAACCCGAAGCTGAGCGACGAGACGGTTAAAGAGTTCAATGCTCTTCTCGGGAGGCTTAGGAAGGGTGAGTTCGGCAAGATCCAAAAGGAGATGACGCTGTTCCGGAAGGGGGACAGTGGGATGGCTTCGCAGCGCACTGGGGTTGTCGCGGCGCTGGGAAATATGGCGCAGCGGATGGCGTCGATGAGAGAGAACGGGAAGAAGATCTCCGGCGCATGGATCGCTAAGGAGGTTGCTCGTCAGGTAGAGGACAAGAGATTGTTCTCGGAGTATTTTGCCGACAACATGGACAGATGGGCGAGGATTCTGGCTGGGGAGCTGAACAAGCTTGACCTGGAGATCGCCGAAGACGTCGAGCTGGACGAGGGTCGCAAGTATCACGTTCTGGTCGGCAAGGAGACCTCGTCCTCCCCGTGGGAGGTTGTCTTTGGCGACTACAGCAAGAGCGTGGTCGACGACGAGAAGGACGACGAGCGCTACAAGTGGAAGAAGCTCAAGGTCGTCACGGTGAAGAGCGACGATCAGGCGTCGATTGATGCTCTGGTCAAGCGTCTAAACGAGGGCGTTGAGCTGGACGAGGCGGTGAAGGGCTTCGACGCGCAGCACCACGCCGACATGATGAAGCGGGCTGGGTTCTTGGTGACAGATGTCACCGAGGACGAGGTCTACATCGAGAACGGCAAGAACGAGGCGGTCATCCGTCCCAGTCGGAGCGGCAAGGTCGATGTGAGGATCATCCTCAACAGCTCGACGAAGACCGCCGAGGACGCTGCGAAGCTCCTCAGACGGCATGGGTTCTGAGAGATGGACTCGCTCGCGGCCTTTTACCTATCTTTTTCTCTTTTAAGCACTTTTAGGGCCGCAAAAATCCCATAAGTTTCGATACTTACGGGGTGAAAGGTGAGAGTCTGTGGGATGAAGGGTGAGAGTCTGTGGGACGTAAGGTGAGAATCTGTGGGACGTAAAGGTGAGAGTCTGTGGGAAGTGGTGAGATTTATTTGACGGCAGTTCTCACCTTTGTGTATGGTGGTCGGCATGACATCGAAGGTGATTGACCTGTGTGACCGATCGGTCGTGAAGAACAGCTCGGCCATCCAGATCGAGGGTTCGGTTGGGCTCTTGGCACGTCGATCGTGGAACGTCCTGCTCGCCGCCGCCTACGATGATCTCCCAGACAAGGAGGAGTTCGAGATTCGGGTCGCCGATCTCGTTCGCGTCCTCAAGTTCGGGAGTCACAACCAGGACAGGCTCAAGGGTGCTCTCGGCGAGTTGGTTGACGCGACGGTCGAGTGGAATGTCTTGGGCAAGGACAGGGCGGAGCGGTGGGGGAAGAGCGCCTTGCTTGCGCACGTGGAGATCGATGGCGGCGTATGTCGGTACTCCTATTCGCCGTTTTTGCGGCGGATGTTGCATAGTCCCAAGATGTATGCGCGGATCTCGTTGAGTATCCAGAACCGGTTCAGCTCGAAGTATTCGCTGGCGTTGTATGAGCTGGTCTTCGACTATTTCGACGTGTCTCGGCAGGTCGGTGAAACGCCATGGATTCCGCTCGCGAAGTTCCGAAAGCTTATGGGGGTTGAGGAGGGGAGGCATGCCGAGTTCAAGGTCTTCAAGCGCGATGTGCTTTCTCGCGCCATCGCTGATGTCGTCGCCAAGAGTGACCTGGAGATCGAGGTTTTGTACAAGCGTGCTGGTCGTGCGGTTTCGGAGGTCAAATTTGTCTCCAAGTCGAAGCGGGGCAAACGGGTGAAGGAATCGGCTCGTCTTCGGGTTCAGAAAAGAGGGCCGAAGAAGGCTCGCATCTGGATCGAAGAGCCCCGGGATAAGGGCAGGGGGATCGGGTGGTGAGGGTTTCCGCACGCGCGTGCGGGTACCTGCACCATTGGATGGCCTCTCTAGGGCGTTCTTCCATCGGCCTATACCCCGGTATGGCTTGGGGCTCTCGGCGATTCTGGGGCATCCTGGGGCCTCTCAGGGGCATGGCTTCGCATCTGGGGGTGCCTGCACCATTGGATGGCCTCCAGGGCTGCCCCTTTTCCTTCTTGGTACCCTGAATCGCCCCGATCCTTTCGGCGATTCTGGGGCCTTCTGGGGCCCTTCCTGCGCTTGGCGGCTAAACGCCCGAAATTTCCAGGGTTTATGGTGGCTGTCAGATAGGTGGCTGTGATTCCGTTTCCCTGGTGGCGGCCGGGGTAAAAAAGGGAAAAAAGAGCCCCTAAAGGGTTTACAAACGCGGTGAGATTGGTTAAATTGAAAATGCAGGGGGGAGATGCTGGGTAGGTACCCCAGCGGGAGGAAGAGATGAAGAACTTCGGAGAGTGGGTCCAGATCACAGAGCGCGAGCGGGAGGCCCTCGAGGCCGCGCTCGCGGCCAAGCTTGCGGGCCCCGATGGGCCCGCTACCCCGGTGACGGGGAGTGGGGGCGCGAGCCCCTACTCCACGCAGACCGCGGTTTTCCGCGCCGAGGGCGCGGAGGACCGCGGGGCCCGGGTCCGGGTGACCCCCGTCGCCCGGAGCCACGACGGCGCCGGCCGCTACAAAGGCCGGGGGCGGTGGCGGGGGATCTACCTCATCTCCGCCGCCGCAGACGGCCCCTGGGCCGTCTGTGAGCCCTCCGACCGGGGGGCGACCGAGGTCGGGTGTTCCGGCCTCCACGTCCGCCCCTGGGCGGAGCACGAGGCCGAGGTCGCCCACGGCGGCCTCGGCGAGGCCGGCGCGGGCGCCCTCGCCGCCGCCTTGAAGGCGGCGGGCCTCGCCTGACGGGCGAGGAGGCCGAGTAGACCCCAAGCGAGGCTTGCGCCTCGCCTCGTGCCCAGGGCCCCCCTGGTCGCGAGGCGGCGCGGGAGCACCGCAGCGACGCCCCCGAGGGGGCGAGGAGGTGAAACGATGATCAAGAACCTGACGCCCCACGTTGTCCGCGTCGTCGCTATCGACAGCGACGACGTGGTAGCCGTCCTCCCCCCGAGCGGGGACGTGGCCCGGGTCGCCGCGACCTTCAGCGACCCGACAGACCTCGACGGGATCCCCGT
>Ga0180433_10000608_pt1 | contig 61267 bp, 68 predicted proteins | sample SS_ome_8_FD_132980 | JGI IMG/M metagenome (GOLD analysis project Ga0180433, IMG submission 132980) | Hypersaline lake sediment archaeal communities from the Salton Sea, California, USA - SS_1_D_1 metaG | ecosystem: Environmental > Aquatic > Non-marine Saline and Alkaline > Hypersaline >... | reverse complement strand
AGTATATACTTCCATCGGGATGGTCAAGAATGGCAGCATCCCTGTGTCCTTCAAGCGTTTTGCCGTCTACTATACTGGTCGATTCCGCAGCCCATTGTGCACATTCGGTCCTGTCCAGGATGTCGGTATCAGTAACCGAGCTCACGGCAGCTCCAACAGCAATTTCTGCAATCTTAAACCATTTGTTTTCTCCCTGGAAAATATCGTAATAAGCAGTCGATTCAGTTCCGCCCAGGATTTCGGCATACGCATCCTTTGACGTGTCAGCGGGGGGTCGTATCTTGATAATTGAATTTTCGCCGGTTCCCGGGGCTGTGATTTTCAAGTGATCGCTTCCGTCATTGCTTGCGATACTGCCAAAACCTGCTGCATTTATGGCATTGATTATTTCGGTTAAGGTTGTTGCTGAAGGCGTACTGCCCCTACAATCTATTTCTGTGAACTCACCATCAGTACCGATTGTGAGATTTAAAAGATACTGGCTGGAGAGGTCTATTGTACCCGATATCGTAACCGTTCCCGTGATAGAACCCGCTGTTGCAGCAGTAGTACTCGGGGGAGCGGGCGATCCCGCCGGTGTGCCATCTTTTTTCTGGAGCTCGAAATGAATTTCGTAATCTCTATATTTTGATGTGGGCGTTACGGATTTCGTTACGGGGTCTATAATATCAACCAGCGCATCCTGGAGAGCCGAACTCTTCGTTACCCTGGCCTCGATTATATCAATTCTGTCATTCGAAGGATCTGAGTTCGATAATGTAATACTGAAATTGCTGCCATCGTTAAAATCGAGACAATATCGCACATCATTCCCGTCAATAATCTGCATCGCTGCTGCAGGAACACTTACAGACACATCCATGCCACCGGCTGCCGTAGCCATAAGGCCCTCGAGAATTACAGCATCTTTACCTGTTCCTTCGTAAAGAGCACCCCTAGCAAGAGCATCTATATCTCGAATAGATAACTCTCCTATCCTCGTCAACACAAGATCCGATTCAATTTTTGCTCGGTTTGCGTGTTGCAAATATCTCAAATTCTTTCCCATAACTTATACCTTCTTAATCCAAATCTCGAAATCAATACCGGCTGCTATGCTGCGGTTTACTATATCCAACACCGTTAATGCCTGACTTGACGGCGTATTTTCTAGAATTAAAATAAAGAAATATAATGAGGTCGTTGAGGCTAGTGCAATTGCCGGGAATACCCACCAACCCACCTGATAACTGTTGCTGCTGGAACTTGCCACCTGAAAACTGGTATAACATTCCGTAAAGCTGCAATCTGCAAATGCTGAATCTTGTTCCCCTTCGATAAGCTGCGGTTCCCCGGGGCTGGAATACCCACGGGTGAGATATATTATAGATGCGGGACTTATTTTATGTCCCAGGATAATATCTTTTACTCTCGACTTATACTGACTATCGGTTTCTCCGCTGGCTCTAATAAGACCAAAATGAGTATGGGAAATCAGGTCCAAAAACTTTCCTTCCGCTTGGTCAAAATAGAGTTGCCTGACTAGAGACTTTGTAAGCATCCTATTCCATTCCAGGAGATCCGCAACACAACCATAATTCAAGTCAACAGGGTTAACAATCGTTGACTCGGGAGTGCCGTCTGGATCCGATACTATGGACTTATACAAATCGTCAGTAACATCAATTAACGCTTTCAGGTATTTATTTAGTTTATCAGCATTTGTGCTCATATTATGTTGTTACCGTTATTGTTACGCTCCCCCCCGTGCCGGAGCCCGTCCGTGCAATTTGCGAATCAGATATTGACACATTACTCGATGGAACCGACATCGAAATATCATATACTGCAGGGTGAGCCCCCATGGCCAGTTCGCGGATTTTATTACAAATTACATCATCTCCCAGTTTCAGGGTGTTGATGTAGTTCTCTATGGCTGTTTTAACATCATTTTTAATCTCATTCTCATCTGAAAACTGTGACAGCCTGGTAACTGTCATCGTCACGTCCACGGCCACTACCGATGGGGCCGATACGTTTAGCAGGATTCCTGCAGCTCGATAACCGGGATAGTTCTCAAAATCATTGGGGTCGCCACTAGCAACCTTAATTATTTCGCTTATCTGGGAACTGCTGAGGCTTCCGGTCCCATCATCTGCAATGATAGTAATATATCCTGGTTGCGGATATCGCTCCCGTATCGTTACCGATTTTATTCCAGTTATGCCCAGCACTGCAGACTCAATCCCCTTTACCGTGGCCCCGGCCAGGCCTTGTACGAATACCTGGAACCGCCTTGCCCTTTCTTGCTCGCTTTCCGCGTTCTCTCCTCCGGTAAAAGCCGAATCATTCTTGACATACTCAACGCCGGTAATCGGCGTGTTCAAAACACCCTTTCCGTTCAGGGTATCAATTGCTCCCGCTGAAATATTTCCGCTAGACCCTTCCGTAATTGCCTGAACTGCGATATCATCACTTGTTGACTCACCCAGGGGGATAGAGCCACTTGCTGTTGTTTTGAAATAAATCTCATCCACTGATGCTTGCGCACCAGATGTAATCGAAACCAGGGATGCGCTCCCCAGCATCACATCAAAACCATTCCCATCAAGATAGTTTTTTGCACCCTTGATGTCCTTACCGGAATAATGATAGAGATCTTTCGGATCATCATTTCCCCTACCAACCATTGTGCAGGTATAGTTTGACGTTCCATTGATTTCGTCTCTAACCTTCTGGGTCGTATCATAAACCGAAAATGCTATATTCAGGTTATCCCCGCTGGCCCCCGTACATGATGTTGTAAGATGCGTGTCGGTGATTGTCAATAAACAATCAGATCCGGATCCGGTATACTCAATTGTAAATTCTGGTAATCGAAAAAACCTGAGATAGCCGGTTGCCCTGGTTGCGCCCTTCCTGGTGAATCCCAACCCATCATACAGGGCAACAGGAATCGCGTTTCTCAAGGCTTCCAGGTAATCAAAACCAGTTGTTGACTCAATAAGAGCAATAGCCTCCAGCATGCTCCGGATCACCGATCCCTCGTTAAAATCGGTAATCCCGACATTATCGGCAATGATTTTCGCTTTTAAGAGTGTATATAGCTGTTCCGGCGTAAATACCTTTAATATTTCGGCCATTTTATGTTATCTCCGTTTTCCAAGTAGTTAAAAATCCACCATGTAGTTCAATCTCAATTTCTATATCAATTCTGTCACCTGCAAGCTCCAGCTTGCCCCTGTCAATAGTCGATGACACAACCCGCGGATCGTGCATAGCCTGAATCTCCATGTCGGCAATCTGCCGTTCCAGGCCAATAACCCACGGTGTTTGAGCCATATCATTCATCAAGCTTATTCCCCAATCCGGGTGAAGTGGATTTAAACTTCCTTTCCCTGCTCTAAACCGGTTTTTAATGTTTTGGGAAACGTTTTTAATGCCAGATATTTTCTTCAGATCGCCCTTACTGCTCGACTCAATTTTCTCATTGCCAACATCAAAATCGGTGCCAAAAAGATATCTTTCAATAGAGCTGACATTCTCGGGATCATACATGCTTTCATATACCAAATTTTGGTTTGATCGAACAAGGGACCCGGCCTGGCTCACGGGTATTTTAATATATGAGCCAACCATATCGGCATCAATGAGATCGTTTTCTTGTAATTGGTTTGCCTGTGCAATCCTGGTCCACTGACGATAATCTTCATAAAAATCCTGAGCAATGGATTGAAGTGTATCGCCCTGCTCGATGCAATAATAGGTGTATTCCTGGTCAAGCCCTACAACCGGATTTTCATATCCCTGGTCCACAAACTCGTCTATATCAAGCACATCCAGTACATTGCCAGTTAAATTGCTGTTTGGCGGTTGAATGGGCATCTCCTTTTTCGTTGGTGAAGAAATTATTGCTGCCGTTACCCCATATACATAAAGCTTTTGCTTTATCAGCGAATTGTAATAGTTAAGTTTGTCGAGCTCTCCGTGCTCAACATAGTCAATGAGGGCTTCATCACCATCACTAAAAGAGGTCGCACTTCCTTTCGGTACTATCGATGCCTCCACCGATTTCAGCAATTCATCAATTGTGTTAATTATTACCTGGTCTATCATCTTAGAATTTCTTTAACGTAATAATGTTATCTTCAACGGTTAATGTATCACCGAATACATCGCTCAATGTTCTCAATGCCCTTTCGGGTGTCATTACACCAGCTTTTATCATCCCGTTGGCCCAGGTTAAATAAGACTTTGCAGTGCTGAGTTTTTGGTCCAGGAGATATCTGCCAATATCCTTTTTAAGGCTATCTGGCAATTCTACATCTACGCTTTCCATGAGTAAAGTAGCAGTGTCTATTTGTTGAGCTGTGTTTTCCTTTGTTTCAGGAGATTTCAGTTCGATTTTGCCTGTTCTATCGTCAACCGCATACGCCTTGAGAGATATATCGTAATTAACCGTCCAGGGATCGTCCTTGCTCCGAGTCAATGAAAAGGTATCGACCTTTACCTTGAAATGATCATCATAATCATAATCATGCCATATCAGATCAACCTGATCGGCCAGTGCCCCAGACTTATCACGTACCTGCTTATTTACCCAGCCCTTCAACTTCTTAACCGATGCCAGGCCGGGAAGCGAAAAATCGGGAGCAATTAGCTTTCCCTTTTTTGTCATCGTGTAATCACGATATCTGGACAACATGAACCTGAGCTTGATAAACTCAGAGTACCCATCAACCAAGTCCACGGCACTGTCCGGAACGCGATCGATCGGGTTTCTGGTCGAACCACCGTAGAAGAAATTCAAGGAACCCGATATCGCAATATCTTTAAATTCCTGACCGTAATCACACAAATATCCTGCGCCATCCCCCAGGGTGGGGAGCAGTTCGGCTCGCTGTCCCTCGCTTACCGTTATTGATTCAGGTGGTAACAGAAAAAATATCTCCGCTACCCCCTTAAACTCAAAGGAGTAAACCCCGGTCGGCACATAAGTACCGTAAATTGCTTTCAGTATGGATTGAACAGACATTTACTTATCCACCCTTTAATAACACAATTCCAGCGGAAGTTCCCCCGTGGGGAAGGCCGGTATACGGGCAGGTGGCAATAATGTTTGGCTGCCATGCTGCAGCATCACCGGTAGTCAGCTTTATTCCCGTTGGCCCCAGTTCTATTTTCATCACTCCCAGGAGATCCTGCAGCGTAACCAATGCGCTCTCTATGATTGTTGATATCGTAGCCGAAATGCTCATTGTTCCAATTGTTTTCAGATTCATCTGTATTGTTGAATTTACATCGAGTATAGTTGGGGAGTTAATTTCTACGGCACCGGGCAGCGGGAGCGTGGTCCTGAAGGCCATATATGAACCCGTAATATGCCCCAAAACTATATCAAAAATTCCATGTGCTTGCTGCGTCATCGGCATAAAGTATGCAGCCTCGAGAGCTGGGTCCTGCGATGGGTTATAGGGATATTTCTGCACAACAACAGGATCTGATGCCCGCCCATCAACAAACCCGACAAGAACCTGCTGTCCTGGTAGAGGGGGCTCCCAGAGCCCATGAATACCAGCTCCAGGGAAAACCACGTTAGGCCCGGGCCATGCCACACTTGTCAACATCCCGCCCTTAACAAGATTGACTGTTACCATGTCCTGCTTGAAAAGCGGTTCTGGTTGAGGTAATGCTACTTCGCCAAGGCTGAGCTGGTAAACGTGATTATATTTACGGTTCTCATTATACTCAATTGAGCAGAGATTACTGTCACCACCTCTTCGCCAAAACTGCTTTTTCCATTGTCCTTCGTTATACATAATGCCTTAGAGAATGTTATCAATATCAGTTAAATTCAGACCTGGTGGTAAAACCTCCCAGTCCATCATAAGCATGGCTAGCGCAGATGCGTTCATAGGGATTGGCACACCCCGTATAACGCTAAATGTCGTAGTATCCACCTTGCCAATTTCGTATCTATAGTCAATATTATCTATATAGTATAACCCGATATCCCTGCTATTGTCAACCCCCGATCCCGAGAGACTTGGTAAATAAAGCAAAACCATACCGGGCCTCGCATAGGGAATAGCCCTCGTAACAATTGTACCCTCATTAAATTTTCCAGCATTTCGGAACCAGACATTGAGAAGCGTAGATAAGGCCGGTATATTTGTTGGTATTCCTGTATAGTTGTTGATACGTTCAATTGCCTGGCCGACAACTCCTCCCCATTTTAGGCCTGTAGGGTCGATTGACGTATTGAGCTCTATCCCGCCATAGGTTCTAACACCGCCTGGGAACAATGGGATAAGCGGTCCCCTAGATACAGAGGGCCTGTTTTGGATCTGTCCGGGTGTCCCCGATGCCGATTTTGAGCCGTAGCTGACATGATATAATGTATATTGCTGTGCATCAGAAACACCAAGATCCTTCGATATTACGTCATCGTCTGTGATAATAACAAAATCGCCCGCCATTATGAGATCAAGCACTCCCAGGGTAAGCGAATATAATTGAAGCCATGACGATAGCCCCGTCCAGGGAATATCGTAAGGGCTTGTCCGTGCTATGATATAATTAAACCCGGGAAGGAGCACGGAAAGGTTTAGCCCGGATATGGCAGGGACTGCTGTTGTCGCAGCTTGCAAAATTCCAGCACTCATTGATGCTGGCAAAACTCTGCCCGTACAGATTGTTCTACCTCCGCTCTCAGTAAATAATTCCATAAATGGGTCCGGACATAAGTTCCTGATAAAATCCCAGATACTCCCGCCTTCGCTGATTTGCAAAATAGACGCATCCGTTACAACCTGAGATATCAGTGAGTTCATAGAAATACCACCGATAGGTGGGGGTAAAGCAATTAACCTGAACGCTAACGGTAGACCGTCACTTGCCCGAACGTAACCACCAAACCCAAAATTGAGAGTAGAAATAATAAATGAATTTATGAAAAGATTTATAACCAGCCAAAGGGGAGCTCCAACATAGATACCTCCCAACATACTATTGATATCACTGAAAATGCTTTGATATTCGCCATACCAGATTGACTTTAGACTCAAGATGTTCTGCTGATAAATGGTGCCAAGCTCATCAATTTGCACCGTATAAATGGCCCTGCCAGGGGTTGCCTGCCTCCTGCAATATCGAACATACCCGGTCATGACGTGATATCCGTCTAACCATAATTGGCATAACGTTCTCGGCTTGAGAAGGTCTCGCAAGTCAGGCCCCAGGTGCTTCCAGAGAGCTTCAAGAGGCTTACTTAAAACAAAACCGAGACCCCTTAACGCCTTCTCGTCCCCGGCCATGGTAATCGATACCGAACCGCCCGGAACCGATCTCGACTTCATCCACTCACACGATTGTATAATACCACCCATGTCCTCGCTAACCAACTCTATCGGAACAAAGGGGATACCAAAGGGGGCAACGAGCAACATAATTTTTGGGGATCGTTTTTTGACCTTACCCCGGTCCATGTACTCATTAACCGCCTCATAGCCTGCATTATAGACTATTTTCTTATTCTTTATGTCGGTTATATTTGGCATAGTTAATTTGTAATGATATCAAGAAATGACGATGATTTCTTATTTGTACGCTTCAATAAATCATTCAAGGATTTTGAAACCGTTCCCTCTAGCGTTGTTGCGAGCTGTATCAATATTTTTTCAAACTTTATGACCTGGCGTGCGGAATACTGTGCAGCCTTACTGGTTAGTAAAAATGCCTCTCTTGCGTTTTGTAATCCCTGGGCTGCAAATGCAGTCGTCTGTTGCCATTTGCCTTCGTCAAATGCTGGGCGTTTCACATCTGTAAACCTATCGCTAATTTTTTGGCCCGTGGCAACACGATAATAATAATCAGTTTCCGCAACATTTTCGGTTATCCCGAACTGTCTTGCCCTATTTGCCAGCATTGCCCTTCGCTGCAGTCCCGTTTTCCCTTTCCCGAGCGTACCAACAATATCTTTCATGTATGCTGTTCTAGCCTCTTCTGGTGTTTTTTGTAAATAACTTCGGGTTAGGTATTCCATTACAATAGGCGATATATTGCCAGCTTTTCTGATTTGCTCAACCTCTCTCTGAGTTATTGTTCCACCAGCGATAAGAGACTGAACAATTCTATCTCCGGTTTTACCGCCCCTACCCAGTACGGCTTTGGTAACTTTTTCACGACCAGCTTCAAACATTCTCCAGTTGGACACTCCGCTGTATTGTCCCCTGGAAACCTGCTGTTGTAACTGCATCAAATTTCTGGTCATTGCGATAATGGGTCGAATAGAGGCATTGGGAGAATATGCTGCATTTCTCGATATCTCACCAGCCAAATCAGTTGCGAGATTTGAGGCATTAACACCCGCCTCCACGGCTTGCTCCAGGGAATCCGTAATCATGTTGATCATGAGAGGCATTTCGGTCTGTATCCCTTTCTGGTGAGCTGTCTCAATTATTCGAGCAAAATTCTTACCACCATATCCCCCCGTCATCAGATCCATTATCCCGAGCTGTTTCCCGACATCGGCTCCGCTCAGTCCGAATCTTTTTGCATAGAGGGCAGTCATTCTTTGATCGCCCCCGGGTGACTTATAAGTTCCTGCAGCCATTCGTCGGGCTTTTACAAACTCGCCAGCCTGAGCTGCGCTAAAATAACTCTCCATTCCGGTTCGCGTTCCCGCTATACCGGCAGTCATAATCTGTTCTTGTGCCTTGGCAAGATGCGCTTTCCCCACTCGCATCATTTGATGTATTGCGAATCCAGCTATACCAAGAGCAAGACCAAGCCCTGGGATAATGGTCGATGCGCCTATCCGAGATATACCCACGCCTGAAGCTCCATCAATACCCCGTCCACTAGGACCACCCCTACGCCCACCATCTCCTCTTCTAGCGGTCCTTGTATTTTCCTTCAAGGCACGAATCAAATCCTCATTGGATTTTACTATTTTCTGGATGTTTTTATTAAGCTGAAAATTAGAGGTTTCAATACCCCACCCAGTGCCCTTTCCCGCTTGTTTTCTGATCTCCCTGGCCTGGCTGATGCGCTCGCGTAAATCGGACACCCCTTTTCGATCTTCTTTAACACCGACACCAATGTCTATTTTGTATTCCTTAGCCATCTTCTACCCTTAGGCCTTCTCTTAGGCCTTCTCTTAGGCCTTCTGGTTTCTCGAATATCAGTTTTCTTAGCTGCTGGCCGTCATTTTCCCTTTGGGAGAGTTGCTCTGAGAACCTCCGGATCCTGTCCACCGCACTTTCAACCTGGTTTTCTTTCTCTTCGCTATCCCCATAGCCATACTTCTTGTTTAGCTGTTTAATTTTTTCTTCTTTCATTGTTTTGATGACTTCTTTTTTATACCGCTCGACCGACATTCCCTTTTTGTCTGCAGCCATCTTCAAGGTAAGTTCGCTCTGACCAATCTTACCCAGGAAGTCCTCGCTATCGATCTTATGTTTTTCTTCCATGTATTGCAACCAGACGCTTAATGCGTCAACCGATGGTGTTGCAGCAACCAGGTACATGATAAATTCTCTCTGGATTTCAAGGAGATTGTGGGGATCGCAGCCATCTGGAAACTGCTTGAACGTTCGCATAAAGAAGCCATCAACCAGATACTTGTTCTTCAGGCTTTCTTTTATTAAGTCTATTTTTTTTTAATTTTTCCTGAAATTCTGCTGTCCACTTCATTATTTCGACATAAAGAAATTCCAGTACATCCTCATCGGGACATTCGTCGGCATTGCTCCACCAATCCGGACTCTCGACCATTCCCTGATCGATTATAGCACTTCGTTCAAACATATACCGATCATCAATACTGAAAGAATTTGCCGGCAGACCGTTCTGCTCGACACTCATTCGTCTTGCTATTTCCTTCCTGTCTTTTGGAAACAATGCCCTGATGATAAATTTATCTTTACCTATTGATATGTTCTTTTTCCTGTCATCATCCAGGAACAGCATGTTTCGCACTTCATATTTCTCGCTCATTTCCCCCTCCAACGTTAAAGACGTTTTTTAGCTCGAATTTAAACCTGGCGCATAACGTGAAAATCGCCACGATGTTGACTTTGTGTTCAGGCCCCTGGCCGGAAACTGAACATCCTCGCTTCCAAGCTTAACCCCGAGAAGAGTGACCAGAACCTCGAGACTGTGAAGATCGAGAATAGCAAAATCAAACTCCCCAGCCGAATTTATATTACATGACCCATCACTCTGATACCCCGGTGTCTGTAGGGCGCCATCAACATTTTTGCCACGCAAGAGATAAGTGTCTATCGTCAGATTTCCGGTCATCCCCAACGATTTAAAGCTTCTATCTCCATGAAATCCAAGCGTTCGAATCCCTTCTATTTCCCAGTCAACGCTATAGTTGACTCCAGATGCGTAGACAACTATTTTCCCATCCTGTATCAATATACTGTCAAGACCAGCACCGACAGGACCTTCGGGATTGCTTGCAGTTCCTTCAAACATAATATTCCCCCTTATGAGTTAAATCCAACAACAATAAATTTTTGTTTTATGAATATGAAATGGAGCGGTACAGCAACAATACCCGTAAAGCTCACATCGAACCTATCACCCGAAAGCGAAAACTCGACATCGGAGAACGCCGGAGCCCCGGTGTTCGGATCCGACATCAACAGTCCATCGTTCACGTATCCAGGCAGCAGATTTGTTATGATATAGTTTTGAATCGACTTTATAACCAGGCTGTTTGGGGCCTTGGTCAGACTATTCAACATTGCCGTCAGCTTTGCTTGGATATCGAGAGTAATATAATCTGCCGTCCTGAGCGCAGGCGGGAGGTTCAATATCAGGTTTGAGCCCTGGTATGTGCTCACGTTATGAACAACGCAAATCCCGCGTTCATTTCTTTCAAGTATAGAACCACCAGCAGCAATATAATCTTTTTTGTCTTGCCTCGTGTATTCCTCTTTTATGCCGAGAATATTTAACGCCCTGAACGTAGCAGTTGTTGTCTGATGGTTCCCAAACCTGATACCAGCTCCCAACGCAGATAGATAAAAAGGTTCAAACTCCTTTTTTACGTTCCCGTTCACGATATCGTATCGGTAAAACGGGGTACACCAATATTCAAGTCTTGGAGAATTGAGAGCCTTCATCTCGGCGATTCTCGCAGCCTTGGTGCTGGTAGACGAACCAGCTCCAGCCCCGGCGGAGCGATTATTCCTGTTCTCGATACTTGACTGTTCGATAATGTGTGTGTCAACCATCGCATGTATGGCAGAATCACCGCTCGCAACGAGAATATGATTTATCTTAAACTTCTCCAGCAATTCCAGGGTTGCTGCCCAGTGATTGTTGGATGTCGTGCCTTCCGAACCCCCAGTGAGAAATACGAAATTTGAGTCATTGGTAATTGGATCCCGATCAGCTCCAGTTACGAGCTCGGCTTTAATTTCCCCACCACTTTCATCATTAAAAAAGTCGATGAGGGCCTGCACGTTTGCATCTAACGCAGCAGTGGTTGTCATGTCAACATCGGCAACTGCGTCAAAATTCGCTGTTGCTGCGTCTTCCTTTCCCGTCAAGGTGCAGGTATAATTTGCTTGCTGATGAATATAATTAACGAGATCGCCCAATTTTGGGTAATCGGCAAAGGCCAACGACAAATCATCGGTAGTTGCCCCAGTACAACTCGTTGTTAAGCCAACACTATTGATTGACACCGTTGCGGGACTTCCGCCTCCACTGTATAGCAATTCCATATATTCCTGAGCAATATCATCTTTTGCAACCAGTGTTGAGCCCTTAAACTTAACCGTGACCTTTTTCCCCTTGTTGGTGCCAGCTTCTATCTTTCTCGATATCTGGTTTGCGAGAACCCCGTATCGGGTAGACGATAATTTAATAATCTCGTCACTTGATGCGTCAACCAGTGTTGCTATGGCCTGAGTTGCGGGATTAACACGCACAAAATAACACTGGCTCGGCTTTGCGAGATTCTCCTCTTTTGTTGGTGTAAGATAAAATTCGGTCATATAGAAACCGGGACCGCCAACCAAAAGATCCACAGCCTGCCCGAGAGATGTAATTACGTTAATTTTTTGGGCATCGTCAACAGACGCATTATGTGGAACTCCGCCCTTTGCTTCGCCAATAATGGCAACAACATTACTTGCTGCACCTATTGCGCCCAGCGAAGGCGGGTACTCGCTTTTTGAATACACGCCTGGTATATTAGTTTTGATGCCTTCAAATTCCTGATCTATTCCCATCATTCTTCTCCTTTACGATGTAATAAATTTCTTATACAACTTTTCCCACTCCCCAAATGTCTGATGATATGGGATACCTTCTTTTTTGATATATGCCTGAAAGCCGGCAATGAGATAGTTACTATGTTTCCTCACCAGCTTTGAGTTGGCTAAAAATGCTCCTACCGGAATTTTCTCACTTTTTGATTGTCTCATTTCCATAACCATCCCTTTAGCTGAATTTATAAGTTTCATCAAGACTGTTGATGGTCGTAAATTCGCCCTTAACTGCAAGATCGTGATCGATCTCTTCTTCGTCATACACTGTAAAATTCCTGAATGAGCTCATATAACTGATTTCGGACTCCTGACCATACAGTACTCGACCAAAATTAAAATTCACCAGCCCCTTTGAGGTTTTGATGCTAATATCCCGTAATTTCTTCTCAATCATTTCCAACCGCAAATCATATAATATTGAACGCAGAAGGCCTCCGATAATTTGACGTTCGTGAATATTGTGAGTCCAAAGCGATATAAAAACAGATTGCCTCTCGTAAAACTGACGTACTTCGGTAATGAGTTTTCCCTCTGTGCTGTTCGTGAGAGCTGTTTCGATTGCTTGGATTTGCTTATCGGTTATTATCCCTTCCCTGGTCCTATCCCGTAGCTTCGGATAATTATTCTTAATATTGTCAACCCAGGTTTGATCAACCGATTCATATTCTCTCAAACCATGCCCTATTGTCGTGTTTTCCTCATTTTCATCGCTCTCGGTAACACTGATTGATGGTAGCAGTCCCGCAAAATTCGGATCTCCAGTGCTCATGATTGAACCCACGAGCTGTACCATAGGGTGCTCCCCGGTTACATTGATCGCGCTTACCCTGCCATTGGTGAGACCACTGATATCTCTGTCATGTATCTCGGTACTGATATAGTCGATAAAAAAATCTGGCGAAAATATCAGATAATCAGTATATTTCGCTATCACATTCACTTGGATGTTGACTCCAATTTTTTGATATAGGCCTGCAAATAATTTTCGATAGTTCCTTCAATCATTTTTTCAACTTTATCAAGTACATCCTCAAAAACCGGAGTAGCCTCCTTGCCTGGATGTTGCCACCCTGTTGATTTTTCACTTACAGCTCGAAAAGTAAAATACTGGCTATGCCTGGGCTTCTCAATCTTTTGGAGGCCCGCCATGTGACCATATTCTTCACCCTTCAGGGGAATCCCGCTCTTCACGATTTTGTAAACATCCCCTGGCTGCACGCCCGAGAACGCATCAGACGGGACCTGCCCCTTTTTCGGCGTTCGCCATCGAAACGGTACAACTATATACTTAACACCCTTGCTGCTAGTTTTAACCCGCTTACTGCTCAGAAGCCCCTCTTTAATTGAGAAAGGTTTTACCCCGCTTTCTGTCATGTGTACGAATAGAATTGAGGGTTTCCCGCTGCGAGAATCTACCATTTCATCATCAACAAAAACACTTGCGCTCTCGCTAAGCCTAGTCATCGGCTCCCATGTTATTGCTCGCGCATACTTTATACCCCAGGGAGAGGCACCTTCAGCTTTATTCTGCCAGAACTCGCTCGCCTTGGATGCAATCAGGTTTGCGAGTCCCATCGCCTGAGATGGAAGATCCTTTCCTGCTGCTTGGAATATTCCCATAACAGCTCTGGCACTCGGCCCACGTAGTATGTTAAATTCTCTAACTGGCATATCCAAAATCGCTATCCAGGGGTTTCATTGTCTCGATATCTTTACTCAGGGTTTTCGCCCAAATCTTTGCACGCACAACCTGGGGATACTGCTTGTTCTCTAGAGTATTGGGCATCGGGTGATCCTGGAAAACAACGTATGTCGGATGATATCCGTACCTGACTGATATCCTTTTCCCGGGAACGGGCTGGTTTCCTATCCAGGATATATCCCTGAAGCCTTTGAGAACAAAATCGATATTAACTTCATACCGCTTTCCGTCCTCATCAAAAATTATTTCATCAATTCGTGCAACATCAAACTCTATTAGTTTGTCAATAACACCACTATGCTTAATAATTTCATTCTTATACAGGGTTGGGGTTAATAACGTTATAATATCTCCCTCTCCGAGTTCAAACCAGGGCTCCATGGCCATTCTACACTCCCCCTCTGGCAGTTCCGATGTCCACTTTTCCTGCTTTAATTGCCTGACCTCAATATCTGAAGTGAGAACGCGTGCAGGTGGCACATAATAATATGACACCTGCACTTTATCGGGAGTAGGTGCCGGCTCGCCAGGATCAACATATATCTTATTTTTTCTGAACGTATAATTTGTATAAGTATGCGATTTTTCAGTATCATACACCTTTTCAACAACCGCTATGTCACCATGAACATTAAAAAAATTACTTGACCTATGACCACCATCAAATGCAGTCCCTTTCGTTGTTAATATTCTAGTTGCAGCATCGACAGTAACCAGTTCGTCTTGCACATATTCAAATCTGTCAAAATAATATGTAACCCTCATCTTTTCATACTTGCGCGGGAGAGGGTTGCCTGATATCCTGATCTCACTAGCGGTATACTCGTCAATGGTATATTCTTTAATGCCACCCTGCTCGGGAGCCAGTAAACGCTCCACCCGAACCGGCTCAATAACAGGTATTCGAAATGGATATACAACAGATGAATCAACGCCAATATCGCTGTCCTCATCAGCCTGCAACATCTTTCGTTGAAAATCGTATATCATCCCGTCACCCATACATAAATCGCAGTAAATATCCGGCGATCCCGTGGAAGTAGCACAAGGACACCTGCGAGCTCGCATAATCCTGGATAAAACACCATGTCGCTGAATCAGCCCTATAAACTTATCCGGATGTCCCTCAATAACGAAAACCGGGGTTTCTCTTCCTACATGGCGATCCTGCATTATCGGCCAAACTCCCTTTCTATTATACTTGAATCAAAAATGCTTTTGAGCTGCTCTTCACTGCCCGCCAGGCTTTCAGCCTGTTTCCTGTTTGGCCTCACAATTCCATCCCGATCGGGAAAGACCTGGTTTTTGTAGCTTTCTATCGTGTTCTTAATGGCTTCTATAACCTCTTTAGGGGCATTTTCGTTTTCGTATCTCTTCAGAATTTTTGTTAATTGCTCAACGATATTTTTTTTCTGGTTGCTCACCAGTTCGTTGTAGACTTTCTGAATATCATTCTTGTTAATCAGTTTTTGTGGTTCAAACACACCATTGCGTACACTGTCTTGAACCATGGAAATAATCTTACCGGGACTAAATATGCGCTCTCCTTTATACTCCCAGCAAAAATACAGCCCCTGGGGAAACCCTTCCCTCTGGGCCTCGTCGATTGATTCGGCCTGGCAATACGTTAATTTATCACCACCTAATTCTCCGATTTCACGTTTTATCATAACACACCAAATATAGACCGCCGATAACGATTATGATTTCGTTGCCACCACTGCTTCAACTCCTTCTGCCACTGCAATATCCTGGCCCCGTACATTGCATTGGTCGCACTCATGGTGGTGTTAAAGCTTTCAGATATACTGTTTAATGATGCGCTTGCACTTGCCAGAGCTGCGGACCGACCATCACCAAAATCATTAAGCAGCATAATACCTGCCAGCTTTCTGACAACTTCCACCAGATCACGCGGAACTTTATCGGCCCGCTCGTAACCGGTTTTATAATCAATCATAATTGCGTTTGGGAAATCTTTAAAAGGATAGTACAACCGTAACAGGTTCTGGCTCATGAAGGGTATCCCGACAAGACCGGAACCGACCTGCGGGAAAAATCGAACAGTAGCTTCTAACCCAGAAAGCTCCCTCCTCCAGGGATAAATGTCAATCAACGTATTTCGTACTGGATCTACAAGCTTGGCAGATATGACTTCTTGGAGAGGCCTTCTTTTTAGTTTAACATACAAATAATGGTCGGCCAACCTTTCCCTAAAAGGATACCCGAGCTCCCGTATCTGGTTAACGTCATCTGAAATACCGCTCCTGGGAGTTCTCGCTCCCGTTTCCGGATCGATTGGATCTTCATACCGAACTACGCGGGGGTAAAGATCAATTTGTAAATCAGCTTCGACAATATCAATTGCATTATCAATATAGTATTGTAAGTTATTATCAGTAAATGTTTGGCTTGCATCAGTTGCTACAAGCTTCGTCCCCCACGCCACAATGTATCGTAATTCATCAGGTGTTACTACTAACCCCCAATCGGTATAATATTTATCATTTTCCAGATCGGGATTGTCAAATGCAAAGCCCTTTCTTTCATCCATTGAAACATCTCTTTCATAGATTTACGGGCGTGCTGAAAAACCAGCACGCCCGTTCTGTCATTATCCGAAAAGTACATACTTCACGCTAATGTCTGTTGCAGATAAGGTTTCAATAGTTATGCTGGCAAGCTTCCCAAACAAGACCAGGGCACTGCTGGTAATATCGATACCGGTACTGTTTGAGTCGTGCTTGACTGTTACGGTTCCACTCTCAACAACAAGGAGAAACCCCTTAATAGTGCCAATACCCCCGGTATGGACAGAAACCGCTCCGTCACCACTACTGATTTGCCTCTCTACAAATACGTGTTCTTTTATGCTTGATACATTGCCAAATATGCTCGATAATGAAAGGTTTAAAAGCTTTTCATTTGAGCTTTCATTGACAATTGTGAACTCGCCGGAAATTGTTGCTTTCAGTGACATATCTTATTTTGTTTTGTCTCCCCGCTCTACTCCTTACTGTTGTAAGGCACGCCACCGTCCGGAGACTGTTCGATTGGGGAGACCCCCCTTTATCTCTTATACCATTTACCGGCCAAAAAGCCGAATATAAAGGCAGCCACTACGAAAATTGCTTGGTAGATAAACTTTGTAGCGATCTTGCTGGCTGCCACATCATGAATAAGAATTAACGCATCCCAACTAGCCATTGTCTGCTACTCGGAATTAAGATATTCAATGAACACGTTAAACTTTCCAGCCGTCACGTCATCCGTAGCAATTTTCACGTATACGGTTTTTTTGGCCGTCATCTTGAGCATGCTTGCAGCAGTTCCGGTTTGAACTCCTTCAGATTGCCCAATCTCAAAAACACTGCCAGCAGCAGAAGCAGCAACTATATCAGCATCAGAAGCAGAGCCGACCCCAAGAACAGCAGAATCGGGAAGTACGGTTGCAAGAACGTCAACATAACTGCGTGTTACAACAGCATGTATAGGCAATTCTACGCCCAGGCTATATGTCCCCTGTGCGCCTCCCTGCACTGAAAAATCGTACACGCCCTTGACAATCTTTTCCCTGAGAACATTCCCGCTCTCAAGTTGAGAAGCCAGTTCGATGATTTTATTCAAATTAGGATTATTCATCTATCCCTTTCCCCCTTATATTACTTTTCAATAAAGAACCCTTTTGCGATCAATACTGAACCTGTCAATACAACACCCCCATCCAGCCTCATGGGAGCACACGACAGATCAAGCGTTCCCGTTATTGTGCCGGACACGGCGTTGGAGTCCTTGTCTTTAATGACAAGGCTCCCACCGTGCGCCACATATTCCAAAAACACAATTTTATTGTCACCCGTAAACGATGGATCCGTGCCATATACCGCAAATTGGTTATTCAGTCTCGCGGAAGCTATGTCCTGGGGAGAAAGAATAATTCTATTTTGCGATCTCGGTAATCCGTTCTGGAAATCCATTTTCTACCTCTTACAGGTCAATTCTTGAGGACTTGCTCTGTACGCCAACCGGAACGTTGATAAAAAGTACGAAACGCAACGGTGCGTAATACTGAGGAGTAGCATAGAGGTTCACGCTTCCCCAGCGAAACTCACCAATTCTTGCATACTCTTTCGAGTGCATCGGGGCCAGCCTCTTCAGCATGAAGGTTCTCAGATCCCCGAGAGAGGTAAGGTCAAGCAAGAACATCCGCGAAGTCCCAGGAATGTATTTATTCAGATCCACATAGCTGGTAGTTCCGGCACCACTATCCTTAACTCGTGCAAGAAAGCGGAAAACGCCCGATCCAGCGACCTGCTCGGAATAAATTTCGTAGTAGGTTGCAGGATAGTTGCTTGCCCCAGACGGGGTAATGGTGATGGTAAGAGAACCATTTGCAACCACGTTCTCACCCGCATTTGCAGAAGCACAAGCCTTGCTTAAACCAAACCTGTTTCCAGCAGCCACTCGAAAGTTGTATGTCTTGGCAGACGGACGAGTACCGGTGTCACTCCACAAGGAACCCGATACCGTTGCACCCTGGGCAGTAACCGCTATTGACGGCATCCCGGGAGCTCGCTCAGAAGTAGCACCCTCAACAAGGACCTTCGGGTTCGAAGGGCTTGCTATCTTGGGAACGGTTCTTCCGTCATATTCACCCGCAAGAAAGATATCGACCTTAGGCGTGATGGAGCCAAAATCGGTATGAATCACATTGATTCTGTGCCCCAGGCTCAGGTTTCCATCGGCCCCCAATTGGTTCTGTGCATACCGCTGATTAGTCTCGATGATCTGGCTAATAGTCGTCAGGGCCCCAGGAGACATATACAGTCCAGCACCTTCGACATTACCAAAATTCGCCGTTATCAGCTCTGCAGCTTCTCGAAAATTCTTTTGAGCAGGCGAAGCACCACGCAAATCGATTACGTGATCAGAAGAGCCATTGTTCAGAATGGTCTTTTCAAAACCGTCAATCGATTCAGAAATCATATTGGAGTCGCCAGAATACAGCGTTCTGTTCATGTTTCGCAAACACCTGAGAGCAGCAGCCTGTTTTTGAACACGTTCAACAGGGCTAATGGTCTTAACGATTCCGGCAACATCCGAAAATTTCCACATCTGTCGCTGATACTTCATGATCGCATATTCGCGAGCAAGCTCAGCATCAGACTCAAGAGCCGATTCCATTTGCTGGACCCAGCCACTCGAATCCTGGCCATACCCGAGCTGCACGGAGTATTCTTCGAGTGTGCTTTCAGCCATCCCCTTCGGGATATCTCGCCACAGGGCAAGGTGCTTTTCCTGAAATGTGAGAAGAGCGAGAGTTCCTTCCAGGCTTTGAGGCTGGAGGGCTCCTACGCCAATCAGGTTCGCAACGTCCGTAATCCCTTCCTGGGCCTGAAGAGCCTTTAAAAGGTTCTGGACATCTTCTGCGCTCGATTGCCCGAAACCTTCCCAATACTCTTTTTGATTTGTAATTTCCATCCTAATATTCCCCCTTTATCTCTTAGCTTGCTAATTCTTCAATCAGATTTATTGAGGCCTTTCTCAACATCCCGAGATTGCCATTGCAGCAGTCCAGATCTGTAACCAGCGAAGCAGCTCTGTTGTCACCTTCCTGGGCAGCCCTTAAGGCCATTCTCTTGATTTCATCTACGCTAAGGTTTTTTGCTTTTCGAAGTGCAGACCCGTTACCACCGCCATCAGCACTCCTGTCTTGCGGTGCAAAATCGTGACCACGCCTTTCGAGAGGTGCAGATGAGAGCTCATCCAGTGCCTCAGCAGCTTTCACAAGAACACCGCCAGAAGCCTTTGACAGTTCGGTTTGATACTCAAGCTCACTTCTCAGTTCTGCCATCTCTTCGATAATCCCGGCCACAGCCTTAGCGAGTACACCCATACCGTCAGACAGGGCATTGATAAAACTTGTCCCATCGACCAGTGTTGCATCGGCCTCTTCAATACCTTCGATATTTTCCACTTCGGTATCGATAGCCTTTTTGACGAATCCGAGATCCTCAGAACACTTGGCAACATAGTCCCGGTTGCTCTTCATGAACTTCTTCATGTATTTCTTCATGTATTCCTCGTTATACTCGTCCTCATCATCTCTTTCTTCGTCATCATTAACCTCTTCAGCCTTTGACAGCTTTTCGAGATTAAGTAAATCCGAGAGAACTTTAATTTCATCGCCTTTCATTATATATTTCCTCCTTAAATGGTTTGAATGGCGTTTCGTATGCTTTTTAAAAATTGAGACAGGAAATCCCTTGATTCTCTCTCGGGAACACCTTTGGCCTTTAAAAACATCATTACGCTGTCCCGAGATGGCGTAATTGTTCCATCCATAATGGCAAACATAACATCATCTCGTAATCGGTTATATTGCCGATCCCCCTCCAGGCTTTGCATCCTGAGAGCGTCAGCCCCGGCTAAACTCGATACATCTGTTCCAGCTCCCATCTGGAGGGCCTTACGCAATTCCCCCTCTTTCGTGATAATATCTATTTCGCTCTCAAATGCAGACACATCGCTAAACTCAACGCACAGATCGTTTTGGGCCTTAACCATACTCACCGCGGACCCAGCAGAAATAACATACGGTGTGGCAGCTATCGCCAAATGGTTCCAATCGATAGCCAAAATTTCCTCTTTCGCCGTATTGATCGCCTTATCAAAAAACTTTTTGATCTTTTTGATAGACCCACCAACACTCGCGCTGAATACCCGCTGCTCAGCATCAAGATGGGGAAGAATAGAGTCTCGTACTATAGGATGGCCCTTGGTTAACCTGGCATATACAACCGGCAAACCATCTTCCCACTTGAAATCGTAAGGTTCCCCCAGGATAGCCTTAGCTCTTTCCTCGCTGGTTTTCCCTAGGACACTCTGATGATGCCAGTCGATAATCCCGTTTTTCAGAAAATTCTCAATGGTTGCCTTACTAAATGCCTGGGGTAAAATCTGCTGGTTTTCTTTATCAATATCAAGCCGATTGGCAATCATCCGGACGTATACATATTTATCATCCTCAGGCCTATCAGCCTTTTGAAGTTGAAAATTACCGATTACGATTCTCATTGAGGTAAATATTCCGCTAAATTGATTTCATAAAAAAAGCCACCGAGAGATAGAGCACACGCTAACGCATGATATCTATGGTGGCTTTTTAATTTCTTATGCCACTTACTATAAGCAGCGAGATGGGGCGTTTTTAACAATTACCCCTATTTTGAGGACATCTTACCACAAAGTTCCTCTTTTGTCAATCCCCGAGAATGGATATCCCGTGCCAAAAATAAAAAAAATGCAGATTTTCTACTTTTTTTCCTCTTTTTTGTCATTTAAGCGAATCACATTATATGTTTTACATCTGTCACATCGGACAAGTGCCGAATCCTGAACATGGGCCACCATCCCCTTATATAAAAGGGTGTTTCTATTTTTAAGTGCAATAATCTTTCGACACTGCCGACACATTATCTTTTTCTCGACTTTATCGAGAACGATTTTACCGTTTACTATTTCAATTCCGTTTTTCATAATTCAAACAGGGTTCCTGTATAATAATCTTTTCCAGACTTTTTCTCTGTTTTCTTTTCTGCTTGCTTCTCTCGTTTTTTCGCAGTTTTTTCCTTCCTCTGTGCAATGCCAACCCTTGACGCATCCTCGCCAGCTTGCTGTGCCGTGCCCGTTGCCTGCTCTGTCCCACCTTGGCCCGAAAATACCTGCGTCATCGTCTCAATCAAATTTTTAATAGCGTTTTTAAACATGTCCCGTTTTGACTTTTTCTTCTCCTCTTTCGCGGTATCAGAATCTTTTCTGGCCTGCTGCACCCCGGGTTGTTGCTGCCCTTGGACCTGTTTTTGGGGATCTTCCCCGGGCCTCACGTATACTGTTTGCTTCTTGCCCTGCTTGTTGATAATCTGCTTTTTAATTAACCTGGACGTATCTTTCGCCTTCAGCGTTCTACTTCCAAATTCATCCTCCAGGACTTTTGATAGGTTCGGGAGCCGATCCTTATGGCTATTCACGACGTTCCGAATACTTTCAATTGCTACAGCCGGGTCTCCACCGTTTATCTCATATTCATTTACCATTTTTGTTATTACTGTTATTGCAGGATTTTCCTTTTTTCCGGTCCGGCTTTTCATAAGCATTTTACCATCTCGGGTAAGAATTACACGCGTCTTAATTACCTTACTCTTTTTGAGTTTACTTCCAGCGGTCCCCTCCCCCGTCAGTGCAACACCACACTCGGGGCAGGTTAATGTATTGCAGGGCTTTCCCCTGTCATGCTTTGCTCTATGTCCACACTTCGGGCATACACAAAAACCTGTACCACCTGTTTGCTCTCGTTCCCCATCCTGGCCCATCGCCTTGGATAGGTTAAACTTTTCCTTCCAGTCATCACTTACTTCAATATTGTACTTCCGGGCTGCGTTAAAAATTTTCCTGGCTATACTTTTTCGCTCTTCTGGAGAATACATCCCGTGATTATCGGGTTGAGCAAAATAGCTGATTGCAGCCCGAACATTCTTTTCCGTATGGAGAGGGTATTTATATCGTTTTGGGTCTGCATAATCCCCCCGATCTGCTGCCCCCTCTTCTCGATATTCCTTCGGCGGGGATTTGTGAGCAGTTTCCTCAAGTTTTGATTTAAGCATTGATATTCCATCCATAACTTACACCTTAATCCCAAAAATTTCGATAGGAGCTTTTAGGAGCTGAGCATCCAGGATCTGAATTGCTTTTGCCAAAACTTCGTGTTCCTTGATTGCCTCCACCAGTTCATCCATAGCAGCGTTAATACGCTCTCTCTCGTCTCCCAGGGGGTATATGCTTGTCACCCCACCCTCGCCCTCGAGCTCCTTGGCCTTTTTCCCCCAATTCGCAGCAGCCTCTTTCGACACACCAGAAACAAGATAGCTGTTCTTCATGTTCTTTTCCCTGAGCTTATCGTAAACGTAGCTTTCAAATGCGCGGGCAAATAACTCATGAGGCCTTTTCCAATACCCCCCCATTTTGCTTGCAGTGGAAAAGTAGTTGGACTTGCCCCCAACAGGACGAACGCTTTTCATGTTAATGGTGATCGGCTCTTTTTTGTCTCCATCATGATAAAGTTTTGACATTATATAGTCAGCATCACTCTCTTTCCTGAATTCATAAGCCACCCTTTTGTCAAGACGATCCCAGTCCTTTTCTAAATATTTTCTTTTAAAATAATCGTCATCATATTGACTTTTCCTTGTATCAACATATTCATCAGCCTTTTTCTGCAAGTATTCCCCGAGTTTACCGACATCAACGGTTTTCCAGTCAATAATGCCTTCACCTGGCACAAGTTCCCAAACGTGTTTCATTGCAAAATCGCTACGGTATAAAATATCACCCTCAATGAACTCACGCATCCTTGCTCTGTCTACTGGATGCTGTAGGTCTTTATGAGCAAATAGATCATCATAAAACTCCGGCTTTTTGTGGGCTTCGTTATCACCTTTATATTTATCGTTGGTGGTTTTAACCTCTTTCCATATTTCTTGTAACCTGCCCTTCTCATTTGGCTCCCCATAAAGCCCTATTGCGGTTCTTTCCTCGTACTTCCAGAAAGTACTATGTTGATATCTTTCGCTTCCCTTCAGATTGATGGTTTTCCGCATCACAAAACTGCCCTTATGTATGGCATCATTAACCTTGTCTAACGCAGTTTGAACCGTTCCCAGTGTATGAGAATACTTATTCTTATAGTCCGAATCGGACATAAAAGAAATATTGCCCCCCTCCTGGCCGGCTTCTTTATAAGCCACTATGGACAGGATATTGTCTAGGGCATGCCCCCATTCGTGCGCCAGGGACCCGCCACCCCTCTCTTTTGTGATGTTGATAACCTTTCTCCCGGGTTCATAATGAGCTGAGGCTTTACCTTTCCCTCGAGCTCCAAACGCTATTGCGAGCCTGCCGTTCAGGGATATCAGCTTCTTATCCACACCAAAAAGGTAGGCCAGGTCCGCCAGGGCTTCGCCAGCTCGCTGTGTATGGATCTTGCTCGATTCTATATCCATCCAGTTGCCGTATTCAACAGCCCTGAGCCCGAAATCATTCATAAGCGTTTTTGATTCGTAATCCTTGGTCCCAGCCTGAGACACGCGTTCAACTTCCTCGGGAACCTCACGTCTCCACTTCAACCTTTCTCGACTCTTCTTTTTGCGCTCCTTTTCCTCTTCGCCGGTTTCCTTCGCCCCTCCCGCCCACTTCCAGTCATCATTTTTGTAGGCATTATTTATAAGCGTATCTCTCCTCTTCGATCTCCATGGAGGGGCAATAAGTTCGGTAAAGCTTTTCCCGAGTGCCTTATACAGGTTTGCCGGAGACATGGGGTCATTATCCGATCTCTCTTGCGCCACTTTTCTTATTTTTAAAAATTCCTTCCTTAGCTCATCTTTTTGCTTTTCTAGCTTAACAACATCCGGGTCCTTCCAGAAAATATCTGATGCTTTTCTTCTCCAGTCCCCGCCTGTACCTTTATATTTGGGAATATATATTTGATTCCATATCTTATTTATCTCAGACTTGATTTTTGATGTCCTTTCGTCTATTGCCTTCGATGTTGCAAGCTCACTATCTGTATAATAATATCCGTTAAGTTCGGATTGTATAATACTCAACCCCTCTCTTGCTGCACTTACATCAGTCCAGTTCACAACTGTTTTTAGCAATCGCTCAATTCCCAATACATATTTTTTCCGGGACTCTGGGTTATCGGCAGGCATTTTTTCGATGCTCGATGCCAGTCTCCAAACAATATATGTAGCCCCAGAATCAGCTCCCACAGAGCGCATCATATCAACAATGGCTTTCTTGCCTCCGAACTGGCGTTCTCTATTTATCAGCAAGCCGGCTTCGCCAGACTCTTCAATGGCTTCCAGATCTGTCATGGATACAGCCTTATCTTTTTCGGTTTTATACATGTTCATCAGTGCTGCGATATCTTTCCTGGCTCCGCCTATCTTTTCGCCAACATCAAGATATTTCTTCTTTTCCTCGGTAGGGCCCCGGGGCTTGCTCTCTTCTTTCTCCCCTTCCCCGCTGCTGAGTGGTTTTCTTTTCCGCTCTTTTTTTGTGGTTAGCAACTCCTTAACTTTTTCGGTGACATCAGGCTTTATCTCCATCATCTCGCCTGCAGCAACCATCCTGTTAAAACCATTAAAAGTCATAAATCCACTACCACCCTCGTGGGCGGGTTTTCCAACATCCTTGGCATCCCGGTAATGTATCCCTGAGTCATCTATCTTTTCAACAACTATCTCGCTATCTATCTTCTCGGGCTTCATGCTCGAACCGCTGACCATGGTAGTAGATATTTTAAATTTCTTACCAACCAGGTCCTTGTATTTCCCCACCTCTTTTTCTGTCTCCGGCTTCCCTTTCCCGTAGAGTTCGTGCAAAAACTTCATCACGTCCCTGTTCCAGGTAATGCCTTTCTTTTTCTCATCGCCACCCCCTGTTTTCTTTTCACCACCCTTTTTGCGTTCTCCACCACCTTCGGTAGTCTTTTTTTTGGCAAATGCAGCATCCCATCTCTTTTTGTGCTTAAAATACTCCAGATAGTGACTGGTCCACTGATCGTGTGACAGATTGAATTTTGTTGCGATATCATGTTTCTTGTAATCGCTATCAAGCTGCTGCAGCACCTCGTTTTTCTTTTTAAATCCGAAAAATTCCATGATGATGTCAAAAACGTTTTTTTTCTCATCTTCATGGATTTTCTTATATACGGTCTGCCTCTTCCCGCGCTTATTGGTAATGACTTCCTTCCGGAGCTTGCTGATGTCCTTCTTACCGCCAGCTTTAAGAAGTTCTTTTAATTTACCGATATGGTCATCACAATCTGCGATCTCAAATAGTATCGGTTGCATTTCTATACCCTTATCCCAAATATTTCAATTGGTTCGCCAAGTGCTTTTTTCAGGCCCCGCTTCTTTTGCTGCTCCAGCAGGTGATCCCGAGCCTCGCCAGCATTCGATCCCATCAGTATAGGCATAACAACACCTACCATTTTGCCATCTTTCTCGACAACAACAGGACTTTTCCCGGCCCCCTTGCTGCTTGTTACTTTAAATCTTGCACCAGGATACCGCTTCCTGAACATTGCAATGTAGTCATTCTGGACAAAAGCATGATTTTCCCCATCAGAGAGGAGAGAGCACCACATTTTTGCCTGAGCAGTCTTGTATCCGCCAATAATCTGCGCCTCCTTCTTGGGGATATCCTTCTCCTTCGGCACAGCACTTTGCCAGGGCAGTTTTTTGGCATTATTCATTTCATCTTCAAGATTCTTTATCGCCAATTCTCGGGCCTCTTCATCAGACAAGGGTTCACCATCTCCCTTACTTACGGATTTTTTAATATCCTTGACCCGGCTATCAATAAATTTTTCCCTGTTCTTCTCGTATATGTCTTTAACGTTTTTAGGATCATCAATAATCATAAATTTGGTGTTGGTATAGATTCCATCTTTTTCGAGAGCTTCGTTCATCATGTGTATGCCAAAATGGTCTGATAAATCTGCAACTCCAGGCTCAAGGGCTTTCTTCGGGTTGGACCGTTTCTTTAAAACAGTATCGGCATCGCCGTGGACCAGGGTACCCTCGATGGACGGATGACCGTATTCTGTGCCTGGCTCATCAGGTACCTTACCCGTATCAACTCCCGCCCCTTCGGCGATCTCCTCGGTCTTTTTCTGGGTCTCCTTATCAACTCCTTTTTCATGCTTCTCAACCATCCTGGAGAGTTGCTCTTCACGCTTGGAAAGCTTCTCGTCTTGAGGTATGCCCTTCTCTTTCCCCTTGCCAAACTTAGTCAATAATCTCCGGACTCTGCCTTTTAGCACATCTTCACCTTTTGGGGTCAGTACAAATACCCCACCGTGAATTAAAGAATCTTTATGCAGCATATCATTCGAAACAAAATGAGGATATTCTTCCTTAAACTTTTTATAATTAACTGCACCTGCTAATGGCCTTTTATTTGAGTCTAGCTTGTGATAAACTATCCCATTTAAAACGACTAACTCTTTATCATTGAAAATGCCATCGTCAATTGCCTTCCATTTTTCAAGAACCTTTTTCACATCCTTATCGCCAGTTATCTCAAGCAATAACTTTTTCTCATTTTCTTTCAGTCTATCCACACCAAAATCATTGGAATCGTCAACATCTCCCTTCTTCTCTTCTGGTTTACCCTTTTCACCACTCCTTTTCCGCTCATCGAGCAGTTTCTCCTTGTCTTCCTTCGAGAGCTGCCCAAACTTCTCCTTTACCTGGCCGGCAAGTTTTTCCTTTTCCTTGCCCTCTGCAGATTCATATTTGTCGAGCAGGCCATTGATATCCTTTTTCAGATCTTCCCTCATTTTATCAGCATTTTCCTCTCCCACCCCCATTGACTCATCGTAAAGGGTATCCAGATCGCCATCCTCTTCTTTTCGTTGCTCAATTACATCTTCTGCTATACCAAGCTCGCGCAACTCCTTTTCTTTCTTGGCCTGGTCATCGCTAGCCCCTCCGCCACTGCCGTATTTTTGGTACAGGAACCTCATAACGTTAGTATTCCATTTCTTCTCGGGTTTGGCTCCGCCACCAGTCTTTTTCTCACCCGATCCTGCTCCGGACTTAGCACCACCGCTTTTTTTCGAGAACCTGGCATCCCACTTGGCCTTATTGGAAAAATACTCGGCCATGTGCTCCAGCGTTGTAGTATATCCAACATGAAGGCCAGCATCACTCAACTCTGCATTTACCGCCCTTACCTTTGCATCCGCTTCAGTCTCGCGCTTGAACCCAAAAAATTTCATTATCGTACCAAGTACGCTGCTCTTTTTTTCACCCTTTTCGTCTCCCGGGATCTCGCCTGTTTCCTTATACTTCTTAATCTGCTCCTGGTTGTAGAAATAGATGTACTTCCTTCCAGGCTTCGGGCTCGGGTGCGGTAATCTCTTGATATACTTATGCCCGCCGGCTTTCAATAAAGCCTTCAGATTCTCAGTTTCAGCCTTCATCGCTATTACTCTCCTATCATTCTATATGTTACACCCCCAAAAATATACGTCCGGGGCTCTTTTCTGGCTTTTGGCAGAACATGTGCCTTTACAACCTTTTTGCCAACCTTATACTTTTTCTTAGACTCCTCGAGTAATTCCTGATACTCCTTGCTGTACTCCACGTTTTCCAATAGCATTTCAGCATATTTGGTTATTTGTTCATTTACGCCAGGGACCACTTTTTTCTTGCGCTCTATATCCCTTTTTGCCTCCTCGACATATTGGCTCTTTTTCTCCTGGAATCCCTTAATCGTATTATTGATCTCGTCTATCTCCTGGTCAAGATTCGCAATGGTGGCATTGATATCCTCGCCACCCAACTCGTTCATTTTTTTATTAAAAACCTCAATCTGCACCTTCAGGGTTTCAATCTTTTTCTTTTTATTATCCCGATATCGCTTCTCGTGATCGTAGTCATCCTTTACATAGTCAACCTCAAACCTCTTTTTTCGCTCAATCGCACTAAGCTGCTCATCAGTTTCGTTTGGCATCTCCTTAATTTCAGCTCGCGCCTTATCAATAGCCCCTTTGAGCTCCTCCATCTTCTGATCATGCTCTTTTATATCCTCTTCCAGTCTCGGTATCTCATTTATACTTTCATCACGCTGCTTGGCAATATTGCCAATCCCGTCTTTCAAAATTCTCTTCTCCAGCTTTTGATCGTTCAACCTCTCGGTTTCGAGCTCGATCCTAAATTGAGCTTTTTTCTCCGGATCCTTAATAAGATCAAACTTTACGTCCTTGTAGTCAATCTCACCAGCATCCATTTTATCGCCCTTGAAGTTATGGATTTCCGCAAACCGCGATTTTTTTTCATCATGTTTTTGATACATCACAGAATCAATCGAATCATGAATAACGGGAGTAATTATGTGAACATTCTCCTGTCTATTTCCCTGTCTCCATGACCGGCCCTCGAGCTGCACCGTTTCGCTGGCGTTCCACCCCAACATTGTATTATGCAAAAATGCCGTATTGCCGTTCAGATTGATACCCTCCAGAATAGTGGAGCTGCCGATTAAAACCTTAATTTTCCCGTCAGGATCGTTAAATTCTTTCTTAATCGCCTCAATTCGCTCAGCTCCCTTATCGCCACTCATACCGCCATGAATAGTTGCAATTGCATCCTTGGGAACGCCCTGCTTAACCAGGTGCTCGGTCATCTCCTTGAATTTCTCCACCCCCTGGGGAATGTATATTACATGCCCCAAATCCGGCCTCTTTTTGTACATTTCGGCGGTGAGGCCAAAACTAAATTTCAGCTTTGGGCTGTCCTCAACCAAATCCCATTTTTTTGTCCGAACATCAGCACTATGAAAATCATCGAGCTTGCTTGCCACTAGGGCCGGAGAGAGCGTTGCCGTCCTAGACGTGTTAATCCCCTTCAGCACCCCGCCCTTTCGTATTTCTTCGATATCCGTCATTCTTCTCTGTTCACCCTCTAGTATGCTTTCCAACTCGGGATTATTCGGGAGCTCGACAAGATGCTGAAATTTCTTCGGTCTCTTTATGGCTTCGTAACCAGCTCTTTCGTTAATGTCATCGATTCCCTTAAAATCGATATACTGCTTTATCAGCTTTTGAAGAGCACCAACATTATGGAACTCCTTGATTACGCCCTTTTTCGTAATTTGTCCCGTATGAGACACTGCCCATTCGTCCTGGACCTTGGCATAAGCACTGAGAAACTGATTGATGTTGTAAATTCCCATCTCTTTCAGCTTATCCCGCGCCATGAATGATAGCATGTTATAAATCTCCAAGGGGGAGTTCGTAAACGGTGTTGCTGTCAACATAAACACATTTCGCCCCTCATTCTTGCGCTGTATATACTGCGATAACATAAACATCTTAGACCCGCGCACACTGGACGATCCCGTTACTGTAGAATATTCGTTTGCAGCCTTCGAGCCATCCTGATTCTTTTCGGCCTCAGCTTTCGAGAACACGTTCTTAAAGTTATGAGCTTCATCAACCGTAATATGGTCAAATCCCAGATCCTCAACATGAATAACGTCACTTACAACGCTCGCTCCCTCGCCTAATTTTGTCTTTATACGCTCCCGTTCCTTTTCTCTGCGCTTCTCTTCTGCACTACCGGCCTTTATGTCAACACCAAACGGATTGGCCATAGTATCCTCAAGATCCTCTGACAACTCAAAAAGCGTATCATCTTTAAATGTCAGGTTGTCAAGAGCCTGGTAGGTACATATCGATAGCGTTCCATCTTTAATATCCGGCATATTATCTTTATTGTACCCACGTAAATTGTCTAGCTCGTTAATCTTCAGGTTTGGGAACAGGTCCCGGATTTCGCTTAACCATCCCTTATAAGTTGCCTTTGGAACGACAATAACCGGTTTTTTAGCACGCCCCAACTGTAACTGCTGCACAGTGGCCAGAATACCCGTTAAAGTCTTTCCAACCCCAACCTCATACGCCAATAGTCCGGCCCCCTTATTGGTCAAATACGCTGCACCCTCGAGCTGAACGTCCTTTACCTGTAGCTTGTCTCCCTTAAAGGTTTTTGATAACCCATCCACAAATACCGGGATATTCGCAAAATCGGCATTTACATTGCTGTTGAAACGCTCGTTGAATCTATTCTCAAAATCCTCTTTATACTTACCCGAGAGCCCCTCCTGGATAAAGCGATTAAACAGCCTCTCCGCATTTTCACGCCTTTTGGCTTTAATTTGTCCAACAAATTCCTTCGTTTCATGCTGCGACTTTTTCCTGGGTACCCTGTTGACATATTCAACAATATCATCCCAATCTATCCCGCCAGTAAGATCGTGAGGAGTGGCACCACCGTTAAAGTTGGTTCCCCTCCAATTACTTTCGACACCACACCAATCCCAGAATAACTGAATCAGGGACTTTTGACTATCGTTTTCGTCTTTATCCCATTCGAATCTAAAATCCCTCACAAAACTGGACAATGGGGACATCACAATTTCTTTCGTGGTTTTATATTCGGGTTTGACGCTCTCCAGAAGTTCCTTCTGTCTCGTATATTGCTCCTTGCCAAACTTCTTTATGATCTCGTCTTTTTCCTCTTCAAGTTTTTTAAGCTTTTCAATTACATTCCCGCTGGCATAGTTCGTATTGTGATAATACTTTCCACCCAAATAGCAGATACGGCCCTTACTGTCCTTGTTCCAGGGGGTCTGCGATATATCTATCGAGCCATCATTTTTGGTATGTCGCCATATCTTCAGGTCAAGCTCGTCAAACTTTCCGCCATATTGTTTTATAAACTCATCTAGAGTATAGAACTCCTTTTTCTTCTTCTCTGTGGCTTCCGGTGCCGTTGCTTCCTGCTTTTTAATCTTCTCGCGCTGCTTCGCCTTTTTCTCATCCTCTTTCGTCCACTCCTGCCTTTTTTGCAGTTCCACTTCCATCTCGGTCAGGTTCTTTTTGGCCTGCTCCAGGTCGCTTTCGTGAACACCACCAGTTTTTATACTTTCGCTCAATTCCCTGTGAAACTTCTTCAGATTCCAGGTGCCAACATCATTATATTTTGTCTTTTTCCTTTGATCAACCATCTCTTGGAGGGCTTCTACCCTGGCCTGGTCCTTGGCCTCGTTCGCCTTCTCGGCTCCCAGGAGCGACTCCAAGAGTTCCACGCTCTCACCCTTGTGGGCTTCTTTGAAGTTGTCCTTGTGCTCTTCATGTATCTCCTTTTCGGCGTTTTTATTCCCCATCAATGCCAGAGATATTTTTTCCTTTGCCTCTTCAGATAGCGTTTTCTCACCCATGCCAACACGCTCAACAGCATTTACGTTAATCATGTCAATAGTGCTATCAAACGTTTGGCCGGTCCTCAGAGATACAAACCTTTCGGGACCAAACTTGCCCGTCCTCGTAGACTCCTCTCCCAGGATATGTGTGGGATTGTCATTAAAGTAATTGTCATCAAAAAAGTGCTCGGTGCTCCCGCCTTCTTCTTTTCGGATAATCAGGATATCGGTCCCCACCGCCGTTGTGTTAAATGTACCGTTCGGGAGCCTATACGCCTCAAGCAACCGACCCTTCTTGGCGATCTCCTCTTTTACTTTACTGTTCGCACTTCTGAGGAAACCTGATGGCACTATCATGGCCAGGATACCACCTGCTATCAGGGTATCCAGGCCCCGATCAATGAAATATTCGTGCATCTGGGTATGGCCTTTACCCTCACCCATACCTTTCCATTTACCCTCATAGGGCCTATACGGCGGATTACCGATAACGACATCATACTTTTTGCCCGTATATTTTTTCTGATGGAGACGGCCCTCTTTAAAAAACAGTGATTGAAATTCACCCTCAATAACGTTTGCATCCGGATGCAACAACTTGTTGATCCGAGCTGCAATCGGATCCGGCTCTATCATGTCAAAATTTACATCCCCGCTTATACCATCCGCGAACCGCCCTGTTCCTGCTGCAGGCTCCAGGACGCGAGAGTTCCACTTCCCAGATTGCCTGCGTTGGGGATACTTGGCTACCAAATCCCACATCTTGCTAATAACTTTGTGGGGAGTGTAATACTGATCTAATATCCCACGACCCTCGCTCTCAACTCCGCCAATGCCCTCATATTGTCGCAAAATCTGTAAATCATCGTAAGTTATTTCCTCATCAGACTTTTTAAGAATCTCCAGGCATTGGGCCCGAATATCCTTAATTTCTTTCAATCCTTGCTTCCAAGACTTGTTGCCAGATCCGATTCCAGATCCGCTGCCACTGACCGTAGATTGGCTTCCGTGATCGGAAGGTTGTGCATCTGGCACAGCGACACTAACTTTTGCCTGAGCCTTTCCGCGTTCATCCTCGCCAGCCTCGGAAAGTACCTCTCGTCCAGCACCAGGTTGATCTTTTCCATCTTTTGCCTCCCTTAAATTTCCATAAGTTTCATAGAGAAACTTCATAACATTGCGATTAAGCGTTGGGGTTGCCTTCTCCCCACCACCGCCAGTTTTGCCACCGCCACCACCGGTTTTTCCGCCACCACCACCGGTAGTAGTTTTGGTTTTACCGAACAGCTTATCCCACTTCGCCTTATTCTTGAAATATTCGACAAAATGTTCTGTCCAGGACTTCATGTTTATCCCAAACCTATCTTTTATTCTGTGCTTGTCATATTCTTCATGCACTACACGTATTGGATCCCGATTCTTAAAAAAACCGGAAATAATATCCCAGATAGACTTCTTTTCCTCTTTTACGACACGGACCCACTTGGTCGTTCTACGCCCTGTTTTGTCAATGATCTGTTTCCTGACCAGTTTAGACGTATCAAGCTTCCCGGGAGGTTTCCCTTTGCGTAACGTATTTTTTCGAGCTTTATTGAGTAGTTCCGCTAATTTCATGATTTTATCCCCTATATAAATACCCATTTCGAAACAATCGCTTTTAAAGCGATTATCTACACATAAAATATACGTGTCGATATTACGCTATTTCATAAGCATAAACAGTATGCCCAATGCTTGCTTTAGCTTGCCGATCTGCTTAAAAGCAACAGCCAGGTAATAGCCATACGCACTCATTGCCTGATATAGGTAATAACCAAAAACACCAACCACTATGTTGCTCACGATCAGTAGCAGGTACATTACCTTAATATCCCGCCTGATGTCTTTGAGTTCTCTTTTCTTCATAAACTCCATCGATAGCTCCCTTAACAAGATTTATGCCAAAAGGCTTATTTTTTCCCATTTAGGTATTGACATTCACGCTAAGTAATAGTAAATTATCTTTACGGGAAAGAGGGGAAAGCGGGTTGGGGCCGTAGAGCTGGAGGTCGTCATTTGACATCAGAGCGTCTCCTCTTTTCTATTCTCATACTCTTCGTTGCCAACACCCTTTTCTTCCCAATCCTTATTTCTTCAACATAAACTACGTCCCCGTTTATTCTACGAATATATCGTAAAACATCATGCCCCATAGTATCATCAGTACCAGCATATTCAACGCGGTCCGGATTTTTCACTATATCGGGAATCATCCTGATATGTTTGGTTTTAACCGGAGAAAGTTTCTGGTCCGTTTCATTTCCAACACCATGCCTTTTATGTATATGCCTGATACCCGACCTATCTAATACGTGTATATACCCCTCCAGGTCAAAGCCGATTTTCTTATACCTCTCATTCTCCTTTTTGTCAACCTCTCCATATTCAAAAGTATGAGGATACCCGTGTGGATTTTTTATTGCATCACGTACAAAATTTGCTATCTCTACCTTTTTGTTGAGATTCTTGTAAACCGTAGTAATTACCCCATCTTTCCTGGTAACTTTGGTCGGCGTAAGATGCGATTTATCTTTTGCTGCCTTAATAACAGTATTAAGCTTTGCAATGGCCTCTCTTATCAACGACTCCTTTGTATTTCCAAAATTCAACCACTTCTTAAACTGGTCCAAAGAGAGGGTAACAATATCACGGATTCCATTCCAGCCATCCTCATAGTTTGCCAAATATCCAGATCTCGCATCGTCCTCACTCATAAACCCGATCATGACCTTGTGCTCATCGAATCGGCCAGTCTCCGGATCCACCTGGTTAATGACGAAAACTTTATCGCTATCAACATCCTTGCCGATGAATACATCAACATGATCTCCGTCCCCTCCCTCGGTCCGGTTTATATAGCCATAATCATGATGCAGTTTTGATTTCCACTCCTGCCCGCTCCTATCAACACCCGAGCGATAGGAACCCTTCGGGTTTTCGATTGAAATAGTCAGACCATTCCAGGGGATCTTCGCCTTTTTATAGTTTCCGGCCCGCTTTTGGGCCTCGGTTGGGCTGGTTTCAGTGGCTTTAACGCGCTTCCTCAAATCAGCATAGCTTATCCCCTTCCTGAGCACGTCCCCGAACTCAGTCCCTAACCTCTTAAAGTCATGACTATATCGCTCCCCCAGCCCAGAGAGGTCAATTTCCAGAAGGCTCCTGAGCTGCTCCACTGCCTTATAGATGTTATTGCTGCCGGGATCAAACTCTTCTGCGGTTGTGGCTTTTATCTGGTTTGGCTTAAAGGCTATCCAGACGCGATGATCGCGAGTACCCACTCTCCTGCCACCCATATGGGTAAGACCATCATGACCAATAGACTTCAGCAATGCATTTACTATGTCTACATCACCACCGAGCAACCAACTCGCATGCTCGTATTTATAGTCAACCTGTTTATCGGGATCATCCAACTGCCCCATGGCACTCTTTTTCTTTTCCTGCTTCAGCAAACCTGTCTTTTCAACAAAATCTCTCAATTTCTCAAACGGTATGATACCATTATCAATATCAAATGGCTTTCTGATATTAAGATAAACCTCGTAAACCTCGCTCTCGGGACCAGCACTATATTCCAGAAAATACTTTCCGTCTTTCTCGTACTGCTTTGCAGCATTATACTCGTCATCTGGCATCTGCGAAGTATAATCGTCGAGATCGTCCTCATCTTCAAACGATAGCACATGATTCATGCCATCGCTTTTTACAACCGTATACTCGCCATCATACAAGCCACCCCCAGCATACTCTTCTGCAATTTTTTCATCCTCAGTAAAATAAAATCCGGCTCCATAGAGGGCATCGGGATCTATCGCATTTTCATCAAATTCAGTAAAACCACCCTTCTCCGTCCCGTGATACACCTTAATCGGCTCTCCCTTTTCGTCCGGATAACTCTCCAGGTGATGGGTTTCCTGCGGGCTTCCGTCCTTCTTAACCACCCGGCTCCCTTCTCCCTTTTCCCAATCCCCGAACCAGGCCTTGAACGCAGGAGAGTGTATTGCTTTCCCCTTCTTGGACTTCTTTTTGAACTCCGTCTTAACAGGCCTCGTTTTGGGCTCCGATTTAGCTCCGACTGGCTTCACGTAAACGGTCTGTTTTTTCCCTCTCTTATTGATAATAACTTTCTTAACTAGCTTCGCAACGTCTTTCGGGGCCTTCAGGATCTCCCGAAACGCCTTTGTTATATCCGGATTCTTCGGATCAAACGTCCCCCGATTCCCTGTCGCTGATTTCACCTGTGTTGACTCGAATACGACATACGACACCCCACCCTCAACTTCATTATCATAGATAATACCGTCATGGCCATCATCTATCAGTTTCGACCTGAGTGTATCTGCCATTTCCTGTGCGAGCTCAAATATGGGCTCCTCTGCCCGATTCTCCTCCTCGAGAGCTCGCTTATTTATATCTTTCCTGTATTTCTCATCTGTATCATACCGCTCGTAAATCTCCTCTGGCTCAACATCTTCGTCATACGCTTCCCCCTCTAGGATACTCTCGATAATGGGCGCATTATATGACTCTCGATACATCATATCAAACATCTCTGATTCGTCAACCCTCAGCGGGTTCTCCATCTTCAGATAAACCGGCATAATCCTGCCACCCTTATCAGAAAACTCCCGCTCTCCGTACAGGCCCCGTGCAAACTTCCCCGCGACCAGGGAGCTGTCTGCAAAATGGCTTCCGAGAAAAGTTGTAGGATCGCCACCACTACCAGTACGATAATATTCATCGCTCTCCCCTGAAACATCGCTACCGGCTGCGAACTCGGTAAAGCCCTCTGCTGTTGTCCCGTGATATACGACCAGTGGCTTCCCTTTATCGTCAACAACCTTGCTGTTCCCGAACCACTTCTTAAATTCTGCTTTTTCAACAATATTCTCGCGAACTTTTTGGGGAAGTATTTTCACTTTCTTCTTTTTTTTGCTTTGATTTTTATCTACTTTAATAATCCCAAGTTCCTTTTGAACGGCAAAGGGAATATCCAGGCCATAACTCATTGCCTTTTCCCCTATTTTTTTATATACTATTGGATATTTTTCTTTTAACCATCTATAATTGCTGATTAACATCGCATAAGCCTCAGCAACATTCTCTCCGGGGGTGAATTGCCCATTTATACCATTTATTGTGCCATCTTTATATTTTGGCCCAAATGCCCCAGAGTCAGCAAGCTTAAATGCACTTCCATCTTTAAGCATTTTGTCTGAAAGCTCATGACCTCTTTCATGGATTATTACATGTTCTCTTTCAATTGGTGTAAGTTTAAAAAATTTATCACCAACAGTGATCAATGGTGGTTTTGTATGACGATCAGCTTCATGTTTAATTAAATTACTATAATTGAATCCCTCTGGCGTATTCTTTATAAATTCCTCTTTCGTTAATTCCCACGGCTTCTTTTTATATTCTCCTGAACTCGGCTTTACATAGACCGTCTGCTGCTTTCCTTTTTTATTTATAATAACCTTTTTAACGAGCTTCGAAATATCCTTGGCTTTTAAAATAAAGTCCCTGGCTTTCCTTACAGCCTCGTGGACCGTGGGCTTCGCCTCGCTGAATTTTACCCCCATAAGATAACCAGGGTCCGGCCTGATGTCGCGAATATATGCTACTCGCTCTGACAAGCTTTTCCCGTCACCGGTAACGGCATCCGTAAGATAACCCCTTTTTATCGCATTTCTATATACTGTAGACCAATCATAATTTTTCTCCCACTTACCATATTCACCACCACCAATCATAAATATTCTCATACTCCCGACTGTCCTGGCAAAATCGCGAATGGAATCATAACCCTTATCGGCAAAACCACGAAAATAGTTTTTCGGCACCTGCATGATCCCGCTTACCTTTCCGTATACATCAGTAGAAATTAGCGAAATATAACGTTTACTGTTAAATTCTGCATGTTTTGCCAAGTCTACCAACTGATCGGGATCAAGAATTTTGACCCCCACCAGGGGATGAACTTCGCCTTTTTGATGATATTTGTCGTCTCCCTGGGGACTGTAATGTGACTTTTCAATATCAAGCTGACTGCTGTCCGGAAAAGCTTGGATTTTCGTATACTCGTCATGATTGATAACGATATGGGCCTTAAATCCGGGAATCTGGTTGATAAATGCTCGCGTTGCAACCTCGTCCGCCATAGACGGTGTTGTTCGTCCGCTTGGGTGGTTATGCAGCAGGTAATACTTTGTTGCTCCCGAGTTTTTCATCATCGATTTGTAATACATCCACGACCTTGGCGGACATTCGGGCTCTACAAAAGGTGTCGCAGCCCCAGGCAACCTCAGCGATATACCTGTTTGTGCAACAACCTCATCCTTGTCGTTAAGCATAAATATCCGGAACGTTTCATACTGAGGGTTCCTGTATATCCTAGCCAAGTACGCGAGATCGTTCGCGTTCGTAACCTTTTGGCCGAGTAGAGTTAAACGATTATTCTCCTCCCACTCCTTTTTGTAATCCTCATTGATGGTACTCGCCAGTAGTTTTTCCTTCAACCCCCCACCACTACTAGGCTTTCTCTTTTTCTCTTTCTCCCCAGGACGGACCCAAACTGTCTGCCGATGCCCCTTCTTGTTGGTAATAACCTTCCTGACAAGCTTCGTTGTATCTTTCTTCCCCGGACCGGCCTTCAGCAGCGGTTCATAACCCAGCTCGATAAAGCCGTCCTTGACAACCAGTTCCTTACCCTTCAGCAAGCCCTCATTTACGGTTATAAATACTCTGCCATCCTCTCTCTCGTTAATTGTGTGTTTTATTACCCTGGGGAATGGTATCTTTTCCGCCGGCTTACTGCCAAACCTAGCCTTGATAATCCTGGAACCCCCCGCGAGCCTCATCACGCGCGGTTCTGCTTCTACCCACTCGGCAAGAAGCTGCTCGTTTTCCCTGTACTTATCCACGGCCTGGTTCTCGTACCGGACTCTCTCGACAACGTTCTCAAGGAGCCCAAGACCCTTCGGCTCTTGAAATCGCAAAATGCGACCATAACCCTCATGGATAACCTTGCTCTTCAGATACCACATATAGATAGTCGCAAAAGCCTCTTCAACGGTCTGCATCCCCGCCTTTCCCGCAAATATTGCAGAAGCGTTCTTTTTCGATAGGGTATTGTGATAATCAATCCATTCCTGTTTTTCTTCTTTCGTGAGCCTGGTATACCAATACAGATGCCCCAGCTCATGCAAGAACTCGGTCAGGGGATCTGAGGGATCGTAAATGTTGACTTCGGCCCCCAGGAGCATAGCCTTAATCCCTTTTGATATCTCGTTTTGGGTTGGTTTTATGTATGATACAATAATCGGATGTGGCGGGAGAAAGGGCTCATCGAGCTGCAGCGTTCTCAAAATCCTGTTTGTTGCCAGTTTCTGCAATTCCCATTCTGCCGGCCAGTTATCCCGCTCCGGGGTAAACAGGACCAGGGGGTTACCGTTGTTCTCTGTTTCATTTACGGATTCCTGAACAATAATAGCATTTCCAGTCCACGACTTCATAAGCCTGGAATCGGGAATTTCAAGGATCTTTCTCCCATCATGGACTACAAGGCTATCGGGATTCTCACCAACAACCAGGCCCGTGTGTCCAGACAACTGAACAAAAACGGGCTGGCGATCCATAATTGCCTTACGCACATCATTGATTGAATATGTGCTACCCCAGGCGAACTCATATCCCTGAGTGTGCAGATGATATTTTATTTCTGAGAAGTCCCGACCAATAAAAGACTTAAATTCCGCTAAATCGCTTTTCAAAAAGCTCTCCCGGGCTAAACAATGCTACTTGCAAGTATTTTCCACTCCCACCTACTATCACAATATTCAAGCTGGATTGTGATTATTAACTTTTTTTTGTAGTAAAAGCTTTCCCTGTGTTTATAGCCTCTACCCTCACCGCGACTTCTCGCGGTACATCGAAAATTATCTTTTAAATCATGAACTGACAGATTATGCTTTGTCTTATATCTTAGTACGTTCCACCCCATCAGGAATATATATTGCTCATACAATTCCCTACTGATATGATTGGGGCTGGAAGCTTCATTTTCCATCAATTTATGAGCCTCAGTTCAAGACATTATATTACATTCTTCACCACTTGTCAATAGTTGCCAGTCACAACAAAGTATTTTTTAAGGAACTTTCCTTAAAAAATCGCTCCATTTAATACGGCTTCGTGATATCATCCGAGAAAACAACGACCTGGACCCCCTCAACCTCAATCTCGAACCCGATCCTCTTGATCTTGGCCTCGCCTCGATAAAATATCTTAATTCGACTCATGAAGTCCTTAACGGATTCCTGGATCTCCTCGGCCTTCTCAATACCGTATTGTTGCTCAAGTTCTTTCATCAAACACCTTCATATAAACCAAGACCATCACCCCGTAAATCACCACAACAACCAGGGCGATCAATAGCCTTCCTATTTTGCGATATTTACGGAACATTTACCAGCTCCCGATTACCAGGCGGACGATGCAATAAAGAACAACAACCGCCACGGCAATAGCACCGCAGATAAAACCAGCAATAAAAGTCATTGTATCGCCCTCTCTATTTTAGGTAATAGCTTACAATTTACTGCAGCTAAACACACAACCCCTCCGCACTTATAGGCAAGAATTGTCTCATCTTTTTCGCCTTTATCATCTTTTGCTGCGTAGAGTGCATGGGTACGACCACACCGGGGACATGTAATCATGTCGCCATCATGCACTTCGGGGCGGTTTTTCAATTCGTCATTACCTATCGCAAGATAGTTCATTTCTCTCATCCCCCATTTCCTGGATCTCTTTAATGGCCCGCTCATACATGTTGGCTATTTTTATGGCCCAGCTAACACCAATAACAGAGTCATCATGTTGCGCTATTTTCTCTTTTTCCTCCCTCGCTTTGTCGAGTGCAGACTTCTCAACAAAACCATGCTTTTTAAGCTTCTCCAGGTTACAGTCATTATTATCCTGCATCCCCACCACCTTCAGCATGGCCCGAGCCTGTTCCTCGCTAATTCTTATTACTATCTTCATTTCCTCACCATCCTTATTGAATCTTTAAACTCCAGTTCAAATATCCCGAGCTGCCCCCGGACCGGAACCTTCGGGATAATATCGCGGAGATTTCTTAAACACCAAGCATAACCACCAGGGAAATACCTGCATCGGGCTCGGTCCTCATCTGCCGGCTTCAGGGGCCTTACGTCATAAAGCTCGACAACACAAAGTGCAAACCCCGCGAGATGACCGGTAACTTTAGGCTGCTTTGATGAACAGATAATCAGGTCACCTCGATAATCGGTATCCCAGGTCCGCGTCTCAATCGTCTTTTCCCCCTCGGCAATCATAGTGGCCCAGGGCTGTTTAACGGATAATGCTTTCATCCTATCTACCCCCATTCATAGGTTTCAACTCCGCCCATGTTTTATAAATTCCTCAACCGCTTTCGTACATTCAGGACATAATATATATGCTCGATTTTCTACCCATTGTTCTCTGATGGTTAGCATTGTCATATATGAGACGTTTAATGGTTATCGTCTCACAGATGAGCCATAAAACCCTTATCATTCCTTATCGTTCCCTAACGATTCCGAATCGTTCAGGTATCGTTCCGAACCATCCCCCTATTGTTTCTTTCATTGGCGGGGGCTGGAATTGAACCAGCCTGGAGGGCGTATGAGACCCCCGAGTAACCACTACTCTACCCCGCTCCACTTTCTAATTCCGCAATTCTCGCTTTCAATTCCATATTCAATTCCGCTGGCGGTTTACCCTCTCTTCTCTATCCCATAATCCCTACTCCACCCTTTATCTACTCTTTAAGAGAAAATTATCTTTCAAAACCTGATACCACGCTGCCTCGAGCGTACTTATTTTATTATGCTCAAGATCTATTTCAAACAAGAAGTTAATAGCCTCAAAAATCTCGTGTATCAGCGTTGTTTCGCGCATCTGGCCTCCCATGTTATCAGCCAACAATATGGTTAATTCTCCATTTATCGTTTGCAATCTCCCTCGGTCATCCCCCAGTATTGTTGCATCAACAACTAAAACGGGAACCCATAAGCCAGCTATCTTATACTTCTCTTGTATCTCCATTCGGTCGTTCTGTGGTGATGTTCCCATATCCCCTTACCCAATAAATACTATATTGTCCGTCTCATATCCCTTTCTCCTGAATGAACTTATGGATTGCTTTGGCATATTTTAATGCCTGTCCATAAGTTTCAGCACTTGTCATGGATTCAAACAAACCACCACAACAACCACCATCAACCTTCAACACACACTCTACACAGTAGTGTTTGTATTTTTTACAATATGAGCAGGGATAAATAAAAACACTCCATAACTCCATTAACATATCTGACTCGGAATGTATTTTTGCTCGTTTTGGAAACGTCTCCAAACAGCGAATCAATCCCTCATAATTTTTTAACGCCCTTTTTTGTGCTTGTTTATTCGTCATATCCCCTCCTTCGGTGGATCGGGCAATGGCATCCAGTGGGTAGGCTCGTGTGCCGAGCGGGACTGACTCCACCACTCCGTTATATAGGTACTCCCATCAGTGGATTTCCGTTCAGTTATTGCTTGCAAATAACCTACATCATAACAATGTAATACTCGATCGCCACCCTGAAGTATATAATGTATCAATACATCCTCTTCAAATTCCGGCAACCTATCTTTAACACTTATCCATTTACTCATATCACCCCCTATCGACTTACTTATCCCGGCCACTCCTGGCGAAATTTCCCATCCCAATACGGGCGAAGATTATCCTTCATAAATAGGGGAATATCAATGTCCACCAGTTCCTCGATCCACTCCCGCTGCGGGATTGTTTTCCCTTTCCTGTTGCCTGTTTCGGCACCAACAATAAGCCAATCAAAGTTTTCTCTGATACCAACACGACCTATCTCATTTCCGATGTCATTCTGTAATGGTTCCGCTGAAATAAAAAAAGTGTTCCCCCTGGCGATATGATTCATATCCAGCACCACCTCGACAAGCCTCTCAAACGTTGTACACGTTATCCCGAGCCAGCAGTTCTCGGGAAATATAAGCTGACTCCATATTCCATAAGACTCCGGAAACTTCGTAAGAAACATAAATACGTGTTGCGGGTAATCAACTATTCTCTCAAAAACCCGCTCGACCCAGCCATGTTCCCAGAAATAAATATCCGACATCGAATTGACAAAAATGCGCTTCGGCTTCGCAGGAAACCTCTTGGTATAGTTTTTCTCCATCCACGTCAGCTCAAAATTTCTCATCTCTGGCGTTGTGCCAAACCGCTTCGCTATCTTCCTGGCATAGCAATACGGGCAATTGTTTTTACAACCCCAAACCGGGTTCCAGGTCATGTCACACCATTCAATCTTACTCATCACTGCCTTACTCCACCATCTTGGTGTTCCCTGAAATTGTTTTCACTTTACGACCCCCTTAATTTATAATTGCCTCACCTAACAGTTCCCCGTTATCCATCACTCCCCCGCTCTTCATATTGCTCCACAAAATTAGGAAACCTTTTCGGCTGCATAAATATTACGTCTATCGGCTTCCTCATCGCAAAACACATCCCCAGGTCAAATATAGTACCCACACTCCGCGCATCCCAGAGAACATGGACCCTATCGCTCCATTCTATCGCGCTCCTGTTGTATTTGCAGATGGCATACTCATCTCCCTCTATACTATCAAACGCAGGCATCTTGACCTCGTGCCCCTCTTTCAGCAAGTTCTGGGCATGTTCGGTCATCCTGTTCTGGTATGCCGTTGTCCCGATTATTGCTATTTTCATCCGAATACCCCCCCTATCTTATCACCCCAAAAACCCTAATGTATGGGCTACATAAAACGACACAAGCCCCGTAACAATTACCCCCAGAAAACGCAAAACCCTATCCTCTACCTCATCCTCGCTTAACGCCATCTTTAGGTTATAGAGGGTGGCAGTTGAAAACAACATCAATAAAGCTATCCCTAAATAAAACATTTTTACCCCCCAAACAGTCTAGTATAGTTTTTCTGCCCGGTCCCTATCGGAATCGGCCTCGAGCTGTCAGCCCTCCAGGCCTCGAGCTCTTTCCCCACCTCTTCCTGGGGAACACCAACATATACCCTACCCTCGCGCTCCGCCAGAGGACGACCCTTTTCGTCAGTACCTTTGAGCTCGCCCTTCTCGTCAAAATATTTACTCCACTTCTTGTGAACCCCCTCTCTGGTGTCCGCTACAGCCCTCTCTTTTCGCTCCAGGTTTCTTTTCCTTGCAGCTTCCAGATCCCCCCTGAATCCCTCAGGTAAATACTTCTCAAGACCCTGTTCATCCTTAAATTTAATCTGATGCGTCCTTTTATCGTACTCCTGGGCATCAGGATGTATTCTCACCAAGTTCGCGGTATTCCAGGGGTGAGCTGGTACACACACCCGCCAGCTTGCCTTCCTGTATCCTACATTATTCTTTCCCTGCCAAACCGCGATATCGGTATACGGATCCCTTATGCCCCGGCTCGATAAGCTATCATCGACCTCGCTCCCCACTGCATCCATGGGTATCTGTCGCACTATCGTACCATGGTGAGCTCGACACCATTCGCAGGTTCCCCTGGAAAAAACGAAATAAACAGCAAGCTCGGGTTTCTCCAGGCTCTCCCGGGCCTGGTGCTCTGTTTTCCCGAATTTCCCCATGTTGTGAATATGCTGCAGTTCCGTTACCGCTACCCTGTGCCAATCCCTGAGGAGGTGTTGAGCCGTATACTGTTTCATCTCCGGAACTTCATCCTTCATCCAATACAGATCCGATGCGAGCTGCTGCGGTGTTTTCCCGAGCCTGTGAGCATTTATAACCTGCTGCTTTATCGCCGTCCTCACATCATCGCTAACCTTTTGCACATACGCTGCAGCCCTATCATACGCCATAACCATCGATTTTTCTGTATCTCGGCCTATCTTCAGCCTTTCCCTGGCTGTCCTGATGTCATCCGGAATATACCCCCTGAACTGCTCATTTTCTACCTGTTCAAGGCTCTTTTTGCCATATTCCTTTACCTGCTTTTGCTGCTCCTCGGCCTCTGCCGATACCATCGCCAGGAGCACCCCCTTCACGGCCATCTCTTCATTGATATCAAGTAAATACGGCTTCAAATAATCTATTACACGCTTTTCAAACCGATCCCACTGAGCCTGTGTAAGCGGTTTTCCACGTTTATATAATACCATGTCCTTAATCTTGAACGGTTCCATTTTCCGCCTACGCCCAACAAACCTGATAATCTTTTTCGCCACATCTTTCAGACCCGAGAGGAAACCCTTTAGAATCATTCCCGAATCATTCGGAACCGTTCCCGAATGGTTCGAAACCGTTACCATATCGTTCAGTTTTTCCTCAAGCATCGATATGGTTTCGGCAGCAGAATTATGTCTAATACCTATCCCATCGGCCATTTGCCAGTTCTTAATATTAGAGTTAAAATCATCAATCAAGATCGATTTCCCGTCAGCATACCTGTATTTATTATGCGAGAAAATCACTTTAACATCTGGTCCAAGCTCTCTCCTTGCCCACTCAATCTTATCCTGCCGGCAGTCATCTACCCCCTTCGCTGGAGCGGTCAATAAAATCGGATTATAATCTTTGATATGGCCCCATAGTTTTTTACCCTCTGGCGTCCACGGCATATCAAGCCAAAAATGACCTATCTTGTTTACCCTCTCCCACATCGCATCTTCGCCAAACTCCAGCTCGTACTCACGCATCCGCACTCTCGTATGGGCATAAAAATGCCCTTCGCAATCGGTCAGTACACCATCCATGTCGCAATATATCCGTATATCCGGGCTGGTAGCCTTTTTAAGTTTTCTGGGAGGTTGAACCGCAAGTTTATCCGGATCCGGAACACCGACATTCTCGGCAACACCGTTATAAACATTCAAAATGAGCTGCGACACGTAATGAGTGATATCTGTCGCCAAATCATCCAGATACTTAATATCGTTCTCTTCTTTTATGTCGATATATGGATTCATCACGCAATTTTCAAAATATCTCGATAGAGTTCCTTATATCTCACGCCTTTCGAATGATTCCTGATAAAATAATCAAATGTCATTTTCGAAAACCAGCTCCGGTTATTAGCCCACTGTGCCATAGGAACGTAAATAGGATCATGCCTATATCTCTGAAGAAATACTCTCTCCCTCCTATTTCTCAAATAGTTCAATCTGAATAAATCTTCTTCAATGGTGGCATCATAACCAACCAAAACATACCAGATATTATATATCAGTCCATGGGCATGAAGAATATCGATAGCTTTCTCTACATTCTTAAAATAAGATGGGTGATCAAAGGCTAGTCGATAAAACTCGTGCGATACCGATTTCAGCTCCTTTGCAACACCATCGTCAATCAGGCGGTGATCCAGGCCCTGGTTAAAATCCAAAGCTATCTTATTATCCCGAGCCTGCTTACATATCAAACGAAAATGCTCTGGCATAGCAAGTATGTTGTTATCCAACAACACAATCTTTTTTGCCAGACCATCCCATAAATCCAATAAGTCACCAACAACTCTTATATTACCCTCTTTTCGGGGGACAACGCAAAATCCGCATTTTCTTATACAGCCACGAGTCGTAAACCCAAGGTTTATCCTGGGTTTCACAGATTCAATATCATCCGGGAGGTTGGTATCCAAATCATAGCCACTTCCACCAATAAAGGCGTTATCCATAATCTCATATTCATTACACAAAGCTTTATTCTTGGCGAAAATACAAGAAACGTAGATCCTGTCCACGCTGTATTTCGCAAGCGGAAAGTCCCAGATAACTTCATCTTTCCGATCCCGGTGATATGCCTCAATTTTCTTTAAAGCATAATTCGGGATTTTACTGTCGATGTTTATTATTAAGATCTTCAACTGTCCTTATGTCCTTAGATCAGAGCTCAGGTTAGCTCTTCCTCAGTCACATTATCAAATACATTGCCCATGTTTTACCCCCAATCCTTCAGACAAAAGATTCACACATAAATCGTTTACTTTTTTCATGTCAGGCCGATTAGGCAGCTTAGACCTATCGTAAGCATCCTCGGTCCTCTTAACGAGTCTTTCTGCCTCCCTCTTTCCCTCATCGAGAGACCGCCCCCCTGTCTTAATTCCTAGCAATAGTGGGGCATCTTTTCTCAATACATACAACTCCCCCTCATTCAGAAACTCAATCCCCATCCGGAGCAGCCGGATCAGGTGAGCTGCATTTTTCACATCATAGCCATACTTCTCAACCAGGGCCCTTCTCTTCTCCCCCATATAGCCCTCAAAACTGAAATTGGTCATCCTTTTGAGCTGGCCATACGCATACCCCGTAAATGAATGATACGCCTGTTTTGTAGCAAAAATACTCCTGTTATCAATCAAATACTGGCCTTCTGCAGTCCTTTTCAAATAGTGACAATCTTCCAACCACAACAAGCTTAATACGTTTGGATTCGCCTTTACCAGGAGGCTGATATATTTTTTCAGCTCATACGCAACAATATCCCACTCCCGGATAAAATGTTCTTTCGTACCCCGAGAGCCAAACTGTTTCAAGCCGAAATAATAATCTATCGGCATCACGACCACGGCCATAACGTCAATATCGTCAATAGAATCCGGATCGGAGTTAGGAATATACATGCCATGAGCCACCGATCCTCGATATCCAATCAGAATGGAGTGCTTATCCAAATAACTATGCTCTCTCAATATATCTTTTGGTATTCCCATCTCTTATGACATAGGCAATAAGGGTATGCTTTTCCCCGTGCTATACATCTCCGCGTGGCCCCATACCGCATCAAGATCCTCTCGCTTTCGTCCCGAGAGCGATCTGCTGAAACGCTTGTATTCTGTGCATACTTCATAAAGCCTCCAACATTTTTACAAATCAAAACAGTTCGCACTTCACATTTTTAACTTTGCTTACAAGAAGATGATTAAGCGTTTTAAAGTTAATAACAGGATTCTTATTCTTTTTAATAAAGTGCCAGGTTTCCTCAGTCACCATATCGTGAAACACGGTACTTAAAAGCCTAGGTATGTATTGGCTCCTCCATCCGTTACATTCAGAAACAATTCCTTGATAAACTTTTTCTATCAATGCATGTGTGCAATATTCCTCAATAAATTCCTCCTCTACCATCCTCTTCCCAGCGATTTCCGGTGCTCCCATCTCTTTATGGGCTTTTTCCTTAAATTCAGAAGTGACTATCTTTGCCCATGTCTGGCGGTTAAAACGATTATAAAAACCATAGTTTTTAATTACTATACCCTCGCCCACTCCTTTGCCGTCCTCGACGAGAAACACATTATTTTGCAGTTGGTGAATAAACTGCTCATAAGAACCATTTTTGATTTTCGCAAGTAAGACAATGTAGTCAACCCCGCATTTATCAAGCTCTTCTTTATAGACATCGTATGGGATATAGTTATCTTCCTCATCCTGAATGTCGAATACATAAAATTTTCGCCATGCATCTTCTCGATATGTTTTTAAACTGTGAGGCACAAGCCATTCGCCATAAAGTCTACGGTTTGGGTGACGCCGTAGATATTGCTTAATGCCTTCATGTTTAATGGCGTATTCCATAAATCCAGCATTATCGTTATCGAGAGATAATTCCCTATTTCTGGAACCAGCACAAACCGAACCATAATCGTTTTGCCACACACTACCATTTGAACCGTCAATTTTTGGGAATACATAACATTCGCCTAATTCTATTCCCTCAACCTCGTCGGTTCCGAATCGTTCAATATGTTGATATTTTTTAAATCCCATTTTATAATCCAATATCACACATCCGATATCTATTTTTAAATCTCCTCAATACCATATATGTGGGGCTGATCTTCCTATCCTCAAAATACTGCAGCAACGGCCTATCTGCTATCTGGTTAATTCTTACGAACTCGAAAAAGGGATTGTTCTCGATCTGCGTCACCTGCGGTAATTCATCTATGATATCAAGTACCTCGCTCTCGTAAAATATGGGACAGCTCCGACAATCCCCCGATGTCTCCCTGGCGATATCCTTCAGTATCTCCTTATCGATATACCACTTCCCCTTTATTGCAACCCCACACTGGAACCAAAACACCTCTCCCCTTTCTATAATAAATTGCAGTACGTGTTCCCTTCTCCAGCTCAAATATGTATCAAAAACCGGTATCCTCTTGCAACCAAACGTCAACCTGCCGTAAGAATGATAAAAGCATTTGTTAAAGCCGTCCCGTTTCTCATTTTCAAATCTATAGAAAAAACACCTATGCCCCTGGTCCTCGTCCTCCCGATAACGGCGACCATTTCTCTCAACATAATAATCAAGATTGATGCTGGCCGATTTTCCCCAATAATATCGCAATCCCTCAAAAAATCCGTAGGCATCATATTCTTTAATCGGAACACCATTGTGTGTTATAAATCTCCAGGTAGGATCAACATGTTTCCTGTCAATAATCATACCTGTTTTTTATTCCCCCTCTATGGTTTTTTCAAACCTTTTTTATTTCTCGATCCGGAAAAATCGCAAAACCAAAACAACGCTCCCTGAGCTGATCATAATTCAGAAAGCCATTACAAATCTCGCCAATCTTTTGCCGAAAAACCTTGTGCATACTCATAAACTTAGAGCTTTCTCCGGGATTTCCAACGACAACATGCAAATATCCGCGTCTGTAGCTAATATATACCGGCCTATTATCGTCAGTATACCCCTCCCACCTCGCAGGATAGCAATTACTCGTTTTTTCTATCTTTACGATTCTCACCATCTATCGTTTTCAATACCCCTTGTTTTTTTATAAACCATAATCCACTCAATGTAGGTATCACGCATATCACCAAAATACTTTGCCTTAACCCTCATATTCTCAAGATCCGCATATTCATCATACAACATCGTCTTTATGAGTTTAAACCTGTCCGACCTAACAATTCCCATTGCCTTGAGCTGCTCCTCTGTCAGCTCCTTGGCCTTCTCCATGGTTCTCTTGTTATACTCTCTCTCGAGCCGGACCGCCTCTTCACCCGCCAATCTCTTGAGCTGGCTCAATATCTTTATATTGTAAGCCAGTTTGTGCATTTCCATATCAACATCAACCGTTGCAGCTAGTATGTCCTGGGGATTTTTAATTTCGAGCAGTTTTGACTCCTTTTCCTCGAGCTCTCTTATTATGTTATCAAAATACATCATAGCTATCTCATGCATTGAATATCACGAACTATCAAAATCTCATCATTGATAAACACCAAGAGCAATAAATCATATTTTGTGCTTAACCGTATTATCCCAAAATACGGATCTAAATTACCAGTTTCATCCCCACCCTTATTCCAATAAAACAAATATACACACACAACCAAGTCTTTCACTTCTAGCGGATATCCAATATCGCTCCTAACACCTTTATATCCGGTATAATATTTCTGATGTCCCGAGAGCGATGGTAACCCGAAATTGTCAACAATAACCACCAAAACCGTTTTTAAGTCGCTTGCCTCTTGGCCCTTCATATATGGCATCAAAACCTTGTCAAACCTGTCAAACTGCTGTTTTGCTTCCCAATTTGCTTGCGACCTGATACCAGCAACAATTTTTAACGCTTCTTTTTCCTTCATGCTGCTACACTTTGGCTCAAGCCCCACTATGCCAACCAGCAAAAACACGGCCGTTAGTGCAAAAATTTTTCTAGTTTGCAATACTCTCATCTTTTCCTTCCTTAACTGGTTTATCTTGCAATTGTGCCTTTTTCTCTTTTAACCTTGCCAACTCCTCTTCCCTTTTCGCGCTCATTTCATCAAATATATCAAATTGCCCCTTGAGAAACGTGCGATACTCAACCGACATGCGATTATAGTCCGTATATACGGGAATCTCCCTCAACCCCATAGCACCGATGGCTCGCTGTATAGCCTCAACCTGGTCTACACTCCTGTAGGGAAAATGCGTCCAAAAATAATCCGTGTTGTTGTATATCCCCTGAAAAATCAGCTCATCTTGCCGTCTTACAAGCCAAAATGTGCTGGCTGGCCTAATATCTCTGTTTGCAGGCAATATTACCCAGTACATGTATATAAAATCATCCTTTCTTAACCTATCCATCTCGCCCCTCCTCACGTTTTATATCCCCAACTACATATTTTATGGCCTCTGACTCCGTTGGAATGGTACAGATCATGGTATTCCCGATGGTCCTAACCGCATTAACCTCCATCGAAACCGAGCCCATAAACTCCACCCTTCCGCCAACCTTAATTACATCAGAGTAAAATACCATATTGTCAATATACCCCAGGGCTGTTTCGGCATACCAGCGACCATTCGGGAGCACGTACGCGTTTATTGCTACTATCGTTGCGCTTTTTTTGTTTTGCATGACTTTTTCAAATCGTGAATACTTTGTGATAATATGTTTTTAATTAACCACGCCTCTTTCGCATCAACCGCCTCCAAGTGCCTCATTGCAGAATACATCCTTTTCAACGCCTTCCTGGTTTTCCAGGTAACAAACTTTTCTTCCCCCAACACCAGAAAAACCAACCTCTCCAATATTGCTATCATGTCCCCAGCTCCTTTTTGTATACCTGAAGAATCTCCTCGAGAGTCTCAATTTTTTCTCTTATTCCCTTCTCCTCTTCAACCCACTCGTCATAGAGATCCCCAATCCAGAGTGCATAGGAAACCTCGATAATCTTATGAATACGGGAGGAATTGTGTTCAAGGCTATACACACCCATCCCGCGATCATAAGCGTTCACGTCCACATAATAAATCCTTCTCCCGCCCCTGGTCGATTTCTTATCATATACCACCCCAACATGCCATCGACCGCTAATTGGCGTAAATATAATCAAATCTCCGGGACAAATATCGTTATATGACTTTCTGATTTTCAATCGACCATCCTTGTTTAGCTTTTCAGCCCTTCCATTAAGGCCCTCCACATTCTCCATGACCAGGTTTGCTCCCCAGTCATCAACAAGAAAATGATAAACAGCAGAAATGCAATCATACTGCCTAAATTTTACATTTCCATTTCGTCTATACTCAGCATCAATGAACCTGTTTGTCCAAACATCAAGGAGTTGTCCGGGTGTTGCCTTTCTATACGCATCATGAGATCTTCTTAATTCTTTAAGTTGCTCTCGCACAGACCCATGGCGTACCGCCCTGCTTGCCTTTATCCTATTCCGCCTGCCATTATCATACTCACCGCTATTCAACGTCTTATAAATTACAAACGTTGTAAAGAGGGTTGACATAACCCATGCTATCAACCCCAAAGCAATAAGCCTAACTAGTTTTTCTCTCTTTTTCAAATAATCACAAACCAGGCCCTTCGCTCTTTGGATCGCATACAAAGCTTTCAAGAGTTTTTTGAAAATCATACCTCCCCCTTGTGCTTCTTTTTCCTGTTATATACATTTTTGGGAGTAATCACCCTAGGGGCTGGTGTATCTAACCGCTTCCCCGTTTTTTGCGTTGGCGACCTCTTCTCCCTTTGCTTCCTTCTTCTTTTACCTGCCATCAGAATATTTCACCACCCTGTACCGTTCGCACCCGTCCCCTGAAATTTCCTCTATTATCAAAATCAATTGTCGCAAACCCATGGGTCCAATTATGGAGAATTGCCCAATCAAGCTCTCCCGCTAGATATCCCACTGCAGCTCCCCAAAACTGTTTGCCCTCAATATTCTTGAAAATCTTTTCCTGGTTCCTGTGATAATGGCCAACCAGAAAATGATCGTGAATATATTTCCACATCACGTTTGTGATATATTCCGGATTATAAGATCCCCCAACCTTTTCATGGCCATGCAGCAACCACAAGCGACCAATCCTGAAGGGCTCCACTATATATTTAATATTTAATTCATTCAATCTGAGTTTTTGCGGTAACAAGTCAGAAACCAAATCGTATATCTCTTTCGCGTTTTCCATTATATATCTTGTCATCCGATCCTCATGATTCCCTTGTTTGTAAATAATTTCACTATTCCTATATCTATTCCGCAAATCTACAAGGAACCCTCCGCCCTCTTGAAGTTCGCCGGAAACCGACTTTTTCAATGGATTCTTAACATATTTCGAAATCTTGTAAAAATCCACAAGATCTCCCAAAATCACAATAATATCTGGCTTATACTCGTCAGCATATTCCAGTACGGTTTCCACGCATAGCTTATCAGAAAACGGTATGTGCAAATCGGCAATAACGAGAACCCTTTTGCCAACACCCTCAAATGCTTCCGGTTTAATTTGAATTAAATCCCTATTTTTTAAGGCAAACACAATATTCTGTGCTAACGCCTGGGGAACGCTAAAGGCTTCCTGTATTTTTATTCGGCTTATCTCCTCACCCCTCCTTCTTAATTCTTTCTCCAGCAATAAGCACTGTAGCCAAAGTGTTTTAATCATCGAAACGTCCTCCCCTTATCCGACCTAAAAGGTATACGTCAAAAACCTACCGCATATACCGCCTATAACGAAACTCAGGAGATCGTATCTCGCATCTTTTGGCCAATCCCTAATATCCAGGGTCCTGTGGTCAAGATACTCTTTCGTAATACCCAAAAATGTTGCCGTCCCTAGTCCTATACCCCAAAGCTTGTAATCCTCTTTCACGTTCAGATATCTCATCGACCACTGCGTTGTGCACATCGATGACAGGGTGCCAAACTGCCAATGCAGGGTTCTGTCCCATCGTACTCCGTAACTCTTGGGTGTTTCGGATTCGGCATACACTGGCCTTAAAACTGCCACTAGAAACAAAGCTAAAATGATAGGTTTTTTCACGCTCTACTCCTATTGCGATACGCCCGAGATAATTCGCACTCCTTTTGTAATGCGCGACCACCCGGTATACGTGTCTCCAGTTTTTGTAGCTTTTCCTTTTACTACCCAGTCCGGCGTTATAATAACGAACAGCCTCGCTCAACACTCCGCCAGACTTTTTAATACATCGCGAAAAATACCAACAACCCGTTCGAACATTAACTCTAACATTTAACAAGACCCAAGGGTTCTTGGGAGAGTGAACAGAGTTAATCTGCATCAATCCATAATCCCGGGTTCCATTACGATTTCTCCTGGATACCACATTACGCCCTCCGGATTCTGCCTGAATGATAGCAAATATCGCTCTCCTTTCCAAACCACGTTCTACAGCCTCATCCCACACAATCCGAAATATTTCCTCTGTAAGCCATTTATACTGGACCTTGTATGCCCGGTATTCATGATAGTCGTAATATTTTTCTCGTCCACCGCCCTTATTCAGGCTCGCCTCCCTGATTTTATAACTAACGCAACTTAATATGCCGAAAATCACCATAAAAAGGGCAAAGCACATTAAGAGCCTAATTGGATCGTAAAATCGCTCATAAAGAACCTTCCAAAGCGAAATGCGACTTTTAAGGATACTCATAACACTACACCCCCTCACATCAAAAGTGTTCGTGCCTTTATATGTTTTGCTGCTTTTTCCAGGCCGGCCTCATCCATAACCTCGTCCATGGCCTCATCTACGTGTTCAGCCCCAAACTCCTCTTCTCCAGCACCCTCTTCTTCGCCAAAGCCCTCTTCCCCTTCGTCACCAAAACCACCACCCTGCTCGGCCATCTGCTGGGCCTGAATATTCTGCATATATATACTGTCCAGGATTAAATCGCCTTTCCCGTCCGGCAGGGGTTCAAGATCCGCCTCAGCTCGAATCTCGTCAACCGTCATGTATGACTTCACCCTCTCCTGTCGCAACTTCTGTTCAAATTCTCGATCTTTTGGCTCAAGGCCAGTATAATCAAACACGTATCTGTCGGACAGGCCCATTTTCTTCAAAATCATGTTATTAACCTTGGCTAATTGCCCGAGCAAGCTTTTTAGCCCCCGATCCTTCGAGAATTGTTGCCTGGCATCCGCGTTCTCGCTCAATGCGTTCGTTGTCGAGAAAAACTTTAGACCCGACTCCATCAGGTCAAACCCATATATTGCTCCTATCAGGGAAGCCGTAAACTCCAGGTATTTCTGATACTCCATTTCCCGATTTGATTTCATTAAATCAATGGCCTGGACCTTCCCCGTAAAAAACGGCATCCTCCACTGTCCCATAACCCCCTGAAAATTTGCCAACCATTCGTCCGACAATTCCTGGAGCTGTGCCTGCGTATAATCGCCCTGCTCAAACGCAATGGCTAGCTTTGGAATAGCAGCCCCATTGAAAGCCTCATTGTTGAAGGCTATCGCATACAAAAACCCGGTAATCATATTCATGGCCTGTTCCGCTGGAGCGTAACCCCAACCCTTATATCTAACATCTGTTCTTCTACTCATAACATCAAAAATAAGGTCCTCCCGCGAAAATGCAGCAACCAGGCGACCATCTATCTCCTGCACAAATGCTATTTTCTCCAGCGGGGGAATGATTTTAAGCTTTGCCTCCGTTAGCTTTTCCATAAATTCATCATTAAACATATACACTCTCGGATCAAAATCCGTTTTCTGTCCGCGATACCCCCCCTGGATAACCCTCTTGATCGTTGCGGGATCCAACATCCAGAAATCAACAATCCTACCTCCACGGTCCCGCCTGAGCTCAACCGCGATCTTATCAATCGTCAGATAATCCCTTACGGCCTGTTTCATCATATCGAGAATATTGTCCTCTCTTTCTTCGCTGCCTTCAAAATCGGTACGCCCCGTCATACAAAACCACTCCTCGAGCTCTGCCATCTCTTTCTTTTCTGCATTATTCGGGTTTTTCTCTTCATCCCTCAGCTTAATCCTAAACCCGGGTTTATCGGGATCGCTCTGGGGCCGTGCAAACTCTACCATCTGCATACACCTTGTATTAGTTACTATTCCAACAATCGCATTTTTCCTTTCCACCTCGCGCAGGATATTGTCTTGGATATAAAAAAATCCCTGCTTCACTCCCGTAGGACTATACATTCCCATTTGGCTCTCAAGTGCTCCTCGGAGAGGAACTACATACCCGGGCCTCTTGGTAGAACCCTGCTTGTCTGCCTTTATTAAGCCAAAATTATCTATCAATTCTTCTGGGGAAACCCCGAGAAATGACGCATATTGTTCAATTTCATCATTCATAATCTTACCCTGTTCGGTTATCTCCCCTCACCTGCGCTCTGCCCGTTTCTATTTGCATTTTAACAAATTTTTAATTTGATCAAGTTCAGCCTGAATCTCGCCAATCTTTTTACACGGCTGTTCGATTTCTTTTACTTTCGATCTACGACCAAACATATACGCAACAACCAGCAGCAATATACAACATGCCACCATTATCCTGTTATAAGTTTTTTGCTTCATCTCTTGCTCCTTATTAGGTAGTCATACGGGTTCCCCCCAAAAATAAAGCCTGGTGACTGACCCTGCTTCTCCAACTCCCTCTTTTTTTCCTTATATCCACTTCCCAGAATATACCCCGGAAGCTTGTTATCAGGAAAAAACTTCATTACTAGATACCGCAGGCAATCACATAAATCATCATCCTCTTTAACGACCTCCCTGTCCTTCGGAAGCCTAACAGTTGTTTGCTCTTTCCACCGATATGAATACATTTCCGAAATAAGCTCCGTACAGGAGCGAAAAATCTTTATATTCGTCTTTTTATCTTCATCATGATACAGCAAATCCACAACATTGTCAATACCCACCAAAACTTCTTTGTTCGCCGGTAATGTAATAATTTCATTTTCCTTTAGGGTAGCTCGATCTTCAGCATCATGATCTGTAACAATCCACGATACATAATCTTCTTGCCTGAAATGGCCTTCACCATTCCAGCCCATCATCTCTTTGAGAACAATTGAGTGCTGTCGAACAGTAATTCTTTTCTGTTTATATTCCTTATAAATATATAATGTCTCATTCGATTCATCAAGAGCACCCCATAAGCACCCGAACGCATGCGTATACCCAAAATCAATCGCCATTCCCCTAGCCCACTGTCTTGGTATTCCAAAATCATCAACTATATGAACTGGCTCGTCGAGCTGATACACCAGTCCCTCGTAAGCCCCGTATTCCCCCTCGTAAAATCTTTTCTTCATAGCCGGCGACAATGATCGTAATGACTCAATATATCCCCCTGCCAGATTCTCCTCATTGTCCTCGGGACGAAAATGCAAAAATCCAAATTCGTGATAGTTTGCTCTCGGCTCCTTGGTCTGCGGGTCCAGGCCAGCTCTAAATAATATATTTGTCCAGTGACTATTGACTGTAGGGTTCAGGTCACAAATAAACCTTAACGGGATAATATTCCCATCCTCATCCATAGCCGTATCATTCAGCCGTGAAAAGAGCTGTTCAACGTCAGAAAATTTATTTTCATTTGCCTCGGTAATAAATATCGTTGCATATTCCGCAGCCAATACGCTATCTATTCTAGAAGGTTCAAGGCCCCCTAGAACAACAATAGAACCGTTTTTATATGTGGTGATTCCCGTCGTTTCATTTATTGAGCAAAGCCCCCTGCGTTCATCTTCACGAAGAAGCGGTCGAAGGGTTTGTATCCAAACCGTTTTTTTCGCATTTGCAAATGAGTATCTAGCGATAAGATGCTTGCTGCCAGCATACTTCCTAGCCCGATGCCGAATAAAATGGCACGCCAAAAAGGTTTTCCCGGACCGAGAGCCACCATAAAAAAGAATATACTTTTTGGTCACGTCAGCAAGCAACTCCGCGCCACATAGCTGTTTTTCAGTCAGCCTTATTTTATCATCAATTACTACCAATCCTCTGTTCCCTTAACCAGCTTTATGATCATTTTTTTCGGCTCGCCAGGATCCCCCTCTTTTACTATTTCCAGTATCTTTATCGCGCTCTCAAGTGCCCGTAGTTTATCGTGCATTGTAAATTCAAGATCAACATGTTCAACAACATCCCCATTTTTTGTTGTCCTGGTGGTCCTCTTCTCCCTTACCGACTTAATCGGCCTGGTACTACCAATCTCGTCAAAATTCTTAACATACAGCCTGTTTCCGGAAACATCCACAAACTCTGAAATATCAGCAAGAGCAATTTCCATAACCTCATTTCGCACCCGATATTCGGCCTCTATTTGCTTTGAATCGATAATTTCCTTTAAAATCCCCCTCAGAACTGACTGAATCTTATCACTATTAAGCAACCTTGATGCATTTGTCCACGCTGCCTCTCCCTTCGATTTATAGCCAGCTCGCATATAGGCCTGGGTAGCATTAAAGTCTTTTAAATACTCTAAGACAAAAAGCCGCTGCCTGGGACTCAACCTTACCTCATGCCTCGTATCCGGAGTTTGCTCCTGACTCAACTTCGACTTTACTCGTGCCTGAAGCGTTACTGGCTTTTCCGTTACCATCAGTGCTCCCGTTTCCGTTTTCATTGTTGTCGACTTTTCTTTCCCGTCCTTTCCCATCTTCCACCCTTCCGCCCTGGAGATTTTCCCCGTCATCTACATCGGGCTCTTGGAGCTTCTCTTGTTGCTTTTTGCTTTTACGCTCTCCCTTTCGTTCTTTAACCTTCTGAACGTTTTCGGGCTCCCGATGGGGGTTTGGTATAATTTCAATTTCCTCATCATTTTTTATTATCACATAGTCGTCACAATTCTCCGGATTCATCATGGCTTCATGATTCCAAAGAACGATTAACATTAGAAAATCCTTATTATATAGTCCCTTGTGCTCAAGCCGTAAAACATCAGATACCGGAAAGTATTCATCTACAGCATTATGATAATACTCTCTGAACTTTCTAATACGCTTCTTCATGCTTCCCCCTATGAATTTTCTATTATTAAGCTGTTCTTTTTCGCACTACTACTTTCAGCCAGAAAACATTTTAAACAAAGGCCCATTTCCCCTCTCCCACTCTTTTTCAGAAACCACAGATCCTCAAAATCAACCTCTCTCTGACAAATAAAACAATTATATGATTTCGGTTTCTTCATATTCTTATCAAGCCTATCAAGTGATTTTCTCACTCGCGGGTCTGTAACTTCCGGGAATACAACTATTTTCTCCATATTTTTCTGAGCTCACTTCTACACTCGTCAACACCCTTGAGATATCCCTTATAATAAAAACACTTATTCCCGTCACACTTCTGCAGCAACAATAGCGAGCGTTTTTCCTTTTTTTTGAGTTTCCGCTCCAAAAGATGCAACCTGGCATAAAACATGATTGACTTACACAATAACCGCACCACCATCACTACTCAAGCCCCTCTCCAAAATGGTCTTGCCCTCTTCTTACCGTCAATATCCTCCGACCCTTATTTGCTGCACGCATAATCGTTTCACCAACTTGCTCAGCAAGAGTAGGATCTGACTTCTCAAACAAAAATTTACCATCAGGCATTTTCGATTTTATAGATATCCGATCTCTGACAACATCAACCTCAAGGCTAACTTTGATATTACCGTTTATTATTTGATATCCCTCTACATGAAATACTTTAACAATCTCCATAACGCCCCCTCAATCCAGTAAGTCCTTAAAATCCTTCCAATCCCGGCGAACACAAAACAGAACCAAGTATCCCATCAGGTCAACGATATCGTTTTTCCTGGGTTCACCTGGATTATTCCGTATTCGAGAAAGCTTGTCATCTATCCGGACCCGGAGCTGTTCTTCGGGATTCAGATCGCTGAATACCCTCATCGGGTTCAGTGCGCTATTACCATAATTTTTATTCTTCTCTGATAGAAAATGCCCCAACCTTGTACATACGGTCCAGATATCCTTTTGGCTATCACTTAATTCCTCTTTTAGTTCCCCTTCTATCTCTATCTTCATTTTTCTCCTCCAGCTAATACTTTTGAGTGTCGGACGTAAAAGTCAATATGCTCGGCAGGGGCCAACATTAACCGTTTATTCTTTTCGAAATTCATACAAAAATACGGTATACTCTTCGATTTTTCGGTAATCTCAATAAGTTGCTTGCCCGTGACCTCAACAACATTAGGATTGTCTTTCGGGGAAAGCTTCGCTAGCAGCTCGCGCTTAAATCGTTCCGGCAGCTTACAGATTCGATCATACTCCTCCCTCTGTTGCCTGCTCATCTCTCTCGGCTTTTCCGGGAAAAACAGAAAATACGTTTCGTCAAGATCAATTTTTTTTCCGAAATAATCTTCTATCTTCATATTACCTCCAAAAATAAGTTTGACTGTTCCAAATACGGCTCTATGCGCTTGTTTGCCATCTCTATATACTCAGAATTAAGCTCAATCCCCACAAACCGCCTCCCCATCTTTAAGGCTGTTAAAGCTGTCGTTCCACTGCCCATGAACGGGTCCAAAACTACCCCGGGCCTAAATCCAGTCCCACAGCCACAATCAGTATAACCAATCGTCCCTCTTTCCCTTGGCATCGGTCCCATCTTAACCCTGCCGACAGTCCTATCGCCACGCCACTTACCGGAACCACCCATTTCCTCAACGGTCTTGCCGGCCCTAGCACTATTGCCCCCCCAATTTTCATCTTCCGCATACTCATATACTTTTTCTCTCGGCTTTCCACATTTCTTGCAAATATACTCAGGGCATCCAGCGTTTATAGGCGCTACAAGGAGTTCTTCAGGGAAAACAGCAAAATGAGTTCCAGGATATCTAGAAACGTTAATACTCCATACGGTCCTTTTATTTCTTCCCCTCCCGTCGGGCCTTCTTTCCCTGCCAGCTCTTTCTTTAACTGCAAAATCATCACCTTTCGAATAATCGGTATCCCTTGTCCTGTCCCCACCCCATCGATTTAAAGGCTTATTGTATTGATCGAATTGCTGCTCAAAATAATAATCATGCCCCGTCCAAAAACTACGCCTTATTCCGCCTTTTCCTTTGCACCGTTTACACATTTTCCCATTTGCTGTCATCCCTTTACTCTCACAATTAGGACATTCTATCCACTCCCAATCTTCCCCTTCTTTACCATGTATTCCCAATGGCTGTTTATCCACCAACTTCATTGTCTTTTCATTTGTCCAATATAATGCTGTGTTTGATTTACTGAAAAAGAAAAGATATTCAAAATCCACCGTAAATCGATCCCCAACGCTTGACGGCATACAATTCGGCTTGTGCCATATTATTGTATTACGGAGTATCCAGCCAGAGTCTATCATGCGGATAGCGAAGCGGAAAGGGATGCAACAGAGAGATTTATCAGGCAATCCCATTTTTTTTAACATTCTTGAATTGCGTGTTACAGATTTACCCTTTTCAATATAATGTGCATTTTCTCTGGAAGTATTTTTTGCTATGGTTTGTCCAATAGATTTACAATCTTTATAATTGCTATAACTATCCCCTATATTCACCCAGCACGTACCGTCTTTTTTCAGCACTCGTTTTATCTCTGT